>Ga0209512_1002010_pt1 | contig 22914 bp, 19 predicted proteins | sample frozenSSSSmetaG_FD_184142 | JGI IMG/M metagenome (GOLD analysis project Ga0209512, IMG submission 184142) | Glacier valley bacterial and archeal communities from Borup Fiord, Nunavut, Canada, to study Microbial Dark Matter (Phase II) -... | ecosystem: Environmental > Aquatic > Freshwater > Ice >...
GTGTTACGAATATCAAAGGCTTCACTATGTGTGTTGCTTGTGTGTTGTGTTGTTCACGTGTATAAGGCAGAAGTGTTCGCTAGCAAGGTAGCTAGCTGGGTGTGCGTTTGTGCACGAGAACCCCATCTAGTATATATAGATCTTTCCTTTCCTCTCTCTTTCCTCTTTTCCTTCTTTCCTCTTTAGATTGAATCTAGCACTTTAGATCCGCATGACCTGCTCTGCGTGACCGTGACACTACCCTTATGCGAAGGTTGTAACGCTATTCTCGTTGTCACCTATAGGCTCACGAAAGAATGACACTATATTCCCTACTTTGTAGGAGATGAAGGGACGACAGTAGAATCAACTGCTTAACTACTGTTAAGACACGTTTAGAAACACTATGGTCTCCCTACCACTATTATATCTAATAGAGGATCTTAATTCGTATCCAAAGTCTAGAGAAGCATGTGTAGAGCCCTGCAAATATCTACAAAACTCTTAACTGCATTCCACCTAGAAACAGATGGGTAGACAGAACGAATGAATGCTAAAATGGAAAGGTATCTTAGAGCCTACATTAACTACCTATAAGACGATTGGGTTTAATGGCTCTGCATGGCTAAATTCACTACAAATGCCTTACCATCTACTACTACTACTGTTAGTCCTTTCTTCGCAAATAGAGGATTTGAACCACGCATGAGTTTTAATGATATAGGACATAGATTTACTAGGACCGGCCTAACAAATTAGGACCTACCTACGAAAATGAAGGACATCTAGGAATTCCTATAGGACTAGCTCACACTCTCCTAAACGTGTATAGAAGACTTCGCAAATCGCAAGAGACAACCACCACCACGCTATAGAGTAGGAGACAACGTCTAGTTATCCACTAGGAATATTCGTACGTAGAGACCTTTAAAGAAGCTTAATCATAAGCAGATTGGACTATTCACTATACTTGAACGAATTGGAACTACGTTGTATAAGCTCAACCTACCATAGAGCATGAAAATCCATCCTATCTTCCACAGTAACCTCTTACGACTCAACCCTAATGACGCCTTACCTTCTTAACATACACCGCCATCACTACCTATTATTGTAGATAGTGAAGAGGAATGGGAAGTTGAACAGATCCTAGACTCTCGCATTCGCTATAGGAAGCTACAGTATAAAGCTTAATGGAAAGATCACCCACCTAATGATACATGGTATCCTGCATCCGACCTCGTTAATGCACCCGAAATCACCTAAGCTTTCCATCGCCAATATCCATAGAAGCCACGATGAACATATTCAAATAGGAGTTCGAACCTAGAAGGGGAGGGGGGTAGTGTTACGAATATCAAAGGATCAAAGGTTGAGAGCTTCACTTTAGGTGTTGCTCTTGTGGTTAATGATTCACGTGTACTGTTTCGCTAGCTAGCTGCGCGCTTGTGCGCTTAGAGCCCTATACTGTATATATAGATCTTTCCTTTCCTTCTCTTTTCCTCTTTTCCTTCTTCTCTCTTTAGATTGAATCTAGCACTTTAGATCCACATGACTCGCTCTGTGTGACTGTGACAACCACTAGGTGCCCAAATGTTGAGGGAGCGGTGTGAAAGGTCTAGATGCGACTAAATGGCGTGTATAGAGGTGATGTGGTTCTTCTATCTCGAGTCTAAATTTGTGTGTGTCTCTGTTCTTGTTCCGTCTTAGAAGATCTGTATATCGATCTATATTCTGTTTAAGTTCTTATTCTTCTGTATTTGTGTGCTCTAAATTCGTGGATCTGCTCTAGTTGAGTTCTGTATCACTATAGAGAGTGATGAAATGAGAAGGGAGATTGAATCTTATGTCACAGTCACGTAGAGCAAGTCATGCGGATCTAAAGTGCTAAATTCAATCTAAGGAGAAAAGAAGGAAAAGAGGAAAGAGAGAGGAAAGGAAAGATCTATATATATAGTGTGGGGCTCTAAGCGCATAAGCGCGCAGCCAGCTAGCGAACTATACACGTGAATACCATAACAACAATAGCAACACATAAGGTGAAGCCTATGATATTCGTAACAAACACCACAACTAAGATTACAGTGGACTAAATACATTAGTTAGTTTATTTATATAATTTTTATATTTATTACTTAAGGAAGTATTATAATCTTATCTACCATTAATATTATACATTTAGCCTTACTTGTATACTATTAAGTGTCTACTACTATCTTCCTTCCTTCATGGTTTCTGTCCTCTTTAGATTAAATATAGCACATTACCTACATGTAATTCAATCTATATAATTATAATATAGTAGAAACATAAGATATAGATAGAAGTAGAACCCTATATGAGGTAGATGAACAGATTAATAGTAGGCCAAAACGGGGGCGGAAGGTAATAAGGGGGAGTATAGTCACGTGGGGGCACATTAAAATTCTTGTGCTTTTGGCAAGCTCGCTTAAGTTATCTCAGTTGGCAGATGGATGGTTGGACAGATACAAGACGGATGGATAGATACATCAATAGCTGGATGGATGGATGCATAGATAGATGCCCAGCATCGCAGCACAGCACAGCATCCTCCCGCACAACCAAAATTCTCTCTGGTTGGCGATGAGATAGATGGTCAGCCTCGAGAGTTGCTCATTGGGAGTCTGATCCGGATGATGGCAGCTTGGCGACTGCCACCATGGCGAACAACTTATGTGAATATCGAATGCTATGATCTACACGGTTGTGGCCAGTGGATGGTATATACGGATATACGGATATGGTGTTTTCGACGTCTCGGAACATCAGCTTGCCACACACACACATACGAACGGCTGAGCAGCTCCACCGCCAGAAAGATACAGTGATGTACACCTAGGGTGTCTCCCACGGCATAATATGTATGGCATGGATACTCTGTTGAGGCAAGGTGGAATTTATTTCTACTTGTCGATCCAGAAGTATGTCTCAGCCAGCCTCTGAATCTATATCTGATTTGGGCCAACACAGGGCTGGACGGCACTAGGATAAGACACGAAGCTACATTTCTATCTCCCTTGCGCGGCGCGCCTGTCTACCCGGACGAACCGTCTCAAAGAGCGGGATGAATTCTGAATCTAATACGATGCAATCACGGCTGGTGGCAGATGGCCTTGTCTAAACGCCAGACAACAAAGATAAGTAACTCATATGTCTTCTCGAGGCATTTGGACATGTCTTTCTCGTATGACCTTGTGCAGAGCATATCCTCATATATTTCCATTTTTGTGATTATTAAGTTTTTGTTCTTTAAATCCGTGTTTCTCCGGCTCGTGCCACACTTTTCATAGGGCCAATAACGCATTTGCGTCTCATTCATTCATAATGAGGCTTAAAATTGTTCCAGTAGCCCTTGCGGGCTTGTCATTGGTGTCCAACGTACTCAGCTATGATTCAACAGACACTTTAATGGATGGAGGTATGCATCATACGCTTTCCTCCCGAGTTGAATGCTCGCCGCCAGCTATGATCTGACAATGCAACAGACTCACCGCAATCTGGATATCTTCCAAATCATAATATGGACCCCGCAATTATTGCTGGCGGAAGTTTTGGACAGCTATGGAGATATAAAACTCCCGCCGCCGCAAGCGGACTGGCGGAGCAGTTCTATGCCAAACCGCTTGTTTACACGCCGCTTGCCACAGGTCGTCAAGTGGTATTGTCCTTTTCAGAGCAGAATAAGATCTATGTTCTCGATGCTGTGAACGGTACTCTATATGCGAGCCGAGACTTGGGCAATGACGGTGAAATCCCTTTTCTTGTTTCAGATATCGGGTGTAATGACATCTCGGGTACCATTGGTATTACGGGTACCCCGGTCATTGACCCTGATACTGATACAGTCTACTTTTGGGCGAAGAGCTACATGCCAGGCGGGGAGAGAGGCTATAGGAATGGAGCTTATCGGTTTCATGCTGTGGATGCTGTGACACTGGCAGAACGACCTGGATTTCCAGTGAATATCCAAGGGAAACAGGGTCAGTCTCCCAAGTGAGACTCTCACGGAAAATATTCTAATTCGCCTGACAGCTGATAATGATCCTGGCATTTACTTCACTGGCGGCACAATCTTGCAAAGAGCATCATTGAACATGGTAAACGGTGTTATCTTCGCTGGTTTTGGTGGACATTGTGATCAGTGAGTACTACAGTCAACCGTAAATACTATGTATGCTAATTGCAATTAAGATATAATTTCACAGGATGGATTGTTGGAATGGATAGGACTGGAGAATTTATCACTGCTTATGCTACATCAGGTGGTCCCGACTCGCCTCCGCAAGATGGTACATGGGACGGAGGCGGCGGTGGCTCTGGAGTGTGGATGTCTGGTATGCCAATCACATCCGACAACTCAGGAAGGATCTTTTACGCCACTGGAAATGGCTACAACGGTGTCAATAGAGACAGACCGGCTTCAGGCCGCGTTCACTTGGACACCTTGAGTGAATGCATTGTCAATATGGCTGTCGATCCGGTAACTGGGAAGTTAGCCCAGAAGGACTATTTTGAGCCTTACGACTATCTGGCTATGGACAGAGCAGATCGTGATCTTGGCTCCGGAGGTGTCTGTCTACCCGATCCTGAAGTCTTCAGTGGTACTGGTGTAGCTCGATTGGCTATTACTTGCGGAAAGAATGGCAAATGCTATGTCACTAATGCAGACAATCTTGGAGGATACAAGCTGGGTCCCTCCGGAGGTGATTCAATTATTCAAACTATCACTCCTCCAAGTGTTGCTACTGGCAACGGAGTTCCTGGGGCTATCTTTGGTAATGCCGGAACATATCCACTGAAGGGTGGATGGCTTTACGTTACCCCAGTTAGCGCTCCAACATTTGTTTATTCTTTCGGCAAAACTGCGCAAGGCGTGCCAGCATTCACGCTCGCCAGTCAGACTGATGAGACAGCAGCGGGTCGTGTAGGCGTTGGGCCTGCAACCATTACGACATTTAAAGGACAAGCGGGTACTGGAATTTTGTGGGTTATTGATCCGGATGCAGGTATCCGCGCCTACTACGCTGTCCCAGTCAATGGCAAAATGATTAGAATTCCACTACCAGCGAGTCCATCGGTCTCGAAATTCCAACGTCCAGCATTTGGAAATGGTAGATATTACTTATCAACGACCAATGGAAATATTTTGGTGAGCACCATTTCAGGAGACGAAGAATATTTACTGATAACTAAAGGCATTTGGATCTCCAGTTGCACTTCCATTGACATGTAATTCTCCAGTTGACCATGGCGATGTCTCAATAGGGACCAACAAGACAATGACGGTAATTTGCACTGCCAATATCCAAATTACAAGTCTGAACGGTTTCATTCTTGGGAAGGCCATCTATGAAGTTCATAATTCAAGTCTCCCAGGTGGAGTGATTACCAAAGGCAGAGAGTTCTCCTTTCCCGTCCTTTTGAACCTTGCTGGCTATACCTTAAATTCCGGCAGTACGAGCGCCCCAGCTGTGTTTCCGGGCGTTCAATCAACATCGATAAGTATCCTTACGACAAATGCTGTTCCTGGATACGCTACCGAGCAACCTATCACCCTTACAGGAAGAAGTGTGAGCGCTTTGCCCTTCATACAAATAGGACCTTTGGTTGTCGAGTTTTCTGGAATTGTTATTGGCGCCGCAGACGCAGATGAAGGGTCAGACAGCAGCTTCATCATTGCCAATATTGGCCAGGCATCAATGACTATTCTTGGTTACGGTTATACCAATGGCACTGTAGTTCCAGGAGGAGATGATCATGAGCCGGCCGTATTTACCAACGTTACTGTGACAGCCAAGTCTGACCTTGACGAGGCAGGCGTCTTCACATCGTCCAATTTGCCAGTTGTTGGTCCTGTTATTCCAGGAGGAAGTTCGATCACGGTAAATGTTAACTTCCAAACTGATGTAAGTGTTTCCGTTCCGCTGCTGGGCACACTGTCTGATATGTCTCCTACTAGGAAATTGGAAACTATTATACCAGCCTGCAGGTATACTCTGATGGCGGAAGCGCCTATACCACTCTTGTTGGATCTGCAAACACTGCCCCTATCGCCTTGCTAGAGTATTCGACAAGAGAAGGAGGATGGATAACGATCCCAAAGTGCAGCATAGAGGAAGAAGATGGCTGCACCACCGTAATTGACTTTGGCCCATCTCCTGGGCTGACCAATCAAGTAATCAACATACGGTTTACCAACCTAGGAGGTTCGGCTCTCATCATCACCAAGTCGAAGCCACTGGAGGGGACTGAAATGGGCGCCACAGCTCCAAATGTAGAATTATCCGAGGGTATGCAAATCCTTCCAGGCCAAGGAAAAGGTGCTAGCATAGTCTTCGCGCCTACGGTTGCGATTTTGAACGATCCGCCCCGCGAATACTCAGCTGACTGGGTTTTGAACTGCAATGATATGACGTTTGGTGTCCATATTCTACGCTTTACCGGAAGTGTCGTATCAAAGCAGGTTGGCCCAAAACTGGACGATGGTTCCGCGCAGTTTAAATACCTTGGATGCTATCAGGATACTATTGGTGGTCGGCTTTTTCCCCAATCGGTGAGCCTTGCAGGCCAAACCAACGGCCTTTGCCAAGAAAAAGCTTTCACATCAGGCGCTGTTTTCGCCGGCACAGAATACCAAAAAGAATGCTGGTATGGCAGTGCGATAGTGTCTCCCGGTCTGAAAGGATCTGAGATTGCTTGCTCTTACGCTTGCGATGGTGACGCTTCTGAGAGTTGCGGTGGGTACGGAGGCTACATGTCTCTCTACTATGATTCGACGAGGTACTTCCCGGCCAATGGAACAATCATTGGAGGGACTGGGAGGCCGCCTGGCATCGTGCAGAGCGTGGGAGATTATGAGTATTCTGGCTGCTGGTCAGAAGCGACTGGCGGAAGAGCATTAACAGGCCAAACCTATGCCAGGGACACTAACACAGTTGAGAATTGTGCGGCATTCTGCAGTGGTTTCGCCATATTTGGAGTCGAGTATGGGACAGAGGTACGTAGTCTTTCATTTTTCTATGGGTATACTGATTCTGACAAATGCAGTGTTTTTGCGGGAATACTTTGGCAGCGACCAGTACCTTGCAGCCCGATTCCGACTGCTCCACTGCATGCGCTGGGAATCCATCTGAACTTTGTGGCAAGTATCACTTTGTTATACGTATATATTTTTATCGAAACTGATTCCCTTGAAGGAGCTGGACGCCGTCTGTTGGTTTACAACCTCGACGGTAATCTCACAGCACCTCCCCCTTCATCCTCCTCAACTGCATCCCCTACGATACCTGCAACGCCCATAACTGCAACGTCCCTAACCGCCACGTCCGTCCCGTCAGGGCCCGCCGTCGTTGGATCCGTCGGTGACTACACATATATCGAGTGTCGAAGCGATGTTCCTGGTGGGAGGACCTTGACAGGCAAGACCTCTGCGACCGGTCTCATGACGGTGGAGCTCTGTGCCACAACCTGTGCCGGATTCCTATACATGGGCGTCGAATATGGTAGAGAGGTATGCAGTCTTTCATTTTTCTATGCATATGCTGATTCTGACAAATCCAGTGTTTCTGCGGGAACGCTTTGCTAGCCACGTCGTATGCAGCCACGGATGGGCGATGCAACATGGCTTGTGTGAATGATTCAGCGCAGATTTGTGGTGGTCCCGGTGGATTGTCATTGTATCAATTATCGTCGACTCTGCCTAATGCCACATCTAGCATATTGAGTTCTTCGATGGTGTCCAGTACCACACGTTCTGAGGCTCCCACCTCTACCCCTGAATCCTCCAGCAGTATACCGACTACGCTTCTGACTACATCGACGAGCAGCAGTAGGTCAGTATCGCCCAGCGCTTCGCTCGCACCATGGTCCTACCTTGGCTGCGCGAATGACACCAGCACCCGCCGCGCTTTGACAGGGTCAAGTGTCACCTCCGGCACACTCATGACCGTCGAATACTGCCAAGCATTCTGCGAGAACGAGAACTACCCATTGGCAGGTCTCGAGTAGTACGTAGCCTTCCCGCCCCCGCCGATTCCTGGTCCCACGCTAACCGCCGTCCAGCGGCCAAGAATGCTTCTGCGGCTCCAAGCTCGCGCAGCAATCCGCCCTCGGCCTCGCCAAGTGCACCATGTCCTGCGCCGCCAACGCCGGCCAGGTCTGCGGCGGCCCCGGCGCCCTGGGCGTCTGGAACAACACCCGCTTCGTCGCGCCGCGGTTCACGTCCCCGATCGACGCATACGCCTTCCAGGGATGTTGGACGGATGCCACGAGCGCGCGCGCCGTCGCGGGGTATGCTTTCGCGGACGCGACGGCGATGACGCAGGAGCTTTGCGTGGGCGCTTGTCGCAGTAGGGGCTATGCCGTGGCGGGACTCGAGTACGGCAAGGAGTGCTTTTGTGGCGTTGGCGTTGGGGTGACGGCAGCCAAGGTTGCGGACTTGGAGTGTGAGGTCATGTATTGTCCGGGGAATCTGAAGGAATTCTGTGGGGCAGCTAGCAGGCTGGCGATTTACATGAGACCATGAGCGGAGTTTATTTTCGATTTGTACGTATTGTTAGATGTTGACGGGGAGACTTATAACTGCTATTTATTTTTATAATGCGTCAGTAAGGCATTTAAGTATACTATACATCCTTGTAGGATAGATATTGAAGCGCATGCATTCAGTGATCCCCGAATAATACTCGAATGGGCATTTGCCGCATACTGAACACAAATGGTGTGTGTATAAAATCAAATGTCTTCAACGCGTGTCCAAACATGGCAAATCCGGCACGGCCGTTGGGGAACTAAAGGCGTATGCAGAAGAAGAAGAAAATTCTATACCCATAACCCTTATCTATCCATTTTTCTACCCTCCCACGCTAGCAAGATATGTAAATGAATGTAAGCAAATAGGTATCTGGAGTCATAACCTGCATAAGCCGCTGCGTCCTGCCATATCCCCCGTCGTCCCTCCTTTCTCACTTCATCTGTCCTCCTCCTCACTCTCAACCCCCCTCTCCCCATCATCCTTTTCCCTCCTTCCCCTCCCAAAACTCATCCACCTCTTCACCATCCCCTCCTTCCTCTCCTGCACCTTTGCCTCCTCGCCCTGATACCACAGCGCCGGCACCAGCAAGCGATACGGCGTCGTGATCCCGGCAGGATCCTTCTTCGACACCTCCACATTGAGACAGATATCCAGCCCCCCCTGTAGATTAATCGCCTCCATCTCGCTCACCTCCCTCCCCCTCTTCGCTGCCTTCTCACTCAGCCCCGTCGGCGCGCGATGGAAGCCGCGCACGGGCACCACTCCCCCCTCCGCAGCAGCGCCCCTCTCCGCCGTGTTATGATTCCGATAACCCTGCGGCGGCCTCTCATGCGTCCTCCCCGCATCCCCCCCCCGTGACTTCGGCGTCGGAGACGGAGACCGCGACTCATCGAACGAATAATACGGCTCATCATTATACCCTACAACCTGCTTGCCCTTATCCCTCCCACCAAGCATCCTCTCATCGCCCGCCCCGCCACGCATCCGCGGGCCCCCGCGCCACCCCTCGTTGCGGCCCCGGTACGCCGGCTCCTCGTCGTCCGTCTCGGAGCCGTATCCGTTGATACCCCCGCTATCCGCCTTGCGGCGCGTCGACAGCCGGCGGAAGAGGGATCCGGGGTTGAAGTCGCGCGTCAGGCTCAGTGTGCGTTTCGGTGGCGCAGGATGATCTGCGTCGGCTGACGGACGGCCGCGGGACAGCGAGAGCCGGCGCAGAAGGCCGGTGCCGTTGTTCGAGATTGGGGGCCGGGAGTCGGTAACTCGGGTGGCAGGAAAGCTGTCCTGGCGCTTTGTGCTGAGACGCCGCAGTAATCCTGGCCGGGACGGACTGGGGTCCCGGTTGAAACTATCCTGCCTCTTTGTGCTCAGGCGCCGCAGTAACCCTAGTAGTGGGGGGTTGGCGCTGTGCTCGTCGGTCGGCGTGGGCGGCGGACTCAGCTCGGGGTTGTACTCCCTGATACTGCACCAATTCCGCCTTGGCAGGAGACACTTGTTATTCCGTTTCTTGCCGTCGACATCTTCTGTAAAGAGCGGGATCATATCCTCCTCCGTCTTTTCGTCAAGGTGATGCACCCTGTTGCGTCGATTCAGCACGTCCGCCATCATATCCGGCGGCGGCGTGTTCACGATCGCGCTCGAGATCACGTTCGGCATGTACCGATGGTCGCGATCCTTGCGGATGCCCAGCTTCGGGTGGCTGTAGAACTGCCCGATGGCTGCCAGGTGCACGTCGCCTGAGAGGATGGTGATGCGCACGGATTTTGCGGCTGCAAGGTCTTGCAGGTCTTCGAGGAGGTAGCGCCGCTCTAACTTGTGGTTTTTGGCGGTCCAGTGGTCGTCTAGGTCGTCGAGGATTTCGACGCCGCCGTCGAATTTGTTGAGGAATTTGTCGAAAGCGCCGGCGCGGCTGAGGACTTTGACGGGGTCCATGAGGCGGGATGTGAGACTGTGTTTGTTAGTGACTGGAAGTTTCAGAGGGTGGGGCCTAGAGCTTACATGTTTTCAAGCCAGACGAGTCGTGGATAGGCGATTGGCACACCGAGTAGGACGATGAGATGTTTAGTCTCGCCTTTTACGAGTTCGGCATGACAGCGATCTAGAATCTTGTCATACGTCTCTTCAGTCAAAATGTCTTCGCGCGTGCGTTCGGTTCGGCAATCCATGCCCACGAATGCGACGCCTCCTCCCATGGACATGAAAAGGCTGCGACTAAGTTCCTTGATATAAGGCCCAGGACGATTCCCAAGTAGCCAGCTAGGTTCTGTCTCTTCTCCCTCGTCTATGCTGCTTTGGTGTTGGAAGAGCATGTAGTATTTGAAGGCAATGGCACCGAGACCTGTAAAGACGGGAGATTCCATAAAGTGATGTGGATACGATCCATAGCCATCGATGATATCGTGATCATCATAGATATTCACCATCGGAATCTGAGAGTTGGCAAGGCCGAATAGGCCCTGTGAAAACCACATCGAATATCTGTTTAGGTAGAAATCCTCCAGCTCGTCTTGCATTTGTCGAGTAAAAGGTGCATTGTACTTGTGCAGAGGATTCTTGATGGTGAGCCATTCTGAGAAAATCTTGGTCTGTTTCATCACACAGTCATTGTAAATCTGGTCTCCGCCGCCAACCATGACGTGGAATGGCTGCGTTTGGTGAGTATTTAGCACGTCTCGCCACATTGGATCTGGACCGCTGAAGTCATCAGGATTGACGCTGAGACTGAAGCCGTTGCAACTATGGAACATAATGTTCATGGATTGTCCTTTTGCTGGCACCCAGAATCCAGTGGGTGGGCCTTGATTGATCCTGTATGCAATGCGCTGTTGTTTTCCAGTGAGCTCAGCTTCGATATTAAAACGCCAGAATGTGACACCACGTTCAGCGTACAAACGGAAACCTTCGACAGCCACCGACTTTCCAAGCTTTTCCCCATCTATGACAGGTCCATCGACTCCAGGATGAGAATCAACCGAGCTTCTCAGCCTCTCAAATATGCCGTTATCGGATTCATCTTTGGAGACGTCTTTCTCTTCTTCCAACTCTTCAACTGGGCGAACATAGAGAGTTCTGCCGTCGCGGCCAATCTTGGGTTGTCCAGCAATTGGATCAACATACTCGGATGGGATATCTGCTCCGCCATCAACCTCAGCTGGTGGTGGAGGGAGCAAAGATTTCGGCTGGCAGAATAAGCGCAGAGTTGGAACCGTATCATACGAAGACTGCGAATCCTGAGTAACGATCATCACAGTTCCTCGCCAGATCTCCTTATCAGGTATTTTGGAGTGCCCTGGCATTTGAGGCACTGCCTCCTTCCTGATACCACAATATCGTAGCAGCGGGCCGCATTTCAGATACAAATGCGGATTGAATTGTGTGGGGACTATAATTGAGCGAACGCGGATTGACCGCGCCGAATGAGTTAGCTTCTTCTCCTTTGGTTTAGATCTAGAGGTAGAGCAGGTATGATATGGATGAAATGAGTTGTGTTGAGACGCTTTTGGGCAATCATCGGCGTAAGGAAGTATTCACTGAGAGGAAATGAAGGGAATGTGAAAGGAACTCAACATGACGTCGTTGTCAAAAATTGGAGATGGTCTTTTGGGGAGCTGGCATGGCATCTTCTTTTGACATATTCTGTTTTTGTTCTTTGATGTTTTATGGAATCCAATTCGAGCGCGAGAAACAGTAAAGACTTCTTGGTGTTTCCGGGTTCTCGACGGAACAGGAGGATGAACGAGATCCGGGCTATCGTCGAGGCGACTTGAAAATCTTGAGAATAGCATACCATTATTTGTCTCACGACCGCCATCAAAAGCCTCAACTGGCTTCGTCACACTTGGTCTTCGTTTCCCAGTGTGCCCAGCTTCCCACCATGCTTTGTCCTTTTCTGCTTCTGTTTGCTTTGTCTGATTTGCCTCCACATCAAGCAATGCTCCAGTCAGAGATGCCACGCCGGCTTTCTTCCATTCATCAAGTCGTTTGTCGGCAGCGTACAGGCCAGCACCGGGACGATATGGATGTCGACGATCACGGCCAGCATGTACTATTTTGGAAAAATAATGATGTCCGTCAGGGTCAACTCCAGCTTGTTCTCGGTCATGATTTCCTGCCGCGGCGGCTGCAGGGACAGCGTACTCAACACCATTGACGGTCTTGGTCATCCTAACATATTCTGCTCTATCGTGCTGTAGTCCTACTGGGCCAAGTTCTTCTGATCGACCAAGTCTATCTGCATATAATTGTTGCTGTTGAGGCGAGATGGCTCGCTTGAACTCTGCACCAACATTGGCTCCCATCACTTGTTCTACCTTCCGCGACGAATTGCTTCGTTTTGGCATGACATTCAGACTTTCATCAGACATCAATTCTGCAATATCAAGAGGATGGCTAGTGCGTCGTGGTGTCGCTTGGCCATTCTTCAGGTCAAGTGCTGGCTTTCCAATTCGATTATCAGTCGGAGAGGATCCCAATGGGCCACCTGAGAGATTCCTTGGCCCCTGATGGCTGTCAACAGAGGGCTTGCTTTGCGCATTAACTTCTTTATTTTGCGTCTCGACCTGCTCACGTAGGAGTCGCCAAGGATCTCCAGGCGCTGCCTTTTTCAACTTATTGCTGTTGCTTCGCTTCAGAGTCACACCAGCAAAGGCGCCGGCTGTAACGCCCGCCAGTGCTGCACCTGCTCGTTCTCGGAAGCTCGGTCCCCGCTGGAGATCTGACTTGACTTCATCTCCACGAGTCGAACTTTCGACTTGAGGCTGAGGCTGAGACTGATCCTGACCCTGAGGTTGATACTCGAAGCCTCTGCCTAACTTGGTAGCTGAATCTACGGGCTCAGGCTTCTTGTCTTCCACAGTGCTGCTTCTTTTGAGCTCGCCCTGCTGCTTAGTGCTCAGACTTCTTACAAGTCCGGCCTCCGGCAAGGTTTGGGGCTCAGCTTTGCCAATAGCAACGGGCCGATTTCTGAAGTGGACGGAATTTTGTCCACCTCGACCAGCTCTCGCTTCTCTCGCAAGGAGTTCAGCTTCTTCGACACGGGCGCGCTTCTCTTCCTTGGTGATGCTATCCAGAGTCAGCTCCAACCTCTGTAACGGAGACCTATCAGGTGCCCACTCCCGGCGACGCTGTGTGTCTCCTTCTGTTGCAGCAGATCCCCGCCGCTGTCGCGAGTCATCAACAGCACTTCGGATCTCAGGTCGTTGTTTTCTGGCTGGCACACTACCACGTCTGATGCCTCTTTCTGCATCATCGGCACGGGGTGCAGCGACACGTTTCCCAGTGGTGTTGGATCTGCCAACGTCTGTGATTATGTTCAATGGCTGTCGCCCGGCTTTATAGAGATCTGTGCTCGTCGGAGGACCTCCTCGATAGAAATCTTCCGATTCTGCTTGTACACGTTCGGCGGTGTTGGACGATGGCCGTCGAGCTGAGAGAGTCTTGGCTAGAGCTTGTGACTTCAAGACACCTTCTCCATTTGTTGGAGGCTTATAGCTGAAGGGAGTCGGTTGCGGAGGTGCATCTGGAGCTGCTGGTGGAGGACCAGACCTTGCGTATTCTTCGAATTGCTGCTGGGCCTTCTCCCGGCTCGCTCGTTTGCGCCTCCTCTCGAGAGATTCCTTATTGTATGGATCGGGGCCAGGGTATGGATAGGACGGAGGTCGAGGCGCTAGACCTTCGGGGCGAAAGGTCGATTCTACCGGCGAGGCAAGCGGACTTAGTGTAGACATCGTGGGTGCTTGGCTTTGTATAGAGATTCGATTTGGTCTCGAACCAGGCGGAGGTTCGAAGCTTGGTTGAGGGTCTGAGGGAAGGCCCTTCTGGAGATTGACGGCATTGCTTCCATTGCCCACTGAGTCTTTTCGAACAGAGTTCTGGCGCTTCGCAAGAACAGCTGGTGGCGGATCGAGGTTCCCCCAATAAGGCGCTGAGTTGGCCATCTTTTGGTCGGGGCCTCACAGGCTCTGATCGATGAGCTTCTAAGAAGGAGCAAGTATAAACGCTATAAACGCAATCAAGTAAAAAGTCGCCTGCAAAACATGTAAGGAGTAACAGGACAGGAAGCGCTCAAATTGCAGCAGTCGTTATTCGTAAGATTGGGTGAGGCTCTTATATGGCCATGGCCGAGATATGCGGTGAGCTTGAAGCTTCGAAAAGCTACCCGCCGGCGCAACGCTGGACAAGACGAAAGGTAAGAGAAGGGCAATATACAAGGAGCAATAGATTGGACAACAATATACAGGATAATATGTCAAAAGAGATGCCAAACGGTGGAGGAGGAGGAGGAGGAGGAGGAGGCAGAGGCAGAGGCAGGAATATGAGGAGGCTGGGACTTAGGTATTGATTATTTATTGTATGGAGTATGAATTGATTATTCGATGGACAAGGAAGGTCTGGCATGGTGAGCTGGGAGTGACAATGGTGACAACACGTGACCACACAGGGAAAGGCGGTGGCAAATGGCCATACATAGTACTGTGTTTAGGAGTGCTGGAATACAGTACTTAGTACATGCACTGTAGTCTTACCTAATTGTGACAGTGTATAAGTACTGTGTACTTCGCACTTCGCAGATATTACGGGGCGCCTAGAGCCTTAACCTTAATGACTCTACTGACGGGTACTGCCGGCCAGACTTGCGACAGAAGCCACCTAAGGAGTTGTAGGTACTGTATGTACATTACATACATACATACATATATACAGATCATACGCAACTCCTTTGAAACGTACATACACATACAATAAATTCTCTACGCTCTTTGTCCGAAGACCTCAATAACTTTTCGCCTTTTGATTTTATTCTACTTTATACCATTTTCTCCGTTTCTCCGTGTCAACTTGCTGATGCACTAGGCCCCAGCGCCCGAAACTCTATTCACATGGCCTAGTCGAGTATCCTCCGAACCACATCGTCAATGGGAAACCACAGGCCGTTACCTCTTATATACGATTCATCCGAGGAGGCTTGGGGACTGTGAGGCATTGGTCATTCCGATTTCCTGGACAAGAGACACCGAGTCGAGATGAGAGGCCTCTCCGTCTTGGGCCTCCTGGGCCTCAGTTATTTCGCTGGAGCCGCGGAGCTGCGAACGCGAAGCTACGACACCCACGACTACTACGTTCTACATCTCGATTCCGAAATCGCGCCTTCAGCAGTAGCTCAGAGACTCGGTCTGATCCACGAGGGCCAGTTGGGAGAGCTGGAAGACCACCATATCTTCTCCGCGTCGAAACGCGAGGATGATGCCGTGCAGGGCGCCTTGACGGCGAGAAGGAAACTGCGAAGACGAGGGACAGAACAGACGGATGTGCTGGATGGCATTAAGCTTGCGAAAAAGCAGAAGCTCAAGCCGCGGATGCAGAAGAGGGCCATAATTCCCGAGAAACGAACAATATCGCCCCTTGTAGAGGGCAAGTCTCACCTGTCCGCGCGTCAGAGCTCTGTTGGGCAGGAAACGGGCATAGCCAGGCAAGCTGAGGTAGCACGACTGCTGAAGATTGAGGATCCAATATTCAACGATCAATGGCATCTATACAACCCGACGGAACTTGGGCATGATGTAAACGTCACGGACGTCTGGCTGCAGGGAATCACCGGGCATAATGCCACCGTCGCTATTGTTGATGATGGACTGGATATGTACAGCGACGACTTGAAGGATAATTATTTCGCTGAAGGATCATACGATTTCAATGACCAAAATCCCGAACCTAAGCCTAGGTTGTTGGACGATAAACATGGTACCCGTTGCGCCGGAGAAGTTGCCGCTGGCAGGAATACTGTCTGTGGCGTTGGGGTTGCCTATGATTCGAAAATCGCAGGAATCCGAATCTTGTCGAAGCTGATCACGGACGCTGATGAGGCTATCGCCATGAATTATGGATATCAGCAGAACCAAATCTACTCCTGTTCATGGGGTCCACCTGATGATGGAAAATCAATGGATGCACCCGGCATCCTGATCAAGAGAGCTATGCTCAATGCTGTGCAAAAAGGAAGAGGGGGACTAGGTTCCATCTATGTCTTTGCTTCTGGAAATGGAGCTGCGTCTGATGATAACTGCAATTTCGACGGCTACACGAACAGCATCTACAGTATTACTGTTGGGGCTGTTGACCGAAAAGGACAACACCCTTACTACTCAGAGAAATGCTCTGCTCAACTTGTTGTTACATACAGCAGTGGTAGTGGCGATGCCATTCACACCACTGATGTCGGCACAAACAACTGTGCTACTACCCACGGTGGCACTTCGGCCGCTGCGCCTTTAGCGGCAGGTATATTCGCCTTGGTTTTGTCCGTTCGGCCAGACCTCACTTGGAGAGATATGCAGACTATCGCAATGCAGACTGCAGTCACTATCGAGAGTGCAAACGATTGGCAAACCACAACTATCGGCAAAAAATTCAGCCATACTTTTGGATACGGCAAGATTGACACTTGGGCCATTATTGAAGCTGCCAAGACTTTCAAGAGCTTGAAGCCTCAAGCCTGGTTTTATTCCCCATGGATTCAAGTTAACAAGCCAATTCCGCAGGGTGACCAAGGTCTTGCGGCGTCTTTCAATGTCACGGCAGATATGCTCAAGGAAGCCAATCTTGAGCGTCTTGAGCACGTCACAGTCACCATGAATGTCGAGCACAGCCGGCGCGGAGATCTGAGCGTTGATCTCATCAGCCCAGACAATCTGATCAGCCATCTCAGTGCCGCCCGTAAGTTCGACGACTCCAAGGATGGTTACAGAGACTGGACTTTCATGAGTGTCGTGCACTGGTAAGCTCCTTCTCAACATCAAAACAACCCCACTAACGCGCACCAGGGGCGAATCTGGCATCGGCACCTGGAAACTCATCATCCGCGACACCGATGTGAACGAACACTCGGGAAACTTCACCGACTTCCACCTTAAGCTCTGGGGCGAAGCGATCGATGCCTCCAAAGCCGTCCTGCTCCCCATGCCCTCCGAGACCGACGACGACGACCACAGCCTGCCGTCCATCCCCACCACCACCGCCAGCGTGGCCACCACATCTGTAAGCCCCATTCCAACTGTGACTCCCACCTCGGAGGCCCCGCTCCCAAGCGACCACCCCGACCGTCCCGTGAACGCGAAACCGTCCGCCACAGCCGAAACCGGCAACACAGACCTGCACGACCCCGTTAAGCCCAGCAGTCCTCCAGATACTACTACACCCTCGCCCTCGCCATCGGCATCAGCGGTGCCCTCGTCCTGGCTCCCGGGCTGGCTGCCGAGCTTCGGGTTTGGGCCTAAGACGACGATCTGGATGTACGGCGCGGTGGTGCTGATTGTGGCGTTCTGTAGCGGGCTGGGGGTGTATTTCTACATCGCGCGACGCAAGAGGCTGGCTAATAGGGCGAGGGATAATTATGAGTTTGATTTGATCAGGGATGATGAGGAGACGGAGGGATTGACGGGTGGGGTGGCGGCGAGGGGGGGCAGGAGGAGGGCCGGGGAGCTGTATGATGCGTTTGCGGCGGGGAGTGATGAGGAGGATGGGCCGTTTAGTTTGGATGAGGAGGAGGAGGGGGAGTATCGAGATGCGGAGAGGGGGGAGGGGGCGGGGTTGATGGATACGGAACATCATGTTATTGGCGGCGACAGCGAGAGTGAGGAGGAGAATATTGATGAGAAGGGTGGAGGAGGGGGAGAAAGATAGGCGATCTGTAACTGTTCATTGGATAGAAGTTCTGGGAAGGCATGTGTTTCGGTATCTCACTGTTGCTCGCACGCGTTTCGGGGCGAAGATAAAGGATCTGAGTCCTCAGAGTCGATGTGATAAAGGAATTGTATCGGAACATTGGCAACTAACTCTCGAACAATGCCTCTGGGAGGGCGCAACAGCGCGTCATGTCTGGAACACTGATGTCTCTACCGAACAGTCACTGGGGTTCGAATCTATATATAAACCCGACACTTTTCTCATCTTCTGCTCCATCTTCATCACACAGGCCACATCGCACACTGTACACCACAATCCTAACAGAATTCTCCAAACACACCACCACCACCATCCCATCTCAAGCCCCCCACACCCAGCACACCCCCACAGCCACCATGTCCGTCCCCCGCCTCCTCCTCTCCACCGGCCTCGCCATCCTCGCCCTCAACCTCGTCCTCGGCTACATCTTCCTCCTCGCCACCATCCCCATGCTCTGCGTCCCGCTCACCTGCGTCGGCCTCTTCGCCGCCGCCGTCTGCTGGTGGGGCGCCTGCGTCCTCTATCTGCTCGTCCGCATCGGCAAGGCGAACTTCAGGTTCCCCATCCTCGTCCTCGTGGAGGGGGTGGCGCTGTGCTGCTGGATTGCGTTTTGAGCGGTCCAGGAGCGGAGGGGGCAACGGCGGGGATGGGAATTGGGGACTGTGGTGAGGGGCCTGTATGCTGGGACAGGATTGCTTGGAATGGAGTGTAGAAAGGGAGATGGGAAGGTGATGGGGTAGGATAATGATTAGGGTCTGTAGCTGGTCTACAGCTCTATCTTTCCTCTCTAAATAAATCGCTAGACTATTTGTTGATCTTAATGAAATCTGGTTTGCGCCTTTAATTTGTCCCACCTGCATATATATGTGATATAATAATTGACAGGTAGGACAAGAATGTATCCAACACAGATCGAGTGCACTGTGTGTTTTCGTAAGCATGCTTAATTGAATAGAACTACGGTACCATGAATAGGTGTATTGTATTGTCTCAATTCTGCACCGGCACTGCAGATAAAGCCAGAATAATGTTGTTTTGTCTCTGAACAGAGGGTAGAGACTGCCACGTAGAGCTAAGTCTCGAGAATTGAGCCAAACATATGGACACATACACTCGTTCTTTGTTCCTCCTCCCGATCCTCGTCTTGGAAGTTAGAACAGAGCAACTCCCTGCATTGTTCTAAGTCACAGGAGTATTGTACGAAGGCCAACAAGGAAGATATGCTTATTGCCGCACATCTTTGGAACATCGCCCATATCCGCGGCACATGCTCGTTATCCAGGCGTCTATATAAATTCCACGAACGCCCATCTCGAGCTCTCTCTTTATCGGGCCTCTCCTTAAATCACAGCAACAGTCTTCCACCCTACCAATTTTTCTCAAGAGCCCACTTTCCTCCCTTCACCACCAGCTCTTTCACGAAGCAACATCCACGCCATCCACCAACCTCTCCGCCACCATGTACTTCCCCGTGTTCCCTGCCTTCCTCAAACTCGCACTTTGCATTGTCTTGCTCCCGACCATCTTCATCCTAGCCTGCTTCGTCTACTACGACCTCGTCTGCTTCCTCGTCTCCATCATCTCTCCCGGTACGTCGGCGACCTCCAAGACCTGGCTGGGTTCGAGATTGACCCGCGCTTGGGGCTCTGGTTCTAAAAAGGCTCCGAGCCGCGGGAAGGCGACAACGGGAGGGCGGAAGTAAGGGACTGGAGATCGTGTCGGTCATGAGGTAAGGTGAACATGTGTGAGGAGGAATATCTAGGAAGGGAAAAGAGGGGAGGGGATGGGACAACAATCAGGGGCGGTGCAGCGGGTCTGCACTCTGACTTTTTCTTTGTGATATTTTCCCTAGGTAGTTCTCTGATTACGATTAGATTGGATGGAAGTAGGGTATAGGTAAGTCCCATAATGGGAGTATACGAACAATGTAAGTATCGACAGGTTGTAAGCTAATCTGAATATACCTGGTTCACGTAAATTATAATTTGCCCCTTTTGCATACTTGATACTGTGATATAGTAAGTGACAGACAGTCACGCCGAATTGCCTAATCCAACTCGATCAGATGGTTCTACCTATGGAGATTTATAAACTATGATTAAATGTCTGTATACCAGGCGTCCTCTGCCAATCCATCGACGACGGGCAGAGCTACAATCGCTGGACGCCCCAGGTGCACTAGGTAGTTGCTGGTGATTGAAGATGAGTTCTAATGTCCTATTTTGGTGAGCGCCTTGCAAGGTAACCAAATGGCACCTTTCGCAGCTAGGAACTTGACATAAAATAATCACCATGGTCTGGGGTCAGAGATGCTTAACGATGACGGCCAGGGGTCAAGTTGTTAACTTGTTAGGCATATGTAACAGCGCATGGTGGTCCATTTGCGCTGGCTATATTGGCTGCTGTAACCTCGTGGTATAATGCATGAGGAATGATACAATCATGGATTCGCATACACCCTGGTTACTCGTATCCATTAAATGGCTGTATTATCGGTTTACTCCACTCATGCATGAGCTATGTAGTAAGATACTCTGTAAGCTATAAGCCTAGCAAGGTAGTCTGGGGAAGTGGACGACTTTCATTAGGATAACGTGAATATCGAAATATCCGCATATGCCCGCCAAATTATAGCAATGTGACATTACTTGAATGTTATAAGCACAGGGTTAATATAGTCGAGTTGCGTGGTTTCTCACTAAACTTATGCATTGCCCATCAACTATTAGACTTAATGAATAGTTTATTCGTTGGTGTGAATATCCCTGGATGATCTGCCTTGGGAGAAAGCGTCCAGGTTGGAGTCCAACGGTGATTCAGTTTCAACACTAATGAGTCCCACGTCAAAGGCTCTAGTTTCAAATCAGAAATGTTTAATAGAAAAAAGGCTAAAAGGGACCTCCAGGTAGGAACAAAGAGAAACTGTGCTCGTACCTTAGCGCGATGGGACCAGTGAGTTTTTTTTTTTTTTCCTGATCTCTAGCAAAATCTTCGCTAGAAACTCAGCATGAATATAGTCATAATATATGGTGAGTAGATTCTGCTTCTGTCACGCCTTTTCGGTGCAGTTCACAGCGACTAGCATCCCTATTGGCGTTCACACAGCCAGATGCAATTTCTTTGCACCAGAAGGCAGGGAATCCTCATTGCGTGGTCCCTATGGATACAAAATATTCATGGGATCAGACACTGTCGCTCATATATCGACCGTCTTCCCTCCGTCGTATCCGTCGGCCTGGGCAAAGTAATACCCCCTCTGGTTCGCAAGTAGCCTTAATGACCCGGCGCCGTCTTTCCGCTCAGCCATAAAGTCACAATTGTAGTGTGTATGCCCAAATGCCCATATTTTGACCTTTTCACTTTTGAAGCATTTCTCCTCAGACAAGTCGGTTGAAAAGGCGCTCGTGATCAGACTAGCAGCATGCCTTGGATCAATCGCACTGGTATCCCTTGATGGACTCCAATGTGTAAATATCATGATACGCACGTCAGACTGCTCGAGCTCAGCAACCCGTGTGTTGAGCCAGGCAATATCCCGCCTATGCGCTTCGTTGTGCGAGTCGACATCCCAGTCGTTAATGAGGAAGAAATCATTGAGCCCGAGACTGACTGCCATATGGCTTTCAGGTGAGATGGAAGAGAAGAGACTGCATCCAAGAATGACGACGTTGGTGTCTGGCATCCGGTAGAGGGCACGATCGAGCAGGACAAAGTCCCCGAGGGAGGCGTCGTTGCGAACGTCCTTTTCAAAAGCACGAAGAATGTCAAGAGTTTCCGGCCAATTTGAGTGATAAGCTTCATGATTCCCGAGGACAAAGAGTACAGCGCGGAATTGCCTGAGCTGTCGAGTTAGAAAGGCAAGGTACTCGTCCTTGTGTGATGCGGCGTTGCCAATGTCGCCAAGTAGTGCTAGATAAGGTGCCTTGGCCATAATGTTGAAGACATCGTAGGCTTTTGGATTCTCCAAGTGCAAGTCTGAGAGGATCTGAACCGCCATTGCGAGTGGAAGATGATGAACAAGAATGATTAATGCTTAATGGTGAGAAACCCGTTGTTGGGACTGGCGTCGCTACCCGCCGTCCATCCTGCGGCTAGTCACGTGCGTGTGCTGCAGGGTCGTTTAAAGTATCTCAAGAAAGTGAGAATTTTTAGTGAAGATTTCTTAAACATAACAGTTACGCTTAATCTAAGCTCATAACTGTTGAACAAAAGATGAATGCAAAACTGATTAAATTAAATAATTAAACTACTTAAACTAACAAACTGTATTTGTATTCAAATAGAGTGTTTAATAAAAGACTGTTTTCATGAAGGAATTGATCCCTCATGCACCTAAGTCGTCTCCTTCCGGTGAGCCATTTTCTCACGGGATCTATCACTAAACGGAGGATTCAAGCGGTGAATCCTTAGGGTGCCTGGTGGCACCCACCCTTTTATTTCAACAATTTATATATAGTATGACTTTAGCGATGCTTAAGGATCGCTAGCTAACTCCTACTTAATATATAGAGATATGTAAATAGATAGTGATAAGATAGCTAGTATTACCTGTTGAATAGAGAGGCTTGGTGCCTGTCTGTAGGCACCCGGGGATTCTCACTTTGGAGAATCTTCACGTTATGCATGGATGATTCCATGCATCGTTCCATCGGCTCTTTGAGCCT
>Ga0209512_1002011_pt1 | contig 22900 bp, 18 predicted proteins | sample frozenSSSSmetaG_FD_184142 | JGI IMG/M metagenome (GOLD analysis project Ga0209512, IMG submission 184142) | Glacier valley bacterial and archeal communities from Borup Fiord, Nunavut, Canada, to study Microbial Dark Matter (Phase II) -... | ecosystem: Environmental > Aquatic > Freshwater > Ice >...
TTACTCGTTACTTTCCCCTACTTTTGACTTTCGACTTTCGACCTTTGACTCCATTGAGGATTAAATATGAGTACAGACGTTACGGTTAGAAATGCCACCGCCGCCGACGGCCCAACCATTATCAAACTGATTGAGGCTCTGGCTGATTATGAAAAGTTGCCGCCGCCCGATGCCGAAGCCCAGCAACGCCTCCTGAATGATGCTTTTGGCGAACGCCCGCGCTTTGAGATTTTCCTGGCAGAAGTGGAAGGAGTGGTGGCAGGGTATGCCTTTATCTTCGAGACCTATTCCACTTTTCTGGCCCGACCTACTTTTTACCTTGAGGATTTATTTGTGTTATCGGAATATCGTAGCCGCAAGGTAGGTTATGCTCTCTTTTTGAAGTGTGTGGAAGAATCGGAAAAACGAGGTTGTGGGCGGATGGAATGGACGGTGCTGGATTGGAACGTCACTGCTCAGAATTTCTATCGCCGGATGGGGGCCAAACACATGGAGGAATGGTTTCACTACCGCCTCACCCGTGACCAATTCCCGGAGATATTGGGGCAATAATAAAAAATATGGAATGCTGTGGCGGTGATGCTACCACAACATTCCATAAAGTCATGTGCTAAATTTACTGAACGTTATCAAAACGATCAGCGTTCATAACCTTAGTCCAGGCAGAAACAAAATCATTAACAAACTTTTCTTTGTTATCATCCTGGGCATAGGCTTCAACATAAGCGCGAAGAATCGAGTTGGAACCGAATACAAGATCCACCCGTGTTGCTGTCCACTTGATAGCCCCAGTCTTGCGATCACGGATTTCATAAAGATTATTGCCCGCAGGTATCCAGTTGAACCTCATGTCCGTCAGGTTCACAAAGAAATCATTGGTCAAAGCACCTTCATGATCAGTGAATACCCCATGCTTTGCTCCGCCGTAGTTGGTTCCCAGAACACGCATACCACCAATCAGTACCGTCATCTCGGCGGCAGTCAGGCCCATGAGCTGGGTACGGTCAAGCAGTAGTTCTTCCGGGCTGACAATGTACTCTTTCTTGACCCAGTTGCGATAACCGTCATGGATAGGCTCAAGCGGCGCGAAAGACTCGGCATCTGTCTGCTCTACCGTTGCATCACCGCGACCTGGGGTAAAGGGAACCGTGACATCAAAGCCAGCCGCCTTAGCCGCTTGCTCAACCCCCACATTTCCGGCAAGAACTATCACATCGGCAACGCTTGCGCCAGTATTAGCCGCAATGCCTTCAAACACCCCCAACACCTTTGCAAGACGCTGCGGCTCATTGCCTTCCCAATCTTTCTGAGGCGCAAGACGGATGCGGGCACCATTAGCACCACCACGCATATCCGAACCACGGAAAGTTCGGGCGCTGTCCCAGGCGGTAGTAACCAGGTCGCTTACACTCAGGCCGCTATTCGCAATGCGCGCCTTAACGGCGGCTACATCATAACCGGTAGAACCCGCAGCAATGGGGTCCTGCCAGATCAAATCTTCCGCCGGGACATCTGGGCCGATATAGCGCGCCTTCGGGCCCATATCACGGTGCGTCAGCTTGAACCAGGCCCGAGCAAACGTATCAGAGAGATAAGCTGGGTCTTTGTAGAACCGTTCAGCAATTGCCCTGAAACCGGGGTCTTTAACCATCGCCATATCAGCATCGGTCATCATCACCCGACCCTTGAGTGAAGGATCTTCCACATCAGCCGGTTTGTCTTCTTCCTTGATGTTGACAGGTTCCCACTGCCAGGCCCCAGCAGGGCTTTTCTTCAATTCCCACTCATGGTTGAGAAGCATTTCGAGATAACCGTTGTCCCACTTGGTAGGCTGACTTGTCCAGGCCCCTTCGAGACCGCTGGTTACAGTATCACGGCCAACCCCTCGGGTGACCTTGTTGAGCCAGCCTAGTCCCTGTTCTTCAACATTCTCGCCCTCTGGCTCCGGCCTCAACTGGCTGGCATCGCCATGCCCGTGAGTCTTGCCAACAGTATGCCCACCGATGGTTAGAGCGGCGGTTTCCTCATCGTTCATCGCCATGCGACCAAAGGTCACTCGCAAGTCGTGGGCTGTCCGAAGTGGGTCGGGCTGACCGTTCACACCTTGCGGGTTGACGTAGATCAGACCCATCACCACTGCGGCCAGCGGGTTTTCCAGGGTCTCGCGGTTCTCACCATCACCTTCATAACGGGTTGAAGTTAGCCATTCCTTCTCGGCACCCCAGTAAATATCTTTTTCAGGATGCCAGATGTCTTCTCGACCAAAGCTAAACCCAAAGGTTTTCAGCCCCATGGACTCATAGGCCATATTACCCGCGAGGACGATAAGATCGGCCCAACTGAGCTTGTTGCCGTACTTTTTCTTGATAGGCCAAAGCAAACGGCGCGCTTTATCAAGGTTCGCATTATCCGGCCAGGAATTTAGCGGAGCAAATCGCTGGTTGCCTGTACCTGCACCGCCCCGACCATCGGCAGTACGATATGAACCAGCCGCATGCCATGTCATACGGATCATAAGGCCACCATAGTGTCCCCAATCCGCCGGCCACCATTCCTGGCTGTCAGTCATAAGCGCGATCAAGTCTCTTTTGAGGGCTTCAACGTCAAGTTTCTTCACTTCTTCGCGGTAGTTGAAACCTTTACTCATTGGAGTGGTCTTTGTGTCGTGCTGATGAAGGATATCCAGGTTCAAGGTATTAGGCCACCAATCCGTGTTTGATAAGCCGACGGTAGTGTGACCACCGTGTATCACGGAATATTTCTCGGGAGCTTCTAAGGTCATGTTACACTCCTTGTGTTAACTCGTTTAAAGTAGATACTTAAATTACTTTTCTCGAAAATTGTAGTTATCCGAAATAACCCACATCGAATAAAAGGTTTAAACCTGTCGAAAAATCCACCATCAAGCGATAGTGATAGCTCGCTATAAATTCAAACCTGTAATAAGTCAAAAATTGATAAAACAGAAACCGTAAAAACTATCAAAAGCTAAAACTCAGGCTTGGCAATCGGAGCAATATCCCCAGTATAGAATTTCGGACTGGCGAATACGAAAGCCATTCTTCTCGCTCAAATTGGGCTCAGGAATGGGAATTTGAGTTAGAACATCCTCAATTTTTTGACACTTCATACAAATCAGGTGATTGTGGGGGCTGGTGATAATATCAAAGCGACTTTGCTCGCCATGATACTTTATCTCTATTACCTCGCCCATATCCACTAACTCACGCAGGGTTTTGTAGACAGTGCCAAGCGAAATATCAGGAATTGTAGCCCGCACCACCTCGTAAATATCTTCAGCACGGGGGTGAGAATGCCTACCTTCCAGTGCTTGATAGATTAAACGACGTTGTGGCGTGACTTTCCTTCCCTCCCTATGCAACCGCTCACATAATGAAAGAGTTGTAAACATTACGATAGCCACTTCCTCCTCACTTGGATGGCTGCTTATAGAGCAACGCCTCGAATTTTGCTCTTGGCTAACCAATAATGGTTATTAGTTAGAACTCATTATAGCAAGTAACCAGGGCAGAGTCAATCACTTTGTAAAGGAAAACCCTAGATCTAAATATATTTACAAGACTTTGACCTGGTTTTGGCTTATTCCCGGTACGAATAGGTTATTTACAAATTGCACTAATTCGTATAACATTATGTATAGAGCCAGAGGGCTCCAAGTTTGGATATGCAGAATTGCCGATGGGTAGGATTAGTATAAAGTTGAATAGGCAGTAGTAGGTGGAGGTAATAAACCCGGATGTCAATGTCGAATTTTGCTGGCACACGCAATTATGATGCCCGATTACGGACGCTTGAACGGCTTATCCCAGAACCTACCAGTCTAGCCGAAACCGAAATTTCACAGCGCATTATCGGCGACCTTTGTATCAAGATTATTTATCAGTACACCATAATCTCTGCCACCAAAATGGCCGAAATTATTAAGTTGCCCTACTTTGGGGTGATTGAGCCAGTGCTGGTGCAGCTTCGCAAGGCCGAGGTTATTGACCTGGGTGGTAGCGAAGGTTTGGGCGATATGGCCTACCAGTATGTGCTGACCCCCAAAGGTATCCAACGCGCCAAAGAGGTTACCGACCATTCTTCCTATGTTGGCCCCGCTCCGGTCTCGCTTGACCAATATCGCAAGGTCGCCAAAGCCCAATCCTTCGGTGATGTACGGGTTGGCCCCCAACAGGTACGGGATGCTATGACCGATATGGTGGTAGGCAACGACATTCTGGAATCAATTGGCCCGGCGATTAATACCGGACGCAGTATGTTCCTCTATGGCCCGGCTGGTAATGGTAAAACCCTACTAAGCGAACATATCGCCAAACTTTTGGGTGGGGATATTTATGTCCCGTACGCGATTGAGGCTGATGGTTATATTATCAAGGTGCTGGACTATAACCTGCACGTAGCCAACATCGAAGGACGGGCAGTTTATGACCCCACCAGCCTTGACCGCCGCCTGGATGGACGCTGGGTAATGTGCAAACGTCCGGTGATTGTGGTCGGGGGTGAGCTTTCCCTGAGCAGTCTTGATCTTATCTGGGATGACTCTTTCAAATTTTATGAAGCTCCCTTCCAGCTTAAAGCTAATGGCGGAATGTTCCTGATTGACGACTTTGGGCGACAACAGATGCGCCCTCGTGACCTCCTGAACCGCTGGATTGTCCCCCTCGAAAAACGCATGGACTTCTTAACCTTGCGGACTGGCAAGAAAATCGAAGTGCCTTTTGACGAGTTGATTGTTTTCTCCACTAATCTCGCCCCACGCGACCTGGTGGATGAGGCTTTCTTGCGGCGTATTCAAAACAAAATAGAAGTACGTAACCCCACCTTTGAGGAGTACCGGGAAATCTTGCGCCGCCAATGTGATGCGCTAAATGTATCCTTCACCGAAGATGGGGCGGTTTATCTTTTAAGAGAACATTATGTGAAAGCTAAACGGGAATTGCGTAACTGCCAGCCCCGTGACCTTCTAAAACAAATTATCGGTATATCAGCTTATCAAGGTATTCAGCCAGTGTTGGCTAAAGATTTGATAGATGCGGCTGTAGCCAGCTATTTCGTGGAGTTGTAAATATATGTTGCTAAGACGTTTAGGCGGCACGCCCGCCCCCGATGGACAGACCCGTGAGGATGCTCCGCCCCCACCGCCCTTTGGGGGTGGGTCGGGTGATACTTCCTCCCGTAATGGAAATGTTCAGGTTATGCCAACCGCTGTTCCGACCAGTATGCCGAACGGTAATGGCGCATCCTCAGTAAATGTACCAGGGATGGGCATGCCTGGAATGGTGGTAGACCGAGCCAAGCTGCGCGATTTCCGCAACCAGATTGTGGCCCGCATCCAGAGTAGTATTGGCCCCAACACTACCCTGACCAAAGACGAAAAGACTATGAAGGAGTTGGCGACCAAGTTCAAGCTGATTTACGACCAACTTCAAATTAACCTGCCCAAAGAAGAACAAACGATTTTGTTTGATGAAGTTATCGCCGAAATGGTCGGTTTTGGCCCGCTCGAACAACTACTGCTGGACGAAAGCATTACAGAAATTATGGTGAACGGCCCGAAATTGATTTTTATTGAGCAAAAAGGCCGTATCTTTGAAAGTCCTGTCACTTTCGAGAACGATGACCATGTGATGCGGATTATCAACCGTATTATCGCGCCTTTGGGACGGCGGGTTGACCGCAAATCGCCAATGGTAGATGCTCGTCTGCCTGATGGTAGCCGCGTTAACGCCATTATTCCGCCCTGTGCCCTGAACGGCCCTACTATTACCATCCGTAAATTTAACAAGAAGCCGCTAACGGTAGAAAACCTTATTAACTTTGGTTCGATTACTGCCGATATGGCTAAATTCCTGGAAGCCTGTGTTAAGGCCAAACTCAATATCGTGGTATCGGGCGGTACTGGTTCTGGTAAAACCACCCTGCTGAACGTGTTGAGTAGCTTTATTCCCGAAGAAGACCGCATTGTAACGATTGAGGACGCGGCGGAACTTCAGTTGCAGCAACGTCACGTGGTTTCGCTGGAAACCAAAAAGCCGGAAGTTGACGGGACAGGCGAAGTTACTATCCGCGACCTGGTTAAGAACTCCCTCCGTATGCGCCCAGAGCGAATCGTGGTGGGGGAGTGTCGTGGTTCGGAAGCCCTCGACATGTTACAAGCTATGAACACGGGTCACGATGGTTCGCTGACTACCTTGCACGCCAATACCCCCCGCGATGCCACCCGCCGTATCGAAACAATGTGTTTGATGGCCGGGATGGATTTGCCTCTCAAGGTGTTGCGGGAGCAAATGTCGAGTGCAATTAACGTTATTATCCAGCAATCCCGCTTGCGTGACGGTAGCCGCAAAGTTACTTTTATCACCGAAGTTCAGGGTATGGAAGGCGATAACATCGTGTTGCAGGACATCTTCATTTTTGAAGAAGAAGGTTCAGATGCCAATAACAAGGTTATCGGACGTTTGAAACCAACTGGTTTGCGGCCCAAATTTGAGGACAAACTCAAAATCATTGGCTACAACCTGCCAGCCAGCATGTTCGGGGCGGTCTTCCCTGGTGCTAACAATCGTCGGTAAAATGCGACCTAATCCCCTAGCCCCCTTCCCTGAATCAGGGAAGGGGGAATTTTTATGTATGGGAGTAAACACTGTTATAATGCTTACAGGCTAAAGTTTTTACCTTTCAGCTTCGACCAATAACCCATAACCAACAACTAACAACTAAGAACCAACAACCAACCATGACCAGAAAACCAAAAGAAGCCCGTGAGCCGGAATTTGCCACTGAAGTACGTCTGCAAGATATTGCCTATGGCGGCGAAACCGTTGCCCGAATTAAAGACCCTGGCGAAACCACCGCCGAAAACCAGCCAGAAAACGAAACGGTGGTTTTTGTGGCGGGGGGCGTGCCGGGCGAGTTAGTAGATATTCAGCTTTATCGCCGCAAAAAAAGCTTCTTGCGGGGCAATGTGGTGCGACTACTGGAAACTTCACCTGACCGCCGGGACGCGCCTTGCCCCTGGTTTGGGGTAGATAAATGGCCCAACTGTGGCGGCTGCCAGTGGCAACATACCAACTATTCCCGCCAGCTTGAGTTCAAAAATCGGATTTTGCACGACCAGTTTACCCGGTTGGGAGGGCTGCCCGACCCACCCCTGCTAGAGCCACGCGGGGCACTCAGCGAATGGGGCTATCGGAATAATGTGGAATTTCAGATGGACGATAATAATAGACCCTGCTTCCATCGCCAGAACAGCATCCGGCTAGTCCCGGTAGAGTCCTGCCATATCGCCCACCCTTTGATTACTCTGGCAATCGAGCCCCTGACCCTGGCCTTGGCAACCCACCTGCCCAATAAAGTCCATCAGGTAACTATTCGGGTAGCCCATGCCGCCCAGGAAGGCCCGGTATTAGCCGAGGAAATTTCGGCCCTATCGCCCAAAAATGAGGATAAAGCCGCCCGCTTGCACTCGCTGGAGCGTTTTGCGGGGCAAGAGCCGTTGGCGGGAGCGTTAGGCCAACCCCGCCTTAGCCTGATGTTTATTCTGCGGATGTTGGGACAATGGACGGTGCAGGATTTAGCCCCCTTCACCCAACAGCTACAGGCCGCCCTTGACCCCTATACCGCAATTTCTATTCTGGCGGAAGGAAAGAAACGGCGGCTTGAATTATTATGTGGTCAGCCTTACCTTGAGGAAAATCTGGCAGGGATTAACTACCGCGTGCCACCTTTGGGCTTTTTCCAGAGTAATTCGCCAATGGCGGAAGTGTTGGTGCGGGAGGTGCTGGATACCTTTACCGCCAGTGGGCTAAAACTGAAAGGGGCGCGTTTGCTGGATTTATACTGCGGGGTTGGCACTTTTGGGCTGCAATTAGCCCGTTTTGGCGCAAAAGTGCTGGGCATTGAGGAATACGAAGGGGCGATTGAATTTGCCAGAGAAAACGCCCGCCTGAATGACCTGGATAAACAGACCGAGTTTATCGCCGCCAAAGCCGAGGAATATATTCTGGAGTTGGCGGCAAGGGGCGAAAAATTTGATGCTGTTCTGGTTGACCCACCCCGGCGAGGCTGTGACCCGCTTCTGTTGCAAAGTCTCCTGAAAACCAGACCACCCATCCTGATTTATGTTTCATGTGACCCTAGCACCCTGGCCCGTGACACGAAAATTCTGGCGGAGGGCTATCGGTTGGTGCAATCGCGGGTAGTTGATATGTTTCCCCAGACCTACCATATGGAAAGCGTTTCCTTGTTCCAAAGCCTCACTAACTCCTGATAAAACCAATCTCACCACAGAGAGAGGGACACAGCAAAAATAAAGCCACCCCGCCGCAAGCGACGGGGTATTAAGCCAATTGTTGACCAAACGGGACTTTTCCCTAATAAGGTTGCGCCGCAAGCGGCGGGGAATGCAACCCATAGAGATTCAATTTATAAAAAACTGTGTCTCTATGGTAAATAATCTGGCACTTTTTGGTCATTTTGCAGATTGATTCATGGCAGTTTTGGAAACCACCCTGAATCTTTATTTTTGCTGACTTGACTCCCTATTCTAGCTTAAGTATAATGCTTTTATTCAAATTTGAATAAAATATGGAATAAAATATTGAAGCGAGAACATTATGTCATCAGCCACCCGTATTTTGATTTTAGGCTTACTTAGCAAACTGGAAGCCAGTCATGGTTATGACATCCGCCACGAACTGGAGACCTGGAACGCTGAACAGTGGGCCAACATTGCTTATGGTTCAATTTATTTTGCCCTGAGCAAAATGGCGGAGGAAAAGTTAGTAAAGGCGGTAAACACCGAACAAGCCGGGGCCCGTCCAGCAAAAATCAGTTATAGCATTACTGAAAATGGAAAAGAAGAATTTCAGCGACTTTTGCGGGAATATTGGTGGGAATTAAAACCGACGATTGACCCTTTTCAGGTAGCGATTACTTTTATGGATCACTTGTCTCACGATGAGCTATTGCTTTCGTTAAATTATCGGGCTGATATGTTGCGGGTTAATATTAAAGGTTTTGGACAATCCATTGGCCTGATTATGAAGGAAGGCTATAAACCTAAACATCTCGAAGTAAATCTGCGTCTCTCCCTGGCCCATATGGAAACTGAACTACACTGGATTGAGGACGTTATCGGCAAGGTTGAACGAGGCGAATTACCCTAATTGGCTTTTTGAAAAATAGGTCTTTAGACCGATGTGAATCTCTAAAACCTTCATACAATATTGTATATACAAGTTTGTATAATGATTTGAAATGATAAGGTACGGAGGAAAAAATGTCCATAATCGAAATAAGAGGACTGACCAAGAGTTTCAAGGCCCGACGCGGGATTGTGGAAGCAGTACGTGGGGTGGATTTGACCGTCGAAAAAGGTGAAATTTTTGGCTTTCTTGGCCCAAACGGAGCGGGCAAAACTACTACTCTGCGGATGGTTACGACTCTTTTAGAGCCAACGGGCGGTAGTGCTACCATTGTAGGCTTCGACCTGTTGCGCGAACCTCGCAAGGTGCGGGAAAAAATTGGCTATGTCAGTCAAACTGGGGGAGTGCAACAAAGTGCCACCGCCCGCGAGAACCTGATTTTACAGGGACGCTTGTATGGGATGGATAAATCAAGTGCCGAAAAGCGTACCAGCGACTTACTGAAATCCCTGGAACTGGAGTCCTTTGCTGACCGCAAGGCTATCACCTATTCGGGGGGACAGCGGCGGCGGCTAGATATTGCGCTTGGAATGGTACATCATCCCGAATTATTGTTCCTGGATGAGCCGACTACCGGGCTTGACCCTCAAAGCCGCGCCCGTATGTGGGATGAGGTTAAAAAGCTCCGCGATGAAGGTACGACAATCTTTATCACTACCCACTATCTGGATGAGGCTGACGCGCTATGTGACCGCCTTAGCATTATTGATGGCGGGAAGATTGTAGCGGGTGGCACCCCCGAAGATTTGAAGCGCGAGGTCGCTGGCGATGTGGTAACGCTCGGTTTGAATACCCGCGACGGAACTTCGGCGCAGGCCCAAACGCTTCTCAGTGGTCAACCTTTTGTGAAGGAAGTAGAAGTGCATAACGATGGTTTGCGGCTCTACGTAGAACGGGGTGAGGAAGCCCTTCCGGCAATCTTGCGCGTTCTGGATGGAGCAGGGCTGCATCTACAGACTATCGCCCTAACCCGTCCATCGTTGGATGATGTGTTTTTGCGGAAAACCGGGCGCACCTTGCGCGAGGCCGAAGTCTAGGAGCGGGTTGTCGGTTGTCATTGGTCGGAAGAAAATATTCACAAGGATGCACAGGATTTACAGGATATTTCGGAAATCTGACATCGTGGTAATGGCGGGTTGCAAACCACGCCCCGACAATTTTCCCTTCCGACAACCTTTTGGACTTTTAACCTTAGACTTTTTACTTTTGACTTAAAGAAGGGGAGTATATAGATGAAGCTTTTGCGAGACACCTGGTTATTATTTGTAAATAACCTGACTGAAACCTTGCGTAACCCAGTTTGGGTCATTATCGGCTTATTCCAGCCTATTTGTTACCTGTTACTGTTTGGGCCCTTGCTAGAAGGGGTCGCCGGGAGTGGCAACTTCCCACCCGGTGGCGCACTTACGGTCTTTACCCCCGGTATGTTGATAATGTTGGGAATGTTTGGGGGGGCTTTCGTGGGATTTGGTCTGATTGCCGACCTACGGGCCGGGATTGTAGAGCGATTGAGAGTTACACCCGTCAGTCGGTTAGCTCCTTTGTTGGCCCGTTCTTTGCGGGATGTAATAATCTTGCTTGTGCAGGCCATTATTTTCATTGTAGCGGCTCTCCCGTTAGGTTTGAAACCTGATTTCTGGGGTATTGTGCTAACTTTAGGTTTGATTGTGCTGCTTGGGTTGATTCTGTCATCTTGCTCCTACGCCCTGGCACTGGCCTTCAAGAGTGAGGATGCCCTGGCTCCTATGCTCAACTTCTTTATCAACCCGATATTGTTACTATCCGGGATTCTGTTGCCCTTGACCCTAGCCCCCGAGTGGCTAAGAATCGTTGCCAATTTTAACCCCCTCTCCCATGTCGTGGATGCGGCGCGGGCGGCTTTCGTGGGCGATTTCGCCAATAGCTCGATAGTTTGGGGCTTTGTGATAACAATTGTGCTGGCAGGGTTGGCTTTGTTCTGGGCGGCTCGCTCCTTTCGTCAAGCTACCACTTAATCAGTTATCGGTGGTCAGTTGTCGGATTTTAAGTCTTTGATGAATTCCGCTTCTCTTGTGAGGCGGAATTTTTGTAGGTTTCACGCGCTCATCGAGATTATTAACCGAAAGAACGCAGAGTACGCAAAGAATTGGCAAGTTTTGAACCTCAAATTTCCCCTTCCTTTATAGGGTTTAAGGGTTGACACCAATATATAAAGTGGATGTTAGGATAATAATAGTGAGCAAGTTTGGGTTCGCTCGGCGATAAATCACCGAGCTACTTTAACCAAGCCAACTAAAGCTGGCTAGAAGAAACATCAATACCTTTAAACTTGACCTTTTTAGCCTCATTTATAGGGCTTCGTTGAATTAGCACGGCGGAGCCTGTGCCCTGTACTCAGGGTATTAGCCCCGTGCGAACCAAAGCCGAGCAATTTTCCCAGATTTATTCTCGGTCTTTCTCATCCTTCATCCTTCCTACTTCATCCTTCCAAAAGGGGTTAGGTTGGCGATTCCTGCACGAAATTTTTCAGTCGAGTATAATACGGGCAGGAGGATTTCATGACCGAACAACCTAATGGATTAGTTAAGAAGCAGGGTTTGAGTGAAGCAGAACTGAACGAAATCAAGAAATTATTGATTTTTTGCCAGGAATATGACCACCAGAAACTCAAAATCAATTGGAACTTTCTCTACACTCGTTCGCCCGAAGAAACCAGCGATTTTTGTTACTATGCAAACCAAAAGCTGGTAGGCTACTTGCCTTTGGACGGTTTTGGTAGCGACTTTGAGATAACGGGAATGGTGCATCCCGACCATCGCCGAAAGGGTATTTTCAACCTGTTAGTGAAGGAGGCGCAACTTGAAGCGGGGCGCAGAAAGGCCAGTGAACTATTGTTGGTAGTGGGAAAAGCCTCAGTAGCAGGGCAGGCCTTCGCTAAAACTTATGGGACGCAATACGATTTTTCCGAATACCGTCTGGAATTGTCCGCCCCGGATTTTCACCCAGTCCCCACCCCGGATATAAGGCTGGAACAAGCCAGCAACAGCGATTTGGACTTGCTAACCAGGATACATGCCCTGAACTTTGGTGAGACTGAGGAAGAAAATCGGGCGATGGTAAAACTTGAGGTCGAGGAAGCCAATAGTCGGGTTTATATTGCCCAGTTGGGCGCGGTAGCAGTCGGGAAAATCGGAGCAGTTGGCGAGAACGGGCGGGCCTATATTCGAGGAGTAGGGATTATTCCAGAATATCGCGGCTTTGGTTATGGTCGGCAGTTATTGAGCGGTATAATCAGCAAACTTATTGCCGAGGGTCAAACCTACTTTGAGCTGGATGTAGAAACCAAAAATAGCAACGCCCTTTCCCTTTACCTGTCGCGCGGCTTTAAGGAAGCTAACGCCTTTGACTATTTTCAGCTACCAATACTTTGAACGTATTTAATCAGAAGGTGAGAAATGTCAGATAAAAAAATTGAGCCCTACGGCTCGTGGAAATCGCCCCTGAGTACCGATTTGATAGTAGCAGGGGCCAACGCTATTAATCAGATGGTGCTGGATGGCGAGGATATTTATTGGATAGAAATGCGCCCTGCCGAGGGTGGACGCAATGTAGCGGTGCGGCGCAACCCCGATGGTAGCACCAGCGATATTAACCCAGCCCCCTTTAATATCCGCACCAGAGTTCACGAATATGGGGGTGGGTCGTTATTGGTACATAAGGGCACGCTGTACTTTTCAAACTTTGACGACCAACGGCTTTATAGTCAAGTTCCGGGCTCTAAACCCAAAGCTCTTACCCCGGCGGATTTGCGGTATGCTGACGCAGTTTTTGATGAAACGCGTGAAAGGCTAATTTGTATTCGCGAAGACCATACCCCCAAGGGCAAGGAAGCCATCAACACCATCGTGGCATTGGGACTTAAGGGTAAGGATGGCGGACAGGTCTTAGTTGAAAGTTATAATTTCTTCTCCACACCAAAAATCAGTCCCGATGGTTCAAAATTGGCCTGGTTAAGTTGGAATCACCCCAATATGCCCTGGGATGGCACAGAGTTATGGGTGGCAGATTTTAAGAAGGATGGCACGCTGGGCAAAGCTACCCTGGTTGCGGGAGGGAAAGCCGAGTCTATTTTCCAGCCAGAGTGGTCGCCAGAAGGGGTTTTGCACTTTGTCTCAGACCGTACTAATTGGTGGAACTTGTATCGCTGGAAGGCTGACAAAATCGAGCCACTTTATCCTCTGGAAGCCGAATTTGGGGAGCCGCAGTGGGTTTTTGGGATGTCCACCTATGGCTTTGCGGCAGACGGGCGGATTATCTGTGCCTACACCCAAAATGGTCTGTGGCAGTTAGCCAGTCTTACCCCCAATACAGGGAAACTGGAACCAATCGAATTACCTTATTCCGAGATTGCTGGTCTAGAAATATCGGGGAATAGGGCTCTGGTAGAAGCGGGATCGCCCACCGAGCCCTATTCGATTTTGCTGCTAGACCTTAGCAAAATGTCCTTCCAGTTATTATACCGCTCCAGCGACCTGACAATAGACCCCGGTTATATTTCTATCCCGGAAGCGATTGAGTATCCCACTACTAACGATCTAATATCCCATGCCTTCTATTACCCACCCACCAACCGCGATTTTGCCGCACCGGAAGGGGAACGTCCACCTTTACTAGTGCGGATTCATGGTGGGCCAACCGCCAGTGCTTCCACTACCCTGCGCCTGAGCCATCAGTATTGGACAAGTCGGGGCTGGGCAATTCTGGATGTGAACTATGGCGGCAGTACGGGCTATGGACGCGAGTATCGCCAACGCCTCAACGATAGTTGGGGGATTGTTGACCTGGACGACTGTGTTAACGGAGCGTTGTATCTGGTGGAGCGCGGTCTGGCAGATAGTAATCGGCTGGCGATAGACGGCGGGAGCGCGGGCGGCTATACCACACTGGCGGCCTTGGCCTTCCGCGAAACTTTCAAGGCTGGAGCCAGCCACTTTGGGGTTAGTGACCTGGAGGCTCTGGCGAAGGATACCCACAAGTTTGAGTCGCGCTATCTGGATAATCTGATAGGGCCCTACCCCGAACGTCAGGATTTGTATCGGGAGCGTTCGCCTATTTATTTCACTGACCAGCTTCGTGTGCCACTAATCCTGTTCCAGGGCTTGGAGGACAAAGTTGTGCCACCCAGTCAGGCGGTGCAGATGTTTGAAGCAGTGCGGGATAAAGGTATTCCAGTGGCCTATTTGCCCTTTGAAGGCGAGCAGCACGGTTTCCGGCGGGCCGAGAACATCAAACGGGCGTTGGAAGCCCAATATTATTTCTTTGCTAAAGTTTTTGGCTTTGAGCCTGCCGACAAAATCGAGCCAGTAGATATTCTAAATTTGTAATAAGCGAAAAGAAAATATGGTAAGTGTACACCATGATTGTCACCCCTGAGCTTGCGCAGGGGCCTCGTTTATAATATTGAGATTCTTCGGATTCGCCTCAGAATGACAAGCTTCGTGAACGGCTACAAATAAGAAGTTCTTTAGACAGACTTTAGATAGGGTTAGGGTTAATTTAGGAAGGCTTTAGATAGAGCTAGTAAAATCAAAGCGGCCTATCCTAATATTGTATTTTTGCGGGGAAATTATCCTCCCTTTCTGATGTAACATTTATTTTATAACACTAGAAATTAAAATAAAGATACATTAAAATAAAAATATATCGAAGTAATGTTGTTAGAGTATAATTTATTTATAATTACAAAGATTTGTAATATACAATGGCTTTAAACTTGGCCCTGCCTACTTATAAAGCCTTAAAACCTACATGGATGAATGATTACAGCATGTCGCTGGTAACGCCCAACAGTCCCAGTTATCAACTTAGCATAGGAGAAAACAACCTTATGACCTCACGGAAGTATCTACGCAGTAGTTCTTTACTTCTGGTTTTGATGGTGCTTTGTGGTCTTTTATTGACCCAAACCGACCTCACTACCGTCCGAGCTGGTGGCGATCCTACCATTATCGGCAGCCCATTCAATATAACCGTTGACTCTTACGGTACTTTGGACTTGCAAAACGGTGGACTATCTCAATTCTATAACGGAACTGACGATGGGCTTATACTGGTTATTGGTGCCAATAAATACGATCGCTGGGGCGATACTATCCAGTACACCCCTGTATCTAACGGGCCAGTAACTGGCACAGGAAGCAAGGCCGATCCTTTAAAATCATAACGGTTTTCGATGGCGGTACCGATGTCCGTGTTACCCAGACTACCACTTACGTTAATGGTGACACTAACGTTTACGTTAGTTATGATTTCAGTACCACTCCTCTGAACGGCCCACATCCCAACTTCAGTCGGCCAGTTAATATTGAGAAAGCCTATTTCGCGGCTGACCTGTATCTGTCTGGTGGCGACGAGGGATATGGTTATTACAACCCTGGCACACATGCGGTAGGGGCATTTAATGCCGCTAAAGATAACTATGTAGGACTTTCGCTTGAGGCCAGTTTTAAGGTTCAGTTTCTAGCCGTAAACTCCAAATAATGAGTTCCAAAGCGAAAGTCGTACTATGTTCTATTTCAGCCTGTCAGCCCTTCTCAAGCCAGTGCCTACCAGGAAGCCTATTATGGCAATATCTGGGATATAACAAATGGTGGCCTGGATTTCAACAACACGATTGACGAAACCTTGATTGATAACGGAGCTGGTTTACAATGGAATAATGTTAGTATTCCTGGTAATCTCAAATTCTTAATTAGTGCAGGGAGCCAAATCCCCTCGGAAGTCCCGATTGTAAAACCAGTGGTTATTCCTGCCGACCTCGGAGCTCAGTTACGGGTAACACCTGACCGTTTAGCCGCTAACAGTGCCGGAACCGAACTTACTTTCACTTTATTCATTAAGAACCTGGACAAGGGTAAGGCTAAACTGCCCTATGTTATCCTACCAATTGACCCTAGCCTCGAAGTAGTTAACACCAATTTCACAGATAGCCGAGATTGGGTAAATAATGTGGTAACAGATGGCACTAACCCTCATCTGGAAATCCGCTTCCACGACCTGGAACAAGGCCAAATAGCAACCGCCAGTGTTACCTTTAAGGTTAAAGCGGGAGTGGCCTCCGGGGCAGTAGTCAGTCAACGCTTTACCGTAAGGTGGGACGATGATGTAGCGGCTGCTCGTTCACACCAGAGTAACAGCATTCGGGTTGTTCTTTCCGATAACAATACCGACCAGAGTGCGGGGAAAATCCAGCAATTCAACCCAGCTAATCCGACTGTTATCAAGGGTAGCCCGATACCAGCCAGTGCTGATTTCTTTGCCCCTGGCGAAAAGGTTTCGCTCTGGTATACTGACAAGAATGGTCAAAGCACATCTCTTGGCTATCAATGGGCTGACATGAGTGGTAAGAATTACCTTTAACTTCAAAACGGCGGGCCTGGAACCCGGTAGCTACGCTATCTCCGGTCAGGGCGACCACAGTGGTTTCTTTGCCAGCGATAAGTCTACCGTTTCAGGTCAAATGATAGTGATGGTTAACGAGGGAATGCAGCAGTTCACCAAAGATGACGCAGTCGTTACTGGAGCTAATGTTACCCAGTACAAAGGCAATTTCTTCTCCGCTGGTGAACGAGTTGACTTATGGCTGAGTGGGCCGGATGGTAAATCCACTTCAATGGGTTACCTTTGGGCTGACCAGAATGGTTGCGTGAGCTTCCCGGTCTCAATCGCCGGAATGGCGGCGGGCAACTACACGGTTGGGGCTTTTGGCAGCACCAGCAAGGTTACGGCTAAAACCCTACTGTCCATCGCTTTCTAATCCTTTGGGGCAGACTCGGTGTCTGCCCTTGAGTGAAAAAATAACTATAAATTAGCTAGTTTGTTATTTACATCTTCCAGGGTAGGCCAGCAGGTCTGCCCTTATTTGTTTCCCTTTCGATGTAGGCATATGATGCAGTGTGTCCCTACCGGGGGGGTAGATCACCAAATTTTAGATATTGGATTTTAGATTTTAGATATTTTTGTAGCCGGGAACATCTCCTGTAACTTTGCCATTTCCGCCAGACTCAGCTTGTGGCGGGCGGCTTCAATCTGGATAAGATTGGTGTGGAAGGTCGCCCCACCCCCCATATCGGCTTCGGCATCGCTGGTAAGGGCATTACAGTTCCAACCATTAGGGCTGAATTTGCCCCACCAGATACTAACATGGCAAGCGACTCCTGCCGCCACCGTATCAGTAACTTCGGCCACAAAATAAACCTCGCCCCGCTCGTTCCAGGCCCGAACCCATTCGCCATGCTTAATACCGCGCTGGTCAGCATCGGCCTGATTTAGTTCCAGAGCGGGGAAACGCTGCTTACGTAACATGGTAGGCATGTCGCCGAAGCTACTATTAAGGAAGTGGTGGGCGGCGGGCGTAACCAGCCGAAGGGGGTATTTGGCAAAGAGTTCGGGCGAACCATCGGCACTTTCGCCCGCCGGGTTATGGGTTGGCAAGGGGTCTAGCCCATCCCGTAGCATCTTCTCGCTATAAAACTCAATTTTGCCGCTAGGGGTGGGATATTTCCCGTCAGCAAAGGGAATAAAGGGGCGTGGCACATTCAACCGCACAAACGTCTCTTTCTTCAACCGTTCGTAAGTTATCCCCTCCATCGTGGGGTTTTTGCTATCCAGAGTTTGCCGAATCATATCCTCGGTGCTGTCCTTGAGGTAAGGTTCGTCATAGCCCATGCGCTCCGCCAATAACCGAAACAGCTCCACGTTCGACTTTACCTCACCCACCGGGGCAATCGCGGGCTCGTTTAGTTGCACGTACAGATGCCCATAAGCGGTATAAATATCGGTATCCTCGAAGGCGGTGGGGGCGGGCAACACAATATCGGCGTAGCGAGCCGAGTCGGTCATAACCTGTTCATGTACCACCGTGAACAAATCTTCCCGGCTCATCCCCTGAATAACTTTGGTCTGGTTGGGGGCAACGGTGGCGGGGTTGCAATTATAGACAAACATCGCTTTCACGGGCGGGTCGTTATAATCCAGCAACGCTTCTCCCAGCTTAATCATATTGACGGTGCGGGGCATTTTGGCGTGACGTTGTAACAGGTCAGGCCGCTCCAGAACCCGTTGGTTCAGGCCAAACGCTCCACTGGTGCTGAGCAAAGCCCCTCCCCCCGGCACCCCCCAGGCCCCCACCAGCGCAGGCAAACAGGCAACAGTACGTACCATCATCCCGCCGTTGGTGTGACGATTCAGGCCATAGTTCAGCCGGATAAAGCTGGGTTTAGTGGTAGCATAGAGGCGGGCAAAGTCAATCATTTGCTGGGCGGGCACACCCGTAATTTTCTCTACAAACTCCGGGGTATATTGCTGGACATGCACCCGTAATTGCTCAAAGCCGTGCGTCTGATTTGCCACAAACTCGTGGTCGTACAAATCCTCGTTGATAATCACCCGCATCATCCCCAGAGCCAGAGCCGCATCAGTACCGGGGTAAGGTTGAATAAATATATCCGATTGGTCGGCGGTCTTGCTGCGATGGGGGTCTACCGAAACCAGTTTCGCCCCGCGCTTTTTGGCTTCATTAATAAAAGGCATCAGGTGAACATTGGTCGAAACCGGGTTTGCGCCCCAGGCAATAATCAACTTGCTATCTACCACCGTTTCGGGGTCAGTGCCAAGTTTAGCTCCCATAGTATAAGTATAGCCAACCCCGCCCGAAGTTGAACAAATAGTACGGTCAAGCTGGCTGGCTCCCATAAAGTTGAAAAAGCGTCTGTCCATACTGGCATAGGCTAGTTTGCCCATATTTCCAGCGTAACTATAGGGCAGAATCGCCTCCGCGCCATACTCGCTGATAATTTCCTTGAACTTGTTAGCAATCGTATCCAGAGCTTCGTCCCAACTAATTCGCTCGAACTGGCCTGAACCCTTTGGCCCGACCCGCTTTTGGGGATATAGAATCCGTAACGAGCTATAAATGCGCTCCTGATAATAATTGGTTTTGATACATAAAAACCCTTTAGTGAAAGGTTGCTCGTCCACCCCCGTTACTTTGGTAACACGCCCATCCTCTACCGTTACTGACATCAGGCAGGTATCGGGGCAATCGTGGGGGCATACCACCTTCTTTGTTTCGATTATTGGTAGTTGGCGGGGCTTTTCTGGTGCTATTGTCATTTTTTTATATCCTAAATTTGAATGGTTGTCAGAAAGCTATCAGCCATCAGCTATCAGCAAATCCTTTAACTCGCTACTCGTTACTTTTAACCAACAACTAATAACGAAAAACTAACAACCTTTGACCCTTGACTCGCTCTTTAATTGGTCAATTATTCGTCATGGTTTATGTAGTATACTATAGTTAGGGAAACGTGAGTGTCAACGGCTTTTTAGCCTATAAATTTTTTAGAAGTGTCAAAAAGTAACGCCGATTACCCGGAAGGAGTTAGCGATGTCATATAACCCAAATCAGCCCCCGCCCCCCGGTGGCTATCCCCAACAACCACCGCAGGGTCAACCGCCCTATCAACCAGGGCCGGGCGGATATCCCCAGCAGCAACCACCGCCGCAGGGGCAGCCACCTTATCAACCCGGTGGATACCCACAACAGCCACCAATGGGACAACCACCTTATCAGCAGCCCGGTGGTTATCCTCAGCAACAACCGCCGCCACCGCCCGGACAACAACCGCCAGTCCAGCCTCAGTTTAATTATCAACAAGCCGTCAGTAAAATCACTGCCCCGGTGGCGACGGTAGACGATGCCGACCCCTTTGAGCGCGTGCTTAGTTTTATCCCCTACCTCTGGATAATCTTTTTTGGCTTTAGTAGCCTGTTTAACTTCCGGGTAGGCTCGTTAGAAATTGCCGGGAGAGCTTTTGGCACCTCCTCTAACACTTTTTCTTTCGATTGGGATTTGAGAGGCTTATTAGGAATAGTCGGCCCCCTCGCAATTCTGATGGCAGTGCGTAAGGGGAATTTAGTAACGTTCCACGCACGTCAGGCTCTTTTCCTGGCAATTGGTTTTATAGTGGTGCGGGCGATGCTGCAACTACTTTATTTAATTCCGATAGATTGGTGGCAAAATATACTTGTGAGTGGGGCGATTGTTCCGGCGGTGCAACTGATTTTTGCTTTCGCCGCGATTTTCGCGGGAGTGCGGGCTTTCTATAATAAAGAGCTATTCACGATCCCGGTTATCGGTGGATTTCTAAACCGAAAATCTGCCGCGCCACCCACCGGGCAACCTCCGGCGGCTTACCGTTAGTTGTTGGTTTTTGGTTAAACCTAACCCCCTAGCCCCCTTCCCTAGTGCAGAAACCCAAGAGGTGTTATGCAAAGGGGCGGTCTTATCCCTTCTCCCTACAGGGAGAAGCTCACTTACAGGCTAGAGTGAGGGGAAATCCTGACCTTACTCCACCCTCAAGGGGCAGCTAACTCGAACCCTCACCCTAACCCTCTCCCCTAAGATGGGAGAGGGAACAAAACCACGCCCCTATAATGGGAATACCGGGCGGGGAAACCCCGCCCCTACGTAATACCCTCCGACATCCGACAACCGTTTCATCCTTCATCCTTCCTACTTCATGCTAATTAGTACCTTTGGATTAGGAAAAATAACCAGAATGGCTAGGCCGCATAAAAGTTTTTTCATTGACTCTTATTTGTAAAATATTATAATGGATTAGAAAGAATTAAAGTTCTTTATACTCAAACGCAAGTTAACGGACGCGCCAAAGACCCAAAATTCTCAGGAAGGACTAGGCTGTTGGAAAAGTTAAACGATACCACAAGCGGTCGGACATTGGATGCCGCGCTTACTGTTGAAGAAGTTGCGGAGAAATTAAAAGTTTCACCCGCCACTGTTTACAGCCTATTACGCGCTGGAGAACTGGTCAGCTATCGCGTAGGGCGAAGTTGGCGAGTAGACGAAGCAGACTTGATGCAATACATCCAGCAGCAAAAGTCCCGCAGTGTACCCACTCATATTGACCCAGTATTGACCAACGAATCCAAACATGGGCATACCAGTTAACTTTTGCCGGACGGAGTTCCAATAAGCAAACTTGTAGGGCAGTTATACGTACCTTAAATGTAATCGAAAGGTGGCAGGCACTAGATGGGAACTGAACTTGAATTAGCGGCAGCCGATGAGCCGTTGTTGAATGATATTGAAATTAATATACCCAGCGACCTGGTTTTCGAGCGAGTGGTGCGCGAAAGTGCGGTGGTGGTCGCCAAGCACTTGGGCTTTGAGGAAGACCGGGTTGCCGACCTGCAACTGGCGGTGAGCGAAGCCGTCACTAACGCCATTGAGCATGGCAACCAATCGGATTTAAACGTTAAGGTAGGAGTGAAGTTCCTGATTAGCAACGACCGACTGGCGGTACAAGTGACCGATAAAGGTCGTTGGGAGGGAGCAGCTGCCGCCCTGGAGGGAACACCCGACACCTGGGATTTGGATAGTCGCCTTGAGCAAGATTTAACCAGAGGGATGGGAATGTTTTTGATTAGCAACCTGGTGGATAATCTTGAGCTGAAACCAAGTGCCGAGGGTGGAACCGAATTCACGATGTGGTTTAACATCTCCAAAGGGGCTAACAATTCCAGCAATTTGAATATTGAGATGCAAGGCCCGGAACCAATCAAGTAACCGAACATTCGATTATTGCGTTATTAAATATTAAGACGGGTCTAACATAGTAGTAAAGTTAAAAATCTTAGCTCCCCGCCTTCAAAGTTGGAGAACTGTTTAGAGAGAGGACTCAAAAATGGCTTTAAAGATTGAACAGGGTAACGACGTTACTATGATCCATATCCTGAACGATAGCGTTGATGCCGTGTCTGCCCGCGAGATTTCCGCCGCCGGAAACCAGATGCAAGGTACTACTGTTCTGGATTTTGGCTCGGTGTTATTCATCAACTCGGCAGGCATTTCGGCCCTGTTAAAGCTGGTGATTGAAGCCCGCAAGCAGGGTAAAAAATTGTTCGCGGTCAATGTAACCGCCCATCATCGCAAGGTATTTGAGATGGTAGATATGCTGCGTTATATGCCGATTGCTAAACCAGACGATATGCTACCCTTGATGAAATCCTAAATTCTATCGTTTATCAGGGCAATCCCAGGACAGGCGATTAAATTAATGTTGGATGATTTGTGGAATACCCCAAAAAAGAATAAGGGTCTAACCGATGTCCGACTCTACCAACTAGCGGTAGGTCTGGCAATAGTAACAACTTTGCTGGCGGTTGGCATAGCGTTATTTCCCGGCAACAAGACCACTCCTTGGACTATCTGGCTTCAGATTGGGGTGGCGGGGCTGGTGTTCGCTTTCACGGTGGGGGGCGACAACCTGACCAAACAGGGTAAACTCGACTCGCGGAGCTGGCTGATACTCGCTGGAATTATTTGTACAATAGTTTTTATTTCTTCTTTTTTTGCTGGCGATTATCTGAACATCCTGCTTGCACCCATTCTAGTGGGGGTCGGGCAACGGCGCGGCGATGGGCGGCTGATTATTTATCTCAGCCTATCAACCGCCGGGCTAATCCTGCTTGTACATATTTTATTTTTGCTGGTAGGCTGGCAAATACCCCAGAGTGACGAGCAAGGCACAATTGCCTCAATTATTGCGCTGAGCGGGGTTGGTCTTTCTTTAGCAACTTTCCTGGGAACTCATTTCAAACTGGTAGAAACC
>Ga0209512_1002013_pt1 | contig 22874 bp, 15 predicted proteins | sample frozenSSSSmetaG_FD_184142 | JGI IMG/M metagenome (GOLD analysis project Ga0209512, IMG submission 184142) | Glacier valley bacterial and archeal communities from Borup Fiord, Nunavut, Canada, to study Microbial Dark Matter (Phase II) -... | ecosystem: Environmental > Aquatic > Freshwater > Ice >...
TAAATATATATTTTATCTGGCAGGCAACTATCAGTTAACGGGGTTGTTGGTTATGCGCAGGATTTATATTCTGCGAATCTTCGTAAACCGAAATTCATCACATTTTTTTTGCATTTATTTTACCTAATTATTTTTCAACAAAGAGTATAATTACAACCCCTGCTGTGTAGGCTAACAAGTCTATCCATTCAAAAGAAGTTCCGATAACGATTCTTGCAATGCCTGAATGTTAAAGACCAAGTACATTTGTTATTTTTAAGTACTGTAAAATTTCTACTGTGTAGGAAAATAGTAATACCGAAACAGCTGTCATAAAAACAGGCGTGTTTACAAAAGATTTCACAAAACAATAAATCAATATTACAACTAAGAGATCGCCAATGTAAGGGCGTATAATGCCGTCGTGTACAAATAAAGCAATGAGAATTTCTAAACCTAAAAGCAGTATGGTTAAAACAAAATAATACCAATTAAATTTAATATTATTTTTCATAAGGTTGCCTTTGAAAGTAACGTTTCCGAAGGCAGCATATTTACAATTTATCCCATTAAATATAAAACAAAATTGTCTTTAATTCAATTCTACTTCTGAATGTAACTCCGGTATCTCCACGTTGGCAAACCCCTTTCTTATCAATCTTTGTCTAAAATCAATTTGTACTTCATACTCACCATGAACTAAAAATAATTTCTTTACCTGCGCTGCATCCTGGCAGCTCAAAAACTGGCAAAGATCTTCATAATCGCCGTGAGCACTCATGCTGCGCATTTCACCTATCTCTGCATTCACTTCATGTGGCTGTCCAAAAATATTTACTTCTTTAGGATGTTTCATCAGCCTGCCTCCCAGCGAATTCGGTTCGCAATAACCAGTTAACAAAATAGTATTGCGGCTGTTTTCAATGTTGTTACTTATATGGTGTTTTATCCTTCCGGCATCAGCCATTCCACTGGCCGAAATAATAACACAAGGTCCTTTAAAATAATTAAGGTTTTTAGAATCTTCTACAGATTCTATAAATTTTAATCCTTTAAAAGCAAAAGGATCATTATCACTTTCCAATACTTTCCTAATGCGGTCATTAAAATATTGCGGGTAACTTTTTATAATGGCGGTAGCTTTCAAACTTAACGGACTATCAACAAAATAGGCCAGTGGCGGTAACCGGTTTTCCAACTCAAGCTGGTTGAGAGCATATAAAATTTCCTGTGTTCTGCCAACACTAAATGCAGGCATAATCAGCTTGCCTTTTTTAGAAATACAAGTATGATTTATCCATTGTAATAAAGCATCTGATGTAGGATTATGTTCATCATGCAAACTATTACCGTAAGTACTTTCAATCAAAATATAATCTGCCTGTGGAAATTTTTCCGGTGCTTTTAAAATCACATCCCTGTAACGGCCTACATCGCCGCTAAAGGTAAGGCGGGTTAATTTCCCATTTTCTGTAATTTTTAAATGTACTGCTGTACTGCCAATAATATGACCAACGTCTGTGTAACAAAATTCAATGCCTTCTTCAATGGTAAACCAGGTATCATAGTCCACCTTTTCAAAAAGGTATTGAGCCTTCAGCGCATCAGCGGTGGTGTACAAAGGTTGAAGGTATGTTAGGCCTTCAGCAGCCCTGCGTTTGTTTATAAATTTCAAGTCATTCTCCTGTATGCCGGCAGAATCTTCCATGAGTACTCCTGCTAAATCTTTGGTAGCGGGGGTTGCAAATATTTTACCGTTAAACCCGTCCTTTACTAATTTTGGTATCAGTCCGCTGTGGTCAATATGTGCATGGGATAAGATAAGATAATCAACTTCCGAAGCTGTAAAACCAAAGCTGGCATTTAAAGTATCTGTTTCATTGCCCATTCCCTGGAACATGCCACAATCCAACAAAATTTTTTTGCCATTGTTTAATGTAACCAAATGTTTAGAACCGGTTACCGTTCTTGCTGCGCCATGGAAAGCTATTTTCATCGTTTTTTATTTTATATCAAGTTAGCGAAAAGTAAAATATTCTGCCAGGTTTTCTTGCTAATAAAGGAATTAATTTTTTCTTTAAATAATTTTATTTTCCAAACCAGTGAAAGTTGGTTTTATTTTAACTGGTTTGCATCCACTCTTGAAGGAGTATCTTTTCCGCTGATGATACTGGAAGAACTTACTGCAATTGATTTAATAATGGCTGCCATATTATCCATATCCAATGTTCCTATTTCGTCACCTGCAGTGTGGTAGTTGGGCTCATTATCCATTTTTGAAGTAGATATCGTATGCGCCGGAACACCGAGCCTGGCAAGCGTTGCATTATCTGATCTATAAAATAATTGTTGTTCAGGGTAGGGGTCTGCATAAAAAGTAAAAGAAGAACCCTTTAAATTTTGCTGTAGTATTTCGCCCATGTTTGTTTTTTCAAAACCTGTTATGTAAGCCGAATTACGGCCCCATTTAGATTCAGTTCCAATCATCTCAATATTAAACATGGCCATCACTTTTTCCGGCACCAGTTGTTTTGAAAAATATTTTGAACCAAAGCCTCCTAACTCTTCTGCAACAAAAGTGGTGAAGATAATAGTTCGTTCATTGTTGTTTAATTTTTTAAAATATTTTGCCAGCATTAAAACAGCGGTAGTACCGGCGGCATCGTCATTGGCACCGTTGTAAATAGAATCTGTGGCAGTGTGTGGTACCCCTTCCGCCGGTGATCCAACACCAAGGTGATCATAGTGACCAGAAAAAATAACATACTCATCCGGCTTGCTTTTTCCCGGCAAAATACCCACCACATTGTTCAGCGCTTTTTTTTGGACGCTATTTTTTATTGTAATGGAAAAGGTAGTTGCACTTGTACTTCCCCAAACAAATACGATTGTATTGGTAGCCTGTTCTGCAGAAATTTTATCAATGTGCTGAATATTTTTAATGCTCTTCCTAAAAGAAGTATCTACCAGTACCAGCAGATTTTTTTTGCTTTGATAGCTTTGGTAAAATTTCTGTCCAAATGATTCACCTGCTTTGATGGTAACTATTTCCACATCATTTTTTTCAGTAAGCAAAACTTCCGGTTGGTAAGAAAAAATAGCTACAAGGGAATCATCAATTTTTTTTCCATCAATGGTAATTGTTGCAGATTCCGTGTTTGCCTGATACATAAAAAAATCCTGCCTGTAATTGGCAGCACCATTAAAAGTCTGCAAACCGATTTTTTTAAATTCAGATTCAATAAATGCAGATGCTTTTTCAATGCCGGGTGTAAAAGTTCGCCTGCCCTGCATATCATCTGCCGAAAGGATTTGCTCAATACGCTTTACCTCTGTAGCATTGATGATTTTATCAATAGATTGTGCATGGGCAACATGCAGAGAAAATAGTGTAATTACAACTGCAATATTTTTTTTCATACAATTTTTATACTAAAGAGTAAGTAAATTTTTGCTATTTCCTACCTGTTAGTTCCTGCAAATAGGTATAACAAATTGGGTTAAATAAATTATGGGGTTGAAAGATACTAAAAGCTTTATTAAACTATGGAAGGAAGTTCATTAAAGGTATTAAGGCTAATTTTTTTTGGGGAGTTATAATCTACAATATTGCTTTTACCAGATTAGGATCAGGCGACAAAAAATAATTAAATAACCTGGGAAATTTTTTATTTTAATGTATGTAAATGTTATTTAAATATTAACTAATTTTAAAATTAGTTTTATCAATGCAACAATTGCATATAAGAGTAAACGTGGTAGTAATTGCAATGATAAATTTTATAATTTAACAACAATATATTTATTATTTTATGCTCACAAACCCCTATACAGCAGAGATTAAGTATTTAAAGAATTACTACTTCTCAATCCCACTAGTTATATTAGCCAGTTATTCATTTTATTATTTTGCTAATAGTGATACAGTAATTTTGCTTGGTAAAGAAGATAGTGTTTTTGAATGGCTTACTGCCCTGTTCTACTTTATTTCCTTCCTATTACTAGTGTTGACTTTTAAAAAGAACAGGAATATTTTTTTACTTTTGCTGAGTTTTATTTTGTTTTTTGGGGCGGGTGAAGAAATGAGTTGGGGTCAGCGGATTTTTGGTTTTGCTACCCCAGAGAGCATTAATAAAATTAATGTTCAGCATGAATTCAATATTCATAATATGATTGTTTTTGATGGAAAATATATGGGCGGAGGAGGAAAAAAAGGGTGGGACAGATTTTTGGAAATGGATTTGTTGTTCAAAATCTTTACTATCGTTTTCGGTGCTGTGTTACCATTTTTAGTTTATCACTTTAAGTTTATTTCAACCCTCACTCAAAAAATAAGAGTGCCGGTTCCTCCCATAAGTGTGGGTGTTTTTTTTGCTATCGTTTTCGGTGCTGTGTTACCATTTTTAGTTTATCACTTTAAGTTTATTTCAACCCTCACTCAAAAAATAAGAGTGCCGGTTCCTCCCATAAGTGTGGGTGTTTTTTTTGCTATATCGTGGATTCTATTAAAGGTATCTTTATCAAATGTTCCGCAAGAAGAAAATAAAGAACACTATTGGAGAGTTTACATGGCCGGCCCTGAAATTGCTGAATTCATAGGCTCTTACATAATGTGTATTATCTGCCTTTATTTTTATAACTACCGGAACAAAGATATTATGGGGAAGGATTTTAAGCAACTGCTACCCTCATGATTCAAATATCTTGATGTAATTTTAACCGGCAGAAATAAATGTGAAATCATTTTTCTGACTAAAATTATAGGCTCATTTAATTTAACTGCTGTGATGTATTTTATTATTTCACCTTTATTATAACCATCCGCAATAAAATAGTACATTAAATAGCACGCAGTTAAATTTAACAACAAGTTTTAGTAAAAGTTTTATCCTCTATCCTTTGTACAAGGCATGTTAAATAACTAACTAAAAAATGTTACTTTAGACCAGGATATCTAAAAATTTAATCTGTATTTCAAGTTTCCAATTTAAGAGTATAACTGTTTCTTTACAGTGCTGTTTAAATTTTTTAATGATATAAAATGAATAGTAGTAAGGTGCAAATAAGAACTGTTAATGTTACCCGTTATGTTACTCCACTAAGAGAAGGAGGCTCTCTGCCTGCAATTGTTGAAGCAGATGATGGCTTTTTGTATGTGCTTAAATTTCGTGGCGCTGGGCAGGGGGTTAAAGCTTTAATTGCAGAACTGATAGGCGGCGAAATAGCAAGGGCAGTAGGTTTACTTGTACCGGAAATTGTGTACGCCAATATTGATGAAGCGTTTGGAAGAACTGAACCAGATGAGGAAATACAGGATTTATTAAAGGCAAGCGTAGGGTTAAATCTTGCATTGCATTATCTTTCCGGCTCCATCACTTTTGATCCTGCTGTTACTAATATAGATGCGACACATGCCTCTAAAATTGTTTGGTTAGATTGCCTGCTCACCAATATGGACCGGACTGTTCGCAATACAAATATGTTGTGGTGGCACAAGGAATTATGGCTGATTGATCATGGGGCTTGTTTGTATTTTCATCACAACTGGCAAAATATTACTGAGCAGGCCATACGGGCTTTTGTTTTGGTGAAAGATCATGTATTGCTGCCGCAGGCTACACAACTCGATGCGGTAAATGAAGCATTTAGAATAATACTCACCAACGATTGCATCCATTCAATAGTTAATCTAATTCCTGATGAATGGCTGGCAATGGATACCTTTTTTGCAACAACCGATCTGCACCGGAAGGCATATATACAATTTTTAGAAACCCGTTTGGCCAACACCAACATTTTTGTAAAAGAAGCGCAGCATGCAGCAACATCACTTATTTGAGTACGCCGTTATCCGCATTGTGCCTCGGGTAGAAAGGGAAGAATTCCTGAATGCCGGAGTAATTCTTTATTGTGCCAAACTACAATTTTTACAGGTAATGATAGGTTTAAACCAGGCCCGGTTGTCAGGGTTTTGCAACGAACCTGGCAGAGAAGAAATAATACAACATCTTGAAGCAATCAAACGTATTTCCATGGGAGATAGTACTGCGGGACCAATTGCGAAATTAGATATAGCTGCCCGCTTTCGCTGGCTTACGGCAACACGTAGCACTATCATTCAGCCTTCCAAAGTTCATCCCGGTTTTTGTTCTGATCCGGAGACAACAATTCTCAGGCTATATACCCAACTTGTTTTATAAAGCATTATAACAAACAAATCTTTATTTAATGGCAAGCTGTTGATCGCTTTTAAGACCTAAAAAATTTCCATTCGGTTTGTTTTTAGTAAGATAAATAACTACCTAATTTGACCACGTATTAAACCACCGGGATGTTTTGTGCTATGTACATTTACATAAACAGGATCTGACTTTACATTGGCATTTAGAGCGTCTGTCAGTACAAACTGTTTGGCTATACCAAAATCAGCAGCGCTTCCGCAAAGACCTATAATTACAGGTCCGTTAACCCCTGTAGCCGCTAAATGTATATGAGCTGCAGCTAAGGCGTCATCTGATTCTAAATTTGCTACGGTTATTTTGGAATATAATTTTTTCTGGTCTGTTAATCTAAGAATTGCAAGTCCGCTTGCTGTGGTAGTTACCGGCATTAGTTCATTTGTGCCGATTAGCACAATATCAGCTGCCATTTCTATTCCAACATTTAGTTGTCCTCTTAATAAACCACCCGGTTGTTGTGTTGAATGAACATTAAAATAAAGCTCATTTACATCATCTTTCAGGCTATCAATAAACGTAGATCGAAGATTGCTTAAAGTTGCAGTTGCAGTGCTGCCTGAAAAAACCGGATCAAAACCGAGTACCACCGGACCGTTTGTAATTACGTCGCCAGCATGAATATGCGCTGCTATTAAAGCATCGCCTGATGCAAGACCGGTTACATTAATTGTATATTTTAATGTATTGTTATTATACAACTGAATTGTAACGGTGCCCATTTCTGTTCTGCCAGCCCGTGCCGGATTCTCATTTTTTGGAGATAAAGTAACTGTCCATTCTTTAACTACAGTTGGGGCAGGAGTTGTGCTGTCTTTTTTACATGCTAAAAATAGCATTGGCAATATCAGGAATAATAATGCTTTTGGCAAATTTTTCTTTTTCATACAATAGTATTTTTTAGAGAATACGAACTTTACTTGCAGAAGGTTGCGTCTGTATGAAAAAATAAAAGGATGGTTTATAAATCACTTTCGGCGGTTCCACCAAAATAAACCACCTACAAAACATATAATTAATAAAATGCCCGATAGAATATTGTTGATAGTTGAGTCTGATTTATTCTTTGCATTGTCTTCTTTACCAGATGTTATTTCAAAGCTGGAGAGATCGTCAAATGAACTGAGGTCTTTAAAATATGCCGGTGCTTTCTCCCTTGTTGTATGATCTTTATAATTCTCATACTCTGTAATAAGATGTATATGATTATAAAGACAATAAAATTTACTGTTGTATGCAAAACTCGAATTCTTTAAGTGGGTTTCGCTTTCAGTAACTTTCCAGTCTTCGGGCAGTTCTATATTCAGTTCTTCTTTATAATTAGCGGGGAAAGATAACCAAAAGGGCATCGTACGATCTTTCTCTTTGGGCTTTCTTAAAATGTTGTTAACTACGAAAGCTGAAAATGAAAATTTGCTCACTTTATCTTTATCGAGTTTCCAGAAATTTGGGAGTGTATAATACTCTATAGTTGTAAATATTCCAGTTGAATTATTATCTGTAAAAGTCAGGCTATCCGATTTTATATCTTCAAAATAAGGAGCATAAAATTTTTTATAGCTTGTTAATATTTCTGAAATGCTTTCATTGTTAAACTCATTTCTTTTTTCATCCGCAGCATTTCCCTCGCTTGTTGTAATAACCTTAAGTGTTCCACTGCCCTTCATGGCTGCTACTTTAAAATATTCCTCAATATGCTCTTTGCTGTTGTTACGAAAAGCGATGGAAGTAAGTGTTGAAGTAGTATCTGCGATAACAAGCCCAGCCTGATAATCTGGATAAAATATGTTTTTTATATTTCCACGCTGGTAGGCAATAGTTGGATCAAACCAGTAGTATATATTATTCAGTTTTACCCTAACGGTAACATGATCAAAATCGGTTGGGGAAGGAAGTAATGTATTGGTATTTTTTTTAGTGACAGTATTTATCAACACCGGAGAGATATCAATATTCATTGCCCTTAACATACAACAAAGTAAGTATGATTTTTCCTTACAGTCGCCGAAGCGTTGATTAAAAACTTTGGATGGGTCTGCAGGTTTGTGAGAATTTTCCCCCATTTCAATCCCCATGTACCTAATGTCATCCTGAACAAATCTTAGTGAAGCCTGCGTTCTTTCTTCTTCCGTAATATAAGTTGACTGAATCTCTTTTATCTTTTTTTGCAGTGCCGGTGACAATTCTTTTTTTACTGGAAACAATTCCATGGCCCAATCATTAACTTCTTTCCAGTTATTGTATTCGCTTAGTAAAACTTGTGCATATGGATCATGCCAGGCTGGTGTATAATCCTGCAAATGAAGCGGCTGAATATTACTTTTTCGCCATTCATATACGTGCTGTTTATTTACAGTACTTACCACAGGCAGAAGGCTGTTGTTTATATTTTTAATATTAATTTTTCTTTGTGGAGGAACAATCAGTTTATAATAAAATTCATATACCGGCACTGCATAATCCAGGTGGAATTCGGACGTAAATTTATTTTTAAAAATAGGATTGAAACCCTTTACTGTGTAGCTGTATTCAATGATATCCCCCTGCCTTACATCATCCATAATTAGTACAGCATCCAATAAACCATTGTAAATATAACTGCTCAGCTCTTTTTCCTGGTGCAGGATTTTAATTTTTGAAAGTTGAAGTCTGTCTAGTGTTTCCCCATTGCGGATGATGCGGATGCTGTGAAAAGTTAATTGCTCATAAGAAGGATCGAATGAAATTGATATCTCTGATCCATTTTGTACACCAGCCTGTGAAATAATTTTTTTACTTCTGCGAATGTATTCACTTTGTTCAGCTAAGTAAACCTGCTTCTCCAACGAAATATCTATGGAGCCATCTGCTGCGTCTTTATCGAGTAATTTTTTATTGTAATCGATTGTGTTTTTAGTAATCCACGCAGGTTCTTTGGTAACAGTAATTTTTTCAGATTGAGAAAACACGGGGGTAGAAAAGAAGAAGGTAGCAAACGTTACAAAAAGGTATAAATACAATTTCATTCAGCAATGGTTTCTTAAGGTGACAAAAATATAATTGCCTGAAGATAATAAGTAAAATGGGAATTTGAATTACTAACTGATATAAAAGCCGCTGTTCTTCAGCATTGTCAATTATTCTTCACTTTAAAAGACCATGTTAAATAAAACTCCGCTACTAATTCTCCTTTGTCGTTTTTACCGATAGATTTTACTTTGATGGTTTTACCTTCTCCGGTTGCAATGGCTTCTTCAATTATTTGTTGAATGGCTAAACCTTCTTCGCAGGTAAAGTAAGTAATGCCGGTAGCTTTCTTAAAATAGGCAGCTTGTAGCCCTGTAACCAGCATAGATACAGGTGGATTGCTTTTGTAAGTATTCATCATAGAAAGCAAGCCGGTACTAAATTCAGCAGCCATTGCAAGGCATGCAAAATAAGTTGACTTAAAAGGATTTTGTGAAAACCATTTGTAGGGAACAGTTACAATAGTGTTGGTTTCATCAATTGTTTTAACCTTCACCCCCGAAAAAAATGCAGCGGGTAATTTAGAAAACAAAAAAATCCTGAATTTAACAGGATGACGGATGAGCTTAATAAACTGATCCTTATTGGAGTTCATACTTTTAATTATTTAAATCAATGAAAATATAATTTAAAAATGCAATTATTGTTTTGAGTATGTTTCGGGTGCCAATGCTTTTGGACACCACTGTTTTAAAAAGGTTAATACCTTTTTCTGGTCGTAACTCTTTTTGCCATCCTCCAGGTACTCGCTGCTTTGGGTATGTATTCGTTGGCCCTTACCATCCAAAATAATAAATACCGGAAAACCAAAACGCTGGGCATATCCATATTGGGCAAACAAATTTTCGTTCATATTTTCTTTGCTGTAGTTTAAATCGTACACTACAAAACTGCTTTTGATAATGGAATCCAGTTGCTTATCGGCTTTGCTCAAGCGGTTAAATTCAGTACACCAGCCACACCAGTTACCTCCGGCCCGTACCAGTACAAATTTATTTTCAGCAACAGCTTTTTTAACAGCCGCCTCTATGTCAGCAGCAGCATTAGCGGTAGGGTTGTATAACTTATTTTGCTGTGCAAAAATGTTTAGCAAAGATAAAACCACAATGGTCAATGTGAGTAAGGTCTTCTTCATAGTTGTAAAGTTAAATATAATGGTTATTGAAAACAGGAAGCTTACTACAGGAGTTGCCAGTTTTAAAACCCTTACTAACGCTGTCCAAAAAAAGAAACTATTTTTTTGTTTCTTTTTTTGGATTAAATATTTCAGAGAAAGTATTAAAATCTTTTCGATAAGATAAGCTGACACCGGTTTTATTTCGTTGCCCAACAAGATCGTAATTGGTGCGGTTAAATGCAACCACCCTTACACTTCCATCTTTGTTGAGAATAAATTCTGCAGTTAAATCCGGTGTTATTAAAACATTGTTATTGCGGTTGTACACATAGGGGTTATTGTAATCAACGTTTACACCAGCCGTAATGATAAGCCTGCCGTTTAATAATTTAAAAATAAAGCCACTTTTAGCTGCAGCCTGCAGCTGTGCTACATTTGCCTGCAGATCGTAAGAGGAGCTTCCGTAACTTGTATTTAAATCGAGATACAACGAAGTGTTCTTAATATATTTTTGCAAGAATCTGTTGAAGAAACCTGATATGGCACTTGAAACCATGCCACCAATGGTACTGTACAAAACATTTTGTCCGCTGGTAGCAGTTATTAATCCTTGTGTTGTACTGATAAAAGAATTAAATAGCAATAAAGAAGTTACCTGTTTGTTTAAATCATTTTTATCTTCCTTAAACTGTTGTAATCTTTTTACAATAAAAAAATCGCTTCTTAAAGGACTTGTTTCCGGTAATTGAAATTCAAAATCAATAACGGGTTTCAGCAAACTTTCTGTTAAATGTGCCAATACCCTCACATCACTTTTTTGATTAAAAGTGGAAGTGCCGGTACCTGAAGTTCCAACAGAAGAAGCGATGCTGCTGAAATCAACATTACTGGCAAGGTACTCAGCAATAATATCTATCTGTGCTTTATACGGGTCCCCAGTCCATACAATACTTCCACTGTTTACCGTAAAATATTTTTTTAAGAATGTTTGAAAGTTAAAAGTGTATTCTCCTCTAGTAATATCATACCTGCCATTTATTGTTAAAGGTTCTTTATTACCCACCCTTATTTTTAAAAGGCCATTTCCCTCGCCCTTAATAATGTCACCTGTTGACTCATCCAATATCACATCAATTTTGCAGGAAGGGTTTCCTGTTAAAGCCATATTTACCACAATATTTGTAGACAATTTTCCTTTGTACCGATTTTCCATTTCAGTACCAAACTGAATAAAATCTATATAATCAACTACACCACTTTCTACGCTGGCTCCACTTAATAAATAAATATGGCTGCTATCTGTTCTGGAAGGCTCACCGGTAATATCCATCGTCATATCTTCTGTGCTGCCATTTAATAACAGCGTTGCCTTACCAATTACCTTTCCATAAAAAGTGCTGTTATCTTTCTTGGTTGTATTTAACACCAACATTTTCGGTGTCTCCATTTTAATATTATCAAAAGAGATATCGTTAAACCAATGGTGGTACATTTTACCACTTAGTGTAGCTGTATTATTTAATGTATCAGTAAGCGTAATGGAACCAAAGTCTATTTCATCCGGATTAAAAATTATTGATTCGTTTTTAAATTTATACTTGCACTGCGAATAAATTACCACCAGTGAACCTTCTGTAATATTTGCTGTGCCTGTAATCGAAAGGTGTTTTGCATTGCCGGTTATTTTTAGATCGCTGGTGTTTGCCACCCCATTTATATTACTAAAAATACCACCGAGGTAGTTGTTTAAAATCTTTAGATCCAGTTTTTTTGATACCATTGAAATATTTGCCTGGTTAGCTGTTGAATCTTTTGTATTATAAGTTCCCTGTATACTAAAGTCATTCTCTTTATTTTCTGCACTGGCATTAAAACTTAACATACCTGATTCAGAAGAGTAAGTAGCTTTTGCATTTACAACGCCAATTGAATCGCCATCCAATCCAAACTTTTCGAGCACAGCATCCGTTTCAATAAATGGTTTTCCAAAAGGATCTGATATTTTTACCTTTCCTGTCAGCAGTCCTTCTAACCTGGGGGTTTTTATAACAATTGGTGCCAGTTCATCTATACTCACTTTTTTTAACTCAATAACAATATCATTAGAGTTGCCTGTTTCTGAAGGTTCTGTAGCTATATTTATTTCCTGGGTTCCCTGTACAAACTTTACTTCACTGGCACTTACCTGGGTTTTGCTTAAAACCAATTCACCATCTTTTTCAAGTTCCCATTTTTTATCGTTGATGACCAAAGATGAAGGAGAGAAATGAATTTTTACACCATCCTTCATTGTTTGTACCTGCGCATTAATACTGGCACCGCTGATAGTTTTACTGGCACTTGTTTTAATACTGATATCAGTTAAATCCTCGTGAGAGCTTAGTATGATGTTAGATGCAGGCAGATGTAAACTATCATTGATAGTTACATCATCAACATCTATTTTGGTCAGCAGCGAATCGAAATCTCCTTTACTATCTAAACGAATATTATTGAATACTTTTCCATCATAGCTAAAGTCGGGCACATTGGCAATTACATTTAACTGATTTTCACTTAAGTGAAGGTTGCCCTGGATAACAGTATTATTGAAGCCTCTTAATTTTTTATCCAGTAATTGTACGTAACTATCAACCTCTTTTGTTTTTATTAAAAAAGAAAAATCCTGGTCGTTGATGGTATAGCCGGGTTTTTTAATATAGGCCGGAAAGTACCTGCTTAAAAATACCTTAAAGGCATCGGGTAATTCAATTATTTTAAATTTACCGGTTACCTGAGCTTCTATATTATTACTATGCAGGGTTAATACTTTTGCATCATTTATATTAAATGATTCAAGCAACAAAGAATCAAAAGATAACGGAACGTTATTGTGTATTAAACCTGCATTGTAAATTTTTGCGCTACCGGAAAAGTTATCAATATTACTTCCTGTAAAATTCAGGTTAAAATGTCCGTTTAAAACAAAATCATCCAGCGTTAATTTTAATTTCCGAAGATCAGCTTTTGCAAGGTCTGCATCAAAATTAAACTGTGGTTGCGGGCCACTAAAATCAATGCTGCCCTTAAGATCATTCAGTAATAAATTGGGATCACTAACACTTGCTGAACCACTAAACAGATTTTTACCAAAGTCGCCCTTAACAGTAATATTTTTATAAGTATAGCCAGCAAACTCAATGCTGCGGATATTACCATCAAAATTAGCTCTCACTTCTTTGGGTTTAAAACCAATGCCGTTTAGCTTACCGTTAAATACAATGGTGCCTAACTGACTGGTGTTAATAAATTCGCCCAGCCTAAAACTTTCCGTTGAAATTTTGCCTAAATAAATGGCAGGTTTATTTTCTGGTAATTTCATATTGATATCGCCTGTTACAGTACCAAGGTTAGTGTTAATGGTACCAAAGGCAACAAAGTCATTTATAAAACCGGTGAAATTTCCTTTATAATTTATATTGCCGAGCCGGGCAAGATTTGGTTGTGTAATTGTTTTAAGTGAAGGGACAATAGTGGCAATATCCGCAACGGTAGTTTTTAATTCATTAGCCTGTAAATCGATAAAAGTGTTGTTAATATCCGGAAGACCTTTTAACGCAATATCTCCGTCAATAAAACTATTACCACTTTTTATCAGCATTTTTTTTGCTGTAAGGTTATCAATTGTTCCTTTAGCCAACCCTCTTAATTGAAAAATTCTTTTCCATTCTTTTACTTCCGGCGCAAAAAAAGCAAGGTCATCACTGTTTAATTCGCTGTTTATAAAATTGGCTTCCAATTTTATACTATGTAAAAAATCGCCCATGTCTTTACTAAAACTATTGAAGTGCATGGCGTAATAATTACCCAACCTGCTTTTGTTGGTAACCAGGTCAAGATTTTTAAACTCCATTATTTCTGGTGTAAACTTAAATGCAGCCTGAAACTTTTTTACTTCAAATCCACTGCGTTCCTTTGTGGCAAAATGAATATCTGCTATTAGTGTATCTCTTTCAAAATGTATGTTTTTAAAATCACCTGTAATGTTGGCAAAGCGTAAGTGAACACCATCAAAACGGTCTGCAAAGGGAGCCCTTTCCGTTTGTTTTTCGTTATTAAAAATTCCATTATTGATGTGGATATTTTTTACGTTCATTACCCATCCGGCATTGTTCCATTGGTAAGCACTTGTTCTTGCTTCGGGATGGCTGGTATCTTTTGGCAGCTTTAGTTTTTCCCTGTTGCCTTCATAATCAAACTGCGAAAATACAGGTTCATCCAGTGTAAGCGTATTAAGGTTTATTTGTTTTTTTTCAATATTAATATCGTCTGTAAAAAGGTCTAGTTTTTTTACAGCAGCCGTCATGTTTTTACCAACCCATTTATCAATTTGATTAAAATGAACATTTTCTAATTGAAGAATTTTTATATCAAATTCGATGGGTGCTTTTTTACCTGTAGATTTTGTTGGAGAAGAAAAATAGTCAATAAGGAATTGGTAGTTCCATACAGAATCGGTGCGTTGCATATTTACGACAGCATTGGAAAGCGACACATATTTTAAAGTGGCTTTACTCTTTACAAAAAACCAGTCTGTAATATTTACTTTAGCGCTGCCTGCAAACAACAAGGTATCCTTGTGGCGGTCTTCAACCAGCAAACCCTTAAGGTCCATTTTATCGAAAAAGCTGTACTCAATGTGCTGGATGCTCACGTTGGCTTTAAGGCTATTGGATAATTTTTCTGATACGGTTGATACAATCAGATTTTGTACCACCGTTAATTGAAGTGTAAACCACAATAACAGCACGGTAAGTATAAAGGAAAGAAAAAACCAGGTTTTATGTTTGGCTTTTTCAAAAGTGTAGATCCAGCCTGCTATCCAGCCCGCCAGGGCAATATAAAATACCCAGTTACCAAAGGTAGGTTTAACATAAACCACCAATAAAGCAAACACCAACCAAAATATCAGTGTAAGAAAAAACCATTTTAATATGTAGAGGCTTCTGCGCAGTGGATAGTACAATTGTTACAAAAATAGCGTTTCGCCACCTACGGGCAAATTCAATACCAAATATATTATTTAAATGAAGTTTAATAAGTTAAAAAAGTACCTGGTGGCCGTGAATTATTTTTTGCCAAATAATTGCTGGTTATATTGATCCGAATTTCTTTTTGCGATAGACAGGCTTTGCCAGTGCTGGTCTTTAATAATTTTTGCGATGTAAACAATTTGTCCCACATGATAGGGGTAATGCGCTAATTGCCTGTTAATGGCATCAATTACCAGCAGTCCTTCCTGCCTGATATAAATTGTTTTTAATAAATCACCGGCAGTAAGCTGTTGCAGTGTATTTAAAAAACAGGCCCAGCCTTTCTCCCAAAAATCAATTAGCTGCTTGTGAGATAAAGGCTGTTCTTCAAATTCTGTATCCCTGTTGCGCCATTCTTTTTCGCCATCAGTAGTCAAAAAATCGGTCCACCGGCTGAGCATATTTCCTGCCATGTGCTGGATAATAATGGCGACGCTGTTGTTTTCATTATTTGGTTTAAAATAAAAACTGGCTTCGTTCAGTTGCGCAAATGTTTTATCGCCTAGGTCTTTGTAATAAGCCACTCTTTTAATGGCGGATTGAAGGAATGAGTTGCCCAAGTTTGTCATCAGCTAAATTTAAAATGATTACACTTTAAAGATAAGTCGTAGTAAAATTATAATAATTCCGATTGCAAAATCTATGGCCGTAATTAAACCGCTTTTATAACAATTGCTGTACCCCAGATCAAATAATTCGGGTTCGTTGTGCACAAAAGAAGCGGCAATTAATTTGTTGCCTTTTAAGTAAAAGGCTATACTAATAATGTTAAGTAAAAGTGTTAACAGCAAAATATAGGGTACAATCCGGTAATTGAAAACAGTTTCATAACTTAAATTACCAGGTATTTTTTTAAATAGATAGGGATACCATTCCGACAGTTCCAAACAAGAATAAACAATGGATAGAATCAACAGAATTTTTGTTACCACAATAACTTTCCTGATCATTGCTTTATCAACATTGTCTGCAAAATTATCTGATATCAGGTCTTCACTCATGTGTATTATTGTTTGAAATTTCAGACTATAATTCCGAAAACCTTAACCCACCATCAATATCCTTCCGCATCATCATCCCCTCTTTTATCGCCTACTGCTACAATTGCTTTTGTTTTGCCATTAGTAATCAGGATCAGTTCTGTACGACCTATTTCGCCCCGCTTGTTAACTTTATACCCCATGGCTTGTAATGCAGCAATAGTTGCTGCGTCAAAATCATCTTCCACAAAAATTTCATCGGGTAACCACTGGTGATGAAACTTGGGTTTGTTTACCGCATCTTCAGCACTCATACCAAAATCAATCACATTTACCAACGATTGGTAAACACTGGTTGGTATTGTTAATCCTCCCGGGGTGCCAACAACCATAAATGGCTTTTTGTTTTTAAGCACAATTGTCGGAGTCATACTGCTAAGCATTCTTTTACCCGGTGCAATGGCATTGGCTTCTGCACCCAATGCTCCGTACATATTTGGCACCCCTGGTTTAACGCTAAAATCATCCATTTCATTATTTAATAGAAAACCTGCGCCACTAACCACCGTGCGGCAGCCGTAACCGCCATTTAAAGTGGTGGTTACAGAAACAGCATTGCCTTCGTTATCAATAATACTTAAGTGCGTAGTTTCTTCACTTTCTTTAATGTTGCCAGCTTTTATTATTTCGCTGCCCCCTGCTTTGCCCGGCGTAAAACTGGCCATTCTTTCTTTAATGTATTTATCACTTACCAATGTTTTTACCGGCACTTTTACAAAATCTGCATCGCCTAAAAACTGTGCCCTGTCTGCATAAGCCCTGCGTTCAGTTTCTGTCATTAGCTGCACACTGGCGGCAGTCTGAAATTTCATTGCCCCAATATTTCTTTGTTCAATCATTTTTAAAACCTGCTGCAAAATAATGCCACCACTACTTGGCAGGGGCATGGTAACAATGTGACAATTTTTATAATCAAATTCTACGGCAGCTCTTTCTATGGCCTTGTAATTTTTTAAATCTTCCATGCTGATGATGCCTTTGCCCCTGCCCATTTCGCTTACAATTAGTTTGGCAGTTTCACCTTCATAAAAGCCTTTGGCTCCAAAATCCCTGATGCGTTTTAAAGTATTGGCCAGGTCTTTTTGTATAAGTGTATCGCCTTCTTTCCATAACTGGTCTTTTACAAAAACAACAGGAGCCGTATTGAGTTGTAAAAATTCTTTTTTTAATTCATTCATATCAGCCGCCTGACCAGCAGTGATGGCATATCCCTTTTCAGCAAGGTCAATGGCAGGCTGAATTAATCTTTTAAAAGGCAGCCTTGCATATTTTAAGCAGGCAAATAAACCTGCAATAGTGCCTGGTACACCACTTGCCAAATGCCCATTTTGCGATAAGTTCATTTGAGGATTTCCGCTGGCATCAAGGTACATATCCCTGCTGGCTTTTGCCGGTGCCATTTCCCTGTAATCAATGGTAATATTTTTACCGTTTTTTAAATGTGCAACCATAAATCCACCTCCCCCAATATTGCCTGCACCGGGGTACACTACTGCGAGTGCCAGTTGCGTGGCTATTGCTGCATCAACCGCATTGCCACCACTTTTTAATACTTCTATACCTGCTTTACTTGCTAGTGGATGTGCCGATACCACTGCGCCTTTTGCCGCCGTTACTTTTTTTTGTGAATGGTAATGGTAAGCATTGATTTGTGCTGTACATTGCACGATAAAGCAAAAAATACCTACTACACTTAATACAATTTTTGAATGTTTCATCTTGAATATTTTTCTACATTATTTAACAGCTAATTTAAATCAACTCAGCATAAACCAATTCAATACTAAATCCTTTTTATGAATAAAAAAATTGTTGTCTTTTTATTTTTGATCTGTACTGCATATTTTTCTTTTGCTCAAACCATTAAAAGTCCCGATGAATTTTTAGGGTATCCTTTAGGAAGTAAATATACGCCGCATCATAAAATTGTAAGTTATTTTAAATATGCTGTTTCAGCAATGCCTCAAATGATGAGGCTGGATGAATATGGTCAAACCAATGAAGGCAGGCCTTTGTTGCTTGCTTATATTGCCTCTGTAGAAAACCTTGCAAAGCTGGAAGATATTCGCAAAAATAATTTGCGCCTTACCGGTATTTTAACAGACCAACCGGGCAATGTAAATACACCGGCGATAGTTTGGTTAAGTTACAATGTACATGGCAATGAAACCAGCAGCAGCGAAGCAGCAATGAAAACATTGTATGAATTATTAAATCCTGCAAACAGCAAAACAAAAGAGTGGTTAAAAAATACGGTTGTTTTAATTGATCCCTGTATTAACCCTGATGGCCGGGACAGGTATGTAAACTGGTTTAACCAAATGGTGGGCAAAAATGCTAACCCCGACAGGCAGTCGAGAGAACATATGGAACCATGGCCCGGCGGAAGGGTGAACCATTACAATTTTGATTTAAACAGGGACTGGGCCTGGCAAACACAAATAGAAACCCAGCAACGTCTAAAGATGTACAATCAATGGATGCCGCAGGTACACAGTGACTATCATGAACAGGGCTATAACAATCCTTACTATTTTGCACCGGCAGCACAACCTTACCACGAAGTAATTACACCGTGGCAAAAAGAGCTGCAGGTAATGATTGGAAAAAACAACGCTAAATATTTTGATGAAAATGGGTGGCTGTATTTTACCAAAGAAGTATTTGATCTTTTTTATCCGGCTTACGGGGATACATATCCAATTTACAACGGTGCTATTGGTATGACATTCGAACAGGGTGGTGGCCCGCGGTCAGGATCTGCCGTTGTCATTAACAATGGCGATACCCTTACTTTAAAGGACAGGTTACTGCATCACTTTACCACCAGCATGAGTACGATTGAAGTGATTAGTAAGAACAATGAAAAAGTAATGAAGGAGTTTAGTAATTTTTTCACCAATGAAAAAAACAATGGGGTGGGAGAATACAAATCTTTTATTATTACAGATGTAAACAGCAATAAAATAAATGGCCTAAAAAGAACGCTGGATGCCAATGGTATTGTTTACAACACTGCTACAATCAGCAACAGCAAAGGGTTTAATTATTTTACCGGTAAAGAAGAAACCTTTAGTGCATCTAACAGCCTGGTGATAAGTACTTATCAACCCAAAGGTACGCTGGTGAAGGTTTTGTTTGAACCCACCTCCAAACTGGTTGATTCGGCCACTTACGATATTACAGCATGGAGCTTACCTTATGTATATGGCTTGCAGGCATACGCTGTTAAAGAAAAAATTGCCACTACTCCTTATGTTATCAAACAATCAACTGTTATTATTCCTGAAACTTCTTATGGGTACTTAATTAACTATGGTTCTTTTGAAGATGCTAAATTGTTAGCGGCTTTATTAAACGCAGGCATCAGGGTCAGGTTTACAGAAAAAGACTTTAGTGTAAACGGAAAAAAATTTAAACGTGGTACATTGATCGTATTAAAAAAAGGAAACGAATCAAAGATGGAATCCTTTGCAGTGGCGGTACAAAAATTTGATGCAGGAGTAACGGCCATATCAACCGGTTTTATGGAAAGCGGTAACGATTTTGGAAGCGATAAAACACATTATATCAATAAGCCTAAAGTGGCCCTGGTAAGCGGTAAAGGCACAGACGCTTCTGCGGCAGGTGAAATATGGCATTTATTTGATCAGCAATTAGATTATCCGTTAACATTGATTAATGCAGATGATATTGGGATTATTAGTCTGAAGAATATTGATGTTATTATAGTGCCTAATGGAAATTATAAATTTTTAAATGATAAAGAAGCATCTGCAGATTTAAAAACCTGGGTAAGGCAGGGTGGTAAAATCATCGCTATTGAAAATGCAGTAACGCAAATGGCCAATAACGATTGGGGTATAAAATTAAAAAAAGACGATGAGGAGAAAGATGCAAAAGATAAAAAGGAAGAACGAAAACCTGCCTACGCAGATTTAAAAATATTTGAAGAAAGTGAACATGATGGTATAAAAAGTAATATTGCGGGTGCTATTTATAAACTCGATATAGATAATTCACATCCGCTTGCTTTTGGGTATCCCAATTATTATTTTACTTTAAAGCAGGATGATAAAATGTATGAATTTTTAAAAGATGGATGGAATGTGGGAATCTTTAAAAAAGAAAGTAAAGTAGCGGGTTTTACTGGTAGCAAAGTAAAAGATAAAATTAAAGATGGTACTTCAATTGGCGTGCAGGACTATGGTAATGGCAGTATTGTCTATTTATCAGATGATCCAATTTTTAGATCATTTTGGGAGAACGGAAAACTATTAATTTCAAATGCAGTTTTTTTGGTAGGACAATAATGTATTTACTGGATTTGCTGAAAATAAATAATTGCAAATAAATTTTAAAAACCTGTCTCTATAAAAATGGAGACAGGTTTTTATACATGAGATCACTTTAATAAGTCACTAACTTACATTCGTTAATTAATAAACAATTTATGCGTAAATCTTGTGTTGTTGTTGTAAGTATTTTTTATAGCCTTTTTAGTTTTGCTCAAACCCCTAAAACCTATACCTCGTCTGAAATATTGCAGCTGGTAAAAAAGCTGAATGTGTTAGGTTCTGTCCTGTACATTGCTGCACATCCTGATGATGAGAATACCCGGTTACTGGCATACCTCGCCAATGAAAAATTATATCGCACAGGTTACTTAAGTTTAACAAGAGGAGATGGTGGCCAAAATTTAATTGGTGATGAACAGAATATTGACCTTGGATTAATAAGAACACAGGAATTATTATCTGCCAGAAGGATTGATGGCGCAGAACAATTTTTTAGCAGGGCCTATGATTTTGGTTTTTGTAAAACGTCTGAAGAAGCTTTAAAAACATGGGGCCATGATAAAATTTTAAGTGATGTAGTTTGGGTAATAAGAAAATTTAGACCTGACGTAATCATCGCCCGTTTTCCAGAAGATAGCAGGGCAGGGCATGGTCATCATGCAGCTTCGGGTATTCTTGCAAGGGAAGCTTTTGATGCAGCAGCAGATGCTACAAAATTTCCAGAACAATTAAAACAAGGCGTAACAGTGTGGCAAGCCAAACGAATGCTTTGGAATACATTTAACTTCGGTAATACCAATACTACAAGTGAAGACCAGTTTAAAATGGATGTGGGTATGTACAACCCGTTATTAGGAAAAAGTTATGGAGAGATGGCGGCATTAAGTCGTAGCCAGCATAAAAGCCAGGGCTTTGGTGTACCTGCGCAAAGGGGCGAATCGTTAGAATATTTTTCAACGATAAAAGGCGATAAGCCGGTAAACTATTTAATGGAAGGTGTAGTAGCAGATTGGAAAAGAACAGAAAAAGACAATACCATTCAGTTGATGGTAAACTCTATCTATAAGAATTATTCAGCGGAACATCCTGAAAATAGCGTAGCGCAATTGGTACGATTGTATAAAAAAGTTGAAACAATTAAGGATGAATACTGGAAAGAGCAGAAACAAAATGAAATAAAAAAATTATTAGAATTTTGCAGTGGACTTTTTATGGAAGCAATAGCAAGCAGCCAGTATGCAGTGCAGGGAGATACTTTAAAAATTACCACCACCATCAATAACCGGCTTGGGGTAGCTGTAAAAAATGCAGATGTAAATATGTATGATATCTTTCATGGTTTTGATTCTTTAAAAAGGAATATCAACAATACTTTCCCACTATCTGTTTACATACGACCGGATCAAAAAGCATCGCAACCATATTGGTTAGAAAACAAAATGGATAAGGGTAGTTTTAATATTACAGATCAGCAGCAAATTGGTAAAGCAGAAAATGAGCCCCTGAGTATTTTATTTGGCGCCACTATTGAAGGTGTTTATTTTAAGTTTAAAAAACCCATCCGTTATAAATATACAGATCCTGTTAAGGGAGAAATTTATCAGCCTGTGCAACTGAATTACCCGGTATACATCAACAGTTCTCCATCCATGTTGATTTTTAAAAATGATGATGTAAATGTAAAGCACGACATCCATTTTTCTTTACAGGCCAATAAAGCCATCAATGATGCAGTTAAATTTACGTACAACAATAATGATAAATCTGTTGTAGTTTTTGATTCGGTTGTTCATTTAGCCAAAGGTGAAAAAAGATTTGTTGATGTTAGCATTGGCAGCGATGCAATTGCGAAAGATTCAAAAGATTTTTATGGTGGCAAGCTATCTTCAAAATTGTTTTACCAGGATCAGTTCTTTTCATTACACAAAATAAACTATGATCACATACCGGAAGTAAATTATAATTTTTACGACCAGGTGCCGGTACTAAAAATTGATTTAAAAATTGCAGGTAATATGGTAGGTTACATTGCCGGAGCTGGAGATAAAGTGCCGCAAGCCCTTGAGCAAATGGGTTATAAAGTAGTACTGCTAAAACAGGCAGATTTAAATGTTGCCAATTTAAAA
>Ga0209512_1002014_pt1 | contig 22873 bp, 20 predicted proteins | sample frozenSSSSmetaG_FD_184142 | JGI IMG/M metagenome (GOLD analysis project Ga0209512, IMG submission 184142) | Glacier valley bacterial and archeal communities from Borup Fiord, Nunavut, Canada, to study Microbial Dark Matter (Phase II) -... | ecosystem: Environmental > Aquatic > Freshwater > Ice >...
ACGCTCCATTTCACTCCAGTCTTTCTCTGCAGGAGAAAGCTCCGGAGCTGTTTTAAGCGCCTGCCTGAAAAATTTGTCTGTCTTGTTTGGGCTCAAATTGCTCATTGAAAATTATTGCTGTACTCTGTCCTGTGTTTATTTCTGTTGTATTTGATTCAGTTTTGTTATCATTTGATTCAAGCATTGCTCTGAGTTTTTGCCTTGCCTTAAATAAATTTGATTTAGATGTACCTACCGAAATGCCCAGTTGTTCAGATATTTCTTCATGAGTATAACCATCAATCGCAAATAAGTTGAACACTGTCCGGTAACCAGGGGGTAAGGTTTGTACGAGTTTGATCAGATCATCATAATTAAGTTTGCTTTGGATATCGTTTTCTTTACCCTGAATTTCCAGCTCAGAAAGGTCGCTGGTAATGGGGTGCTTCAGCTCAGAACGGTAATGGTCGATCGCCGTATTGGTCATAATACGGGATAGCCACGGCAAAAATGGCTTCGAAGGATCATACCGATCCAGACGTGTTAATACTTTGTAAAATCCGTCGTTTACTATTTGTACTGCTTCATCTCTGTCCCTGGCATATCTCAAACAAATCCCCATAGCAAAGCCATAAAAATTGTAATACAATTTTTTCTGACTACCTGCCATTCCGCGAATACAATCTTCACGAAGTTGTTGAGGTAATTGTTCGACCGAATTACTCAATTTAATAGCTATTTGACATATACACGATGAAAGGGCGCTAATGGTTGCTTTTATTTATGAATTTAACTGTAAAATATTGAATGTCAATAAAATAAATGTAATTAATAATCGGATTGGTATTGAAGCTATTTCCAGAAACTGTAATATTAGTACTCATTGAATATTTATTTAATTGAGTTCGATATAAAATGATCCTGGTGTAAAATCAGATTGACTTATTTTCTATTTTTTCAGAAAGCAGGGTCTGTTTCTCTCCGATCCTGGCTAGTGCAAGCATGTCGCGTGTGCTTCTTTATAATTTCTGGAACGCGCACCAGCAGCGCCGGACTGCCCGTCCCGATGAAAAACAGCACCGGGTAAAATAAACCTTGCCGGAGGAGGTATCTTCCGGCTATTTGTATAATGAATAAAACGCGATTTCTTGCCGGAAATACTCCGGAGGAAAGGGCTGAACTAAGCTATAAAACACAGGTATTGTTTTCCAAAATCAATTTTTGAGGCTCCAGAGACTTATCATATCACTTATAAATTATTTTAAACCTTCCTTATACCGAACTCAAGTTAATTTATTAAGAGCTGTTTAAAACTTAGCACTTTCATTTTCATCCGATAACTTATATTTACCACAATAGAATTTCATATTTAAGGATGAGTGAAGAAATAGAAAACACAGACAGCGAAAACAACAATACGGCAGGCGAAGAAAAAGCTTTACATAATGTAACATCGCTTTCCGGTTTATATGAAAATTGGTTTTTAGATTATGCATCCTATGTTATTCTGGATCGCGCGGTTCCTCATATTCATGATGGTTTAAAGCCTGTTCAGCGTCGCATTTTACATTCTCTTAAGGAGATGGATGACGGGCGCTTTAATAAGGCGGCCAACGTAATTGGTAATACAATGAAGTATCATCCGCATGGAGATGCTTCAATCGGTGATGCGATGGTTCAGATTGGCCAGAAGAATTTGCTGATTGATACACAGGGTAACTGGGGAGACCCTATAACAGGTGATTCTGCAGCAGCACCCAGATATATTGAAGCCAGGCTATCTAAATTTGCCAATGAGGTCGTATTTAATCCTGATACCACCGAATGGCAAAGCAGTTATGATGGCCGTAACCGGGAACCGGTTACTCTTCCTGTCAAATTTCCGCTATTACTTGCCCAGGGTGCTGATGGAATTGCAGTTGGCCTTGCAACTAAAATAATGCCTCATAATTTCGTGGAACTTATCGACGCTTCAATTGAAGTTTTGAAAGGTAATCGCCCTGATCTTCTTCCTGATTTTCAGATGGGAGGTATGGCTGATTTCAGTAATTACAATGAAGGAATGCGGGGCGGCAGAATCAGGGTTAGGGCCAAAATTATTGAAAGGGACAAAAAGACTCTGGCTATAACCGAGATACCTTACACTACAACTACCGGGGGACTGATCGACAGTGTGATCTCGGCTAATGATAAAGGCAAGATCAAGATCAAAAAGATCGAGGATAATACAGCCAAGGATGTAGAGATCATCATTCATCTTGCACCCGGTATTTCACCTGATGTGACGATAGATGCACTCTATGCATTTACAGATTGTGAGGTTTCTATTTCTCCCAATACCTGTATTATTAAGGGTGATAAGCCCTATTTCATGAGTGTGAATGATATTCTGGTTGAGAGTACCCATTATACCAAAGGCCTTCTCAAACTGGAGCTTGAAATAAAACTTGCCGAGTTAAAGGAAAAAATCTTTTTCAGCTCATTGCTCAAAATATTCATTCAGGAAGGGATGTACAAGAACCCGGAATATGAAGGTTCGGGTAATTTTGAAGCTGTAGTTGAAGTTTTGAATAAATTGTTTAGTCCGTTCTTCTCCCAATTATACAGGGAGATTCTTCCCGAAGATTATAAAAAGCTGATCGATAAACCGATGAGCAGTATTACCCGCTTTGATCTGAGGAAATCAGACGAGCAGTTATTGGCTTTGGAGAATGATATTAAGGAAGTAAATAAGCATCTCAAACATCTGACAGATTATGCTATTGCCTGGTTTGAGAAATTAAAGAGTAAATACGGTTCAGGCAGAGAGCGCAAGACTGAGATCAGGGCTTTCGATCGGGTAGAGGCATCAAAAGTTGCTTTAGCCAATGTTAAATTATATATGAACCGGGAAGATGGTTTCATTGGAACCGCCTTACGTAAGGATGAATTTGTTTGTGATTGCTCTGATCTGGATGAAGTGATAGTGTTCAGGGAGGATGGCAAATTTAATGTTTCAAAGGTCGCAGAAAAGACCTTTGCAGGAAAGGGTATCGTCCACGCTCAGGTTTTTAAAAAGAATGACGAGCGTACTGTCTATAACCTGATCTACCGGGATGGGGAAAGTGGTACGGCCTATATCAAACGGTTCTCGGTACTTGGCGTTACCCGCGATAAGGAGTATGACCTGACCAAGGGGGGTAAGGGATCAAAAGTTTTGTATTTCACTGCAAATCCAAATGGTGAAGCTGAAATAATTAATGTTCAGCTTAAGCCTCATTCCAAGCTAAAGAAACTGCAGTTCGACATTGACTTTGCTGATCAGGTGATTAAAGGCAGAAGCTCTATGGGAAATATCGTAACAAAATACCCTGTTAAGAAAGTTTTGCTGAAGAGCAAAGGTATTTCCACTTTATCCGGCCGTAAGATATGGTATGATGAAATTCTGAAACGTTTGAATGTGGATGGGCGGGGCAAGTATCTTGGAGAATTTGATGGAGACGACAGAATTCTTACACTAAATCCGCAGGGAGTTTACGAACTGAGTAGTTTTGATTTGAGCAATCATTTTGACGATCGCCTGTTACTGATTGAGAAGTTTAATCCGGAAAAGGTATTTACGCTGATCTATGTGGAAGGCAAATCAGGTGCGCATTATCTTAAACGATTTGTTTTTGAAAATGCTTCCATTGGTAAAAAGACCAGTGTGATCAGCGAAGAACCCGGATCGAAACTGATTCTGATTTCTGGACATCTGAGACCAAAGATTAAACTGGAAGTATTGAAGGGTAAAACTAAAATTGCAGAGGAGTCTGAACTTGATCTGAGTGAGGCAATTGAAGTAAAAGGAATGAAGGCTATGGGGAACAGACTCAGCCCTCATGCAGTGAAAGAGATCCAGCTTATTCATTCAGTTATTGAAGAAGAAGAGGAAGAAATACTTGCTTCGGATTCTGATCCGGGTGAAAATGAAAGTGAGGAGCCGGGTGTACATACCGCAACTCCTGTATCTTCCCAGGCAAGAGATATTGATGATGAAATAGAGCCAACCCGGGATACTGAAATAGTAATGGAAGAGCCATTATCAGAAACTAAAGCTTTGCCTGAAGTTGAAAGTATTGAGGAGAATGGGGATGATGGCATTGATCAGATAGCTGATGATCACGAGATTAACGAAATTTCTGAAGGGCCTCTGAAAGAAGAAATAAAGCCGGTAAAGAAAATTGATTTTGAAATCACTAATCCGGATGATCTGGATATTGATGATAAAGGGCAGCTTGGATTATTCTAAAGGCTGACAGTGTTAAAGGCTGACAGGGTTCTAAACCCTGTCAGCCTTATTATTATTTTAACTTATCCCTGAATTCCTTTATGAATTTATGCAGCTTTGGCTGAATCACGTGGACACAATAGGCCTTATTTGCATTATTGTTATAATAATCCTGATGATAATCTTCGGCTGAATAGAATATTGAAACGGGTGTTACTTCAGTAACAATTGGCCTATCATACACCATGTCTTTTTCCAGTTGATCGATCATGTTTTCAGCGGCCAGCTTCTGCTCCTGATTCTCGTAGAATACAACCGAGCGATATTGATTGCCAACATCATTCCCCTGCATATTCAGGGTAGTAGGATCATGGGTTTTAAAGAATACGAGCAAAAGCTCTTCAAATGAGATTTCTTCCAGGTTAAATTCAATGCGAATGATTTCTGCATGTCCAGTGTCTCCCTTACAGATATCCTCATAACTGGGATTTAGTTTATGCCCTCCCATATAACCCGATACGACCTTGGTAACTCCTTTTAAATTCTGAAATACGGCTTCTGTACACCAAAAGCATCCACCGCCAAAAATTGCTTGTTCCATACTAACAAATGTGAGAATTTATAATGAGAGAATTATAATTGCCTTGTAATGAAAAATGGAGGGTTTACCATTTTTAACAGGTATTGACCTGAGTTCGACATTAGGCAGGTTAAAATATAAGGTTACAATTATTCAGATATGGCTCTGCAGCCACTTTGATTTGATTTTGGAAAGCAATACCTGTGTATTATCGGCTAGTTCAGCCCTCTCCTCCAGAGTATTTCCGGCAAGAAATCATATTTTAGTTCATCATACGAATAGCCGGAACCTAACTCCTACGGCAAGGTTTATTTTACCCGGAGCTGTTATTCATTGGGACGGTCAGCCCGGTGCTGCTGGTTCGTGCGTGCCGCGCGTTCCAGGAATTGTATCGTCCTAAAATAAGTTTACAAATATAGAAGCACACAAGACACGCCTGCGCCAGCAACGATTGGTAAAACAAAAGAAAATCAATCCATCCAAACTTAGTCCGGCAAGATTTTATATCGAACTCAGGTTATTAGATTTTATTCTTTACTGGTACTGAATATAACTTGGCTGTGGTTTCAACTTCATCAGATCTTCCGGGGTCATTAAACGGTTAGGAGCTTTTTTCAGGTCATTCTTATAGAATATTTTAAATCCTGTAAACTGTACCGGTTCAGAATAAATAAAGTGGCGGTGGGTACCTCTTTTTAGTTCCGGTTCACCCCAGCCATCCATATGCATTACGATTTGTGTTTCAGGCCTCAGTTTGATATTCTGATAATTTGTGACCATTTTGTTGGTGAAGCGGTGTATGACAAATATTTTGGGAGGTAATTTATTCGCTCTTACCAACTTTGCCAGATAATCTGATACATAGTTGATTTCAGAAGCATCATATGTGCCAATCTTTCTGCCAGGCAGAATTCCGCCTTTCATTGAGAATTCAGGATCAATCCCTAAGTGTACATTGGGCATTTTTAAATATTTTTCAAGACGTGGTAGTTCTTCCCTGATGGTACTTAATGATACCTGAATGTCAAGAAAAACGATCATGCCTTTTTTCATTCTGGAAATGGCTAGCACGGAATCGATCTGTTTATCAGGCATACGGTTTCTGTATTTACCATCCTTCCCGGGATCACCCGCAGCAACTACCGCAATATAATGCAGGGCTGGTTGTACGGGTGTTTTTGGATCAATTTTTTCCCATTTCGCAACTTCGGAATAAAGCATTCTCAGCATTTCTTTTGGGGCGTATTCACCTAAAGCTCCCATCTTTTTGGAGTACAGGTTTCCGTAATAAGTTACTACTCTTTTATAAGGAAGAATGGCCCCCGGAAGTGGATAGGGCTGCTTTTTAACCGGCCATTTTCCGGTAGTATCTCCGTTCGCCAGTTCCTTAAGCTTTTTATTGTAAAGTGCAGTATCAATCGGCTGATATTCAATACTTTCGGCTGAAGGATCTTCATTCGCTTCTTCTTCAGGATTGGTTCCTGACTCAGTTTTTAGTGCAGATTTAGAATCTGTCTTACTGTTTGATTCACTGCAGTTTGTGAAAAAAATAACGAGGAATAAAATTGAAAGAATGCTCACGCTTAGTTTTCCTGTTTTCATAAATGGTTTTTATATGTTGTATTTTTGATGTTCTTATAAAGATGTTTAATTTATTTGTTGATTGTTTAGAATATTGATTGTGTTCCTGATAATAATTAATGTCTGCTGTATCATACAAAAATAATTTTCACCTAAAATTTACAGAATTTGCCGAATACCCCCAGCGGTAATTTATAACCTGAACTCGCCTGAAGGTAAAGCTCCCCGGTTTCCAGGTTTTGAACCCCGGGAAAAGAAGACAGAATCAGATTTTCGACAATCACAGACGAAAAACCAAGAGAATAGGTGTTCAGGATTAAAAAATGTTCATCTTCATCCAGTAACTTCACCACATCTTCCATCATTTCCCTGATATTATCTTCAAGTTTCCATTTTTCACCATTCGGCCCGTGTCCGTAAGCAGGAGGATCCAGAATGATCCCATTATACTTTCGCCCTCTCTTAACTTCACGTTTTACAAATTTCAGGGCATCTTCAACTGTCCAGCGGATATTTTCTAATCCGGAAAGAGTTTGATTTTCATTGGCCCAGCTTACTACCTGCTTGATAGAATCGACATGCGTCGTTTCGGCACCGGCAGCCCTTGCAGCAAGAGATGCTCCGCCGGTATATGCGAACAGGTTTAATACTTTGGGCTGTGGAGTTCTGAAGTTTTTTACACTTTTGATGATGTAATCCCAGTTAACCGCCTGTTCAGGAAATATCCCTAAATGTTTAAAGGAAGTGAGAGCTAATCTGAACTGCAGCTTGATATCCTCATTTTTATAACTGATATGCCATCTGTCAGGTGTTTTTGGATCCTTCTTAATCCACTCTCCTGAGGTTGCCGAACGGCCTTTGAAACGAATGTGATGTTGTTTTGTCCATTCGCTTTCAGAATACCTTTTCCCCCAGACTGCCTGTGGTTCCGGGCGGATCAGAATTACATTTCCGAAACGCTCCAGCTTTTCAAAATTACCGCAATCAATCAGTTCGTAATCTTTCCAGTTTTGCGGACTTAACAGTTGAATCATTCTTATTCTATTTTACTCATCCAAATTGGGTGAGTAATGTTTTGTTTATTTTTTCTTTAATGCCTGCATGAATTTACTGGCAAAAACAAATTCATTCAATTCTTTGTTATCGGTTGATGAAATTTCCTTGTTCGTACCTTCCCACCATTTTTGCCCTTCATGAAGGAATATGATATTTTCACCGATACCCATCACTGAATTCATATCATGGGTAACTACTACGGTTGTTGTGTTAAACTCAGTTGTAAGCTCCTGTATAAGTTCATCAATCACAATGGCTGTTTTGGGATCAAGTCCGGAGTTGGGCTCATCCACAAACAGGTATTTGGGATTCATTGCGATGGCTCTTGCGATACCTACTCTTTTTTTCATCCCACCTGAAAGCTCTGCGGGGAATAACTTATTTGTTCCGGCAAGATTAACTCTTTCCAGACAGAAATTAGCACGTTCAAGTTTTTCCTTATGACTTTGCTGAGTGAACATGTTGATCGGAAATATGATGTTATCTTCTACATTCATAGAGTCGAACAAGGCAGATCCCTGAAAAAGCATTCCGATTTCGGTACGGATTTCAATTCTGGTTGCAAATGTCATTCGGGTAAAATCGCGACCATCGTAGATCACAGATCCTTCTTCAGGTTCATGCAGGCCTACCATACATTTCAATAGGGTAGTTTTTCCTGAGCCGGATCCTCCAATAATCAAATTACATTTTCCTTCTGCAAACTCTGCTGAAATACCCTTCAGAACATGGTTTTCGCCAAATGTTTTATGGATGTTTTTGATTTCTATCATAGCAATAACTGGGCAATAACATAATCGGAAAACAGAATGGCGATACAACTGATTACTACTGCTTTAGTACTCGATTGTCCCACTTCAAGTGCCCCACCGCTGGTGTAAAAGCCCTGATAGGCTGATACCGAAGTGATTATAAATGCAAAGATTACTGCCTTAACCATGCATACAACAAGTGTAAAAGAGTTGAATTCTGTGGTGAGCCCGGTTATAAAATCCTGTTGGGTAACAGCTCCTGATGCCGTTCCTGCAAAAAATCCGCCGCTTATACTCAGAGCAATTGAAATAATTACCAGCAAGGGAATCGTTGTAATTGCAGCAATGATTTTAGGTAGAATCAGGTAGCCTGGTGAGTTTATTCCCATTATTTCAAGTGCATCGATTTGTTCAGTAACGCGCATAGTCCCAATCTGTGAGGCCACGCTTGATCCAACTTTACCTGCCAGAACTACTGCAGAAATGGTGGGACTTAATTCCAGAATGGATGAATCCCGAAGGATCATACCAATCACTGATTTTGGAATGAAATCACTTACAAGCTGGAAAGCAGTCTGAACGGTAGTCACAGCACCTAAAAACACAGAAATGATGGCAATGATTCCCAAAGATCCAACTCCTATAGATGTCATTTCGTGGAATATTTCCTTCCGGTAAATATTCCATTTTTCCGGTCTCCGGAACACTGCCTTTAACAATAATATATATCTACCTAATGGGTGAAATACCATTTTTAAATTGTTTGGTTTACTTATTATACAATATTAATATAAAATTATCACTGCCGGAGACAGAATTATAATTAAACAAAGGTAATCAAATGAGATTATGCCTTAAATTAAATACTCCTGCATCATTGATTTTATTAATTTTAATCCATGAATGCAATAGTAACCGGTGCAACAAAGGGAATGGGCAGGGCCATTGTTATGGAACTCGCGGCAAATAATTATAATATCATATTTTGTGCCAGAGATGAAAATGAGGTTCAGGCACTTACAGATGAACTCAGGAATAGCTATCCCCTATTACAGTGTTTTGGGATGCGCGCGGATTTGGAAGAAAGCACAGATGTGAGTTTATTCGCTGAATTTGCTGAAGTAAGTTTAGGAGATGTGGATATTCTCATTAATAATGCAGGCTTATACATCCCATCAGAAATTATGAAGGAAGATGATAGAAGTCTGGAGCGACAAATGCAGGTCAACGTTTTTGCTCCGCATTTCTTAAGTAAATACTTTGCCGCCAAAATGATTAAAAATGGTCGGGGACATATAATTAACATTTGTTCTGTTGCAAGTTTAGAGCCTGTTACCAGAGCCGGGTCATACAGTATCAGTAAAATGGCGCTTTTTGGACTTACGAAAGCTCTGCGGGAAGAGTTGAGACCTGCAGGAGTGAAGGTAACAGCGGTTTTGCCGGGATCTACATTAACGGATTCATGGTCCGGGACCAGCCTTCCATCTGATTGGTTTATTTTATCTGAGGATATCGCAAAATCAATAATGAACTGTCTTCAGATGAGTTCAGGAGCGAATATTGATGAGATAATAATCAGGCCACTTTATGGTAAGGTTTAAACTTATTATTTTTTGTCTTCATTTACCGATAATTTAATGTGCTTTACCGAGAACTTAGGATAACCTACCTATTTGGTATTTAGAACCCGGGAATCAAGGCTTAGTTTTGATCTATCAATTAATGAAAAATTGACATTTAAAAAGCTGAACTAATAAAATAAAAGAAATGGAAAAGAAACTTCAACGCATCGAGCAGGATAAAATGATTGCAGGTGTATGTACCGGTCTCGCAGAATACTTCGATGTTGATGTAACCTGGATCAGAATTGCTTTTGTTGTAGCCGTGATGGCAGGAGCTTCGGGGATTCTGGCTTATATTGTGCTATGGATTGCAGTACCCAATAGACCTTACCTGCCTGATTACAGTCAATTAAATGTCGACTATAAAGTGAATGAGCCATTGAATCTTTCGAACCAGGCATTGTTGCAAAAGAAAAAAGGGAATGGTAATGGACGTATGATTGCCGGATCCATCTTTATATTCTTCGGATCTTTTTTTCTCCTCAATGAATTTGATCTCATTCCTCACTGGGTAGAGTTTCATAACCTTTGGCCAGTAATATTAATTGCGATGGGGCTTTACAACATTGCAAGTGCAAAGAAAAAGGAACCCTGGAAAGAAGAATGGACTCAAACTGAAGGTTTTACTCAAGATACAACCCCTGTTACAGAACAGGCTGTGAGTACTACAGATTCTGCTGAGTCTGCAGATGACTTAAATACAAATACTGACCAAAAGCAAAACTAAGCTACGATGAAAACTGAAAAAATAGTATGGGGTATGATCCTCATCTTTATAGGAAGTATTTTCCTTCTTGAAAATTTTGGCCAGATTGAGTTTTACTGGAGTTCAGTATGGAGATTCTGGCCGGTAATTTTTATCCTGATCGGTGCGAACATGCTCCTTAGCAGGTTTGGAAATAAATCTGCTGCTCCATATATGATAGGTGCTATTACTGTTATTACTCTTGGTTTGATAGCTTATCAGGGTACCCGCCCAGACAGAGGCAGAGGTTGGATGAATTTCAAACATGAGAACAATAACGATAATGATTCAAGTGCTGTAAATACCACCTTTACTGAAACTTATGACGGATCTAAAAATGCACGTCTGAATATTCAGGGTGGTGCCACCAGCTTCAGGCTTACAAATACTACATCTAATTTGTTTGAAGCAAGTCTGAAGCAGCGATTTGGAAAATTTACCCTGAACAAGACAGTTATTGATTCTGTTGAAGTTCTGAATTTCAGGATGCGCGACGGAAAGCAAAGCTGGAACCTGGATAAAATGGAAAACAACAAGACTCTTATTCAATTGAACAATATACCTGTTTGGGATATTAAAATTGAAATGGGAGCGGGTGAAGCAATTTTTGACCTGAGTAATTATAAAGTTAAAAAACTGGTATTTGAAGGAGGAGCGGCATCTTTTGAGGCAAAGCTTGGTTCTGGTTTGCCATTGACAGAAGTTGCAGTTGAAACTGGAGTGGCTAATGTTGAAATAGAAGTCCCGGATAGTTCAGGTTGCCGGATAGTTGTGGATAGTGGGCTGTCATCAAAAGATTTTATTGGTTTTATCAAACAATCAGATGGAACTTATGAAACCAGTAATTACAATACTGCTGCAAACAAGATCAATATCAGTTTGAAAGGCGGACTATCTTCATTTGAAGTTAAAAAGTATTAAATATATTTGATGGAAACTTAGAAGCTGTCATTCTGAAATTTATTCAGTCCTGAATAAATTTCAGGATGACAGCTCTTTCCATATTAAAAATGAAGGATTATATCGTTGTTATTGATGGGAAACCAACAGGGCCCCATTCACCTGAGGAGTTAAAAGGACTAAAAGTTAAACCCGGAACCTTTGTGAAGACAGAGGATATGGACGACTATAAAGAAGCACATGATGTTCCTGAATTATGTGAATTTCTCGGTATCAAAACTCATGTTCGGGAGCCCCAATACTTCGCTTCCCTTGATGTGCGCCTCCTGGCAGTGATTATTGACTACTTCATTATTTTTGCCATTTATTGCCTTATTGCTACAATCGTAGTGCTTTTTATTGATGAGAAGCAGTTGCGTATCATCGTTTCTGTTGCCGGACTCGCAATCATTCCAATTTCAAAGATTATTTATAGTACCATTATGGAGTCCTCGGCAAGACAAGGGACCTGGGGTAAAATTTTAATGGGCCTTAAAGTATCCGACGAGAAGGGGGCACCCATTGCTTTCGGTCGTTCGCTGATCAGAAATTTATCTAAAATTATCAGTACAGCTACAGTCGGATTGGGTTATATGATGGGATTTTTCGACAAGAAGCAGCAATGTCTGCATGATAAGATTGCAGGGACGCTGGTGATAAAGGATAGGTTGATTTGAGGAGGAGGGAATTGGACATAGGAAATTGGAAATTGGAAATGGAGAATAGGGAATAGGATGACATCCATTACCCATTACCCATTTCCATGCAGCCCAATTAGTTTGTCTTTTCCTCTGATGCTTTTGGTGCCAGCTGGAAAAATATTGGCATGGTATAGGCAACTTTTACTGGCCTGCCATTTTGGTAACCAGGTTTCCATTTCGGACTTGTTCTTAAGATCCGTAGAGCCTCTTCGTCCAGGCTTTTTTCAACTCCTCTTAATACTTTAATGTCTTCTAAACTCCCGGCCTTATCAACAACAAAACTCATGATGACGCGCCCGGTAATTTTATTTTTCTTTGCTTCTTCAGGATACTTGAGATTCGTTTTTATATATTCTTCCCAACCTTTCTGACCCCCCTGAAACTCAGGAAGAACTTCTACTGAGGCGAAATCTGCTATATCATTTTTTTTGCCCCCAGGGATAGTATCCTTGTTTGTTCTGTTAGTGTATACCGGAGCAACTGGTCCTGACATAGCCATAACCTTTACTTGTCCTATGAAGGTATCTGTACTGAGCAGCTTACCTTTATAAGGATAACCCGCGAGCTCATAGATAATAGCCATTGAATATTTATTATCAGTGAGTTGTATCTTGTCTTTATAAAGATTGAATACTCTCAAAACCTCCATATCTATATCATCTTGCAGGCTTTTAGATATATTCACTTTGCTGATCTTATTATTCGAAACTGTAAAATTAACCATCACATAACCGCGGGTATTGCTTTCTCTTGCCGATTTAGGGTATTTTATATTTCTCTCAATATGTCTTTTCAAAGCCAGAGCATTGTCAAGTGTCTTTTGATCAGAAGCAGGGGATACGGATTCTCTTTTCGAAGAGCTATTGTTTTCCGGATTTGAAATAATATCTAATATTGGCAGGTTCTTTTTTGCATCGATGCCCAATATATTATTGTCGGAGCTTGCCGTTGCTGCCGATAAAATCAGCATCAATGCAAATAATGGGAATGAAAATCCGTACTTCCAAAGTCCGGTTTTATGGGATTTGTTCTTGTTCAACATAATGATTCGTCTTTTTAATAATGATTTATTGAAAAAATTATTACTTAACTGGTTTGGGTCAATACCCAGGATATTGCTGAATAGAAGAAGGGCATAATCAGATTTGCTTGGCATCAAGTTAGCAGCTTCCTCATCGGCAATAAATTCGTGGATATGTCTGATCTCGTTTTTGTAGAGATACATTACTGGATTAAACCAGTTGATTATCGCGGCCAGCTCAATTAGTATAATATCAGCAGAATGCCACTGCCGCATATGCACCTTCTCATGACCAATAATAATTCCTGCTTCAGGCAGGTCCCTGTCAACCACCAATAAATTGAAAAAGGAGAATGCGGATCCTTTCCCTACTTTGAGGTTTGATCTTAACAAAGCAAGTCGGATAAGAAATCTGATGAATAGAATTGCAACCCCACCTGCATAGATCCAAAAAAGAACATCTGCAATATTCCATACGGTGGTTTCTTCACTTACTCCGACTATTATTGTATCATAAATTAACTGTACCGGAACTGCTTCCCTAACCTTTTGAGTTATAAATAGATCTCTGAACCAGCCGGAATTAATAAACGGGATCAAAAATGATAGTAATATACTTGTGTTCAGGTAGAAACGGTTCTGTCTAAAGAAAGTCTCGTTTCTTAAAAATAATGTATAAAATCCCATGAACAGGATCAGATACAGGTTAGTCTGTAAAAGATAATTCAGGATGTTCATTTTACTTGTTTTTTAGTTTTTCAATTAGTTTTAATATCTCATCTGCTTCTTTAAGATCGAGCTTCTTCTCTTTGACAAAGAAGGAAAACATATTTTCTACCGAATTGTCGAAATATCCGCTCAACAGTTTTTCGGTTGCAAAGCTTTTATATTCCTCAATACTGATGATGGGGAAGTACCTGTGACTTTTTCCGAAAGCCTCATGATCAATGAAACCCTTAGTTTCCAGAATACGGATGATCGTTGATACGGTATTGTATGCCGGCTTCGGTTCAGGAAGCTGGTCAACCACGTCTTTTACGAATCCCTTTTTCAGATCCCATAAAACCTGCATGATCTGCTCTTCTGCTTTTGTTAATTCCTTTATCTCCATATAATTTCATTTAATGTCTGATACAATTAATTATACCTGATTCGAATCGGTAACATAAAGCTATAACTAAATATTTAGTTATACAACTAATTTATTAGTTTTAATTTATAAAAAAATTATAAATCGCTGTAAGTCAATTTAATAAATTCATCCAATGATTTAAAAAAGAAGATATTAATAGCTTCTTTGATTGGTTTTTCCCGTTAATTTATCACTGGATTGTTTTTTCTAGCAAGGAGATTCATTATTGAGATTGCATTTCCTTTTTGCTTTAAGCTTTCTGCTTTCAACTTTAAGCATTTCCCTTTACTCGGTGTTCTCACCAACCAATTCATATGCCCCGGCAAAGGTTCCACAATAGTTGGTTTAATCGCCAATTTCAAGCCCTTGTTCGGGCCCAAAAAATATCTTAAATTTATTTTATGATTTTAGACAGATTTGTAAAGGATCCTGATAAAAGGCACCGTTTCCAGCACTTTGTTTTTGGATTTATTATTTTAATTCATGCCTACGAAAAGTTTGAAACTGGCCATGGTCCCTATTTGTTATTTATTTTTGCGGGTATTATATTTCTGACCTTGGCTTTCTTTTACCATTTTCTTGAAAGGAAATTTCCCTGGATAGATGGTACCTTTTTATTAATTGAAGGAACATTATCACTTGTTGTGGCCTTCGATTACTTTCACATGTTCTGGCTGCGCTGCTTCAGTATTTTATGGCCTGGAAGAAATCCCGGCGAGGAATAGCCGGCAATGTAGCCCGCACTAAGAATATATAGTTTTAATTCCCCCGATCAATGAAAAGAAGAGAGTTAATCAAAGGTCTTACTTTTTTGCCGCTGGCTGGAGCCATAGCCGGATCAACTGAATCTGCAATGGGAGCCGCCAATGAGTTCATAGCACCTGTTCTTCCTGATGGTCCGCTTACACCCGGACCACAAATATTCCAGTCGATTGGAGTTGAGCCGGTTATTAACTGCCGCGGTACTTTTACCATTATCGGTGGATCTATTGAAATGCCTGAAGTCAGAGCAGCGATGGATTCAGCTTCCAGACATTTTGTACAGATGGATGAACTGGCTGATGCGGTTGGGAAGAGGCTTTCTGAGTTAACCGGTGCACAGTGGGGAATGGTGACTGCGGGTTGCGCCGCTGCTCTCAAAATGGCAACCGCGGCTTGCGTTGCTGGAGGAAATCCTGAGAAACTGCATCTTATTCCTGATCTCAGTGGATTGGATAAAACAGAAGTCATCATACCTGCAGGCTCATTCAGTGCATATGATTTTGCTATACAGAATATCGGGGTAAAGATCATCCGTGTTGAAACTATTGAAGAACTAAAAGATGCCCTGGGACCTAAGACTGCAATGATCAAACTCAGTGGTGGTAATCTGGTTCCGGGACCGATGAGCCTGGAGGTAATTGCCGCAATTGCTAAACCATTAAATATTCCAATTCTCGCAGATGCTGCAGCCGAAATTCTGACCATTCCGAATGTTCATCTGAACAACGGTGCAACAATGGTTGCCTACAGTGGGGGAAAAGCAATTTGCGGTCCGCAATGTGCGGGACTCCTGCTCGGCCCTAAAAATATTCTGATGTCGGCATGGCAGGCAAGCTCACCGCATCATGGTCCGGGACGTGATAATAAGGTAGGTCGGGAGGAAACTCTTGGTATGCTGGCAGCTGTAGAAACCTGGGTAAAAATGGATCATGCTGCGCGCGAGAAGAACTGGATGAATTGGGTGAATGCTATTGCCAAAAGAGTTTCCGGAATCGAAAGTGTAAAAACTACGATCCGTGAGCCTGAAGGAATTAATAATCGCAGTGCTTCTTTAAGCATTTCATGGGATCCTGATAAACTTCATTTGAGCAGTGCAGAACTGATTCAGGAGCTGATTAGTTCTAAGCCTAGAATTACTGTTGGGGGAGGGAGAAGTACTGATCCGGGAATGGCCTCCATATCAATTAATGCATCACAAATGCAAGCAGGGCAGGATAAGATCGTTGGGGATAAGATCTATGAATTGCTTTCTATAAAGAGGAGTCCGAAGGCTGAAACGGCGATGAAGGCGCCAACCTCAAAAATTAGTGGCCGCTGGGATCTGGAAATAGATTATTTCAGCAGCAAAAGTGATCATATACTTTATCTTGAGCAGGATGGAAACTGGCTCAAAGGGATCCATAAAACCGACTTCTCGGTACGCGAAATTTCCGGAAGTATTGAAGGGAATGAGGTGAAATTCCTTAGTCCGGGGCGCAGGCCAGCCGTTAGCTATACCTTTGCAGGTACCATCAGTGGGAACACTATTTCAGGTAAGATTGATATGGGAGAATTCCTGACGGCAAATTTTTCAGGTAAGAAAAACACGAAAGATCCGGATAGAATACCGATTGTATTTCCTGAAGGTAGGCCGATGGGTAATTAAAAAATTGGTTATCTGTTATCAGTTGTCAGATATCAGTCAATGTTGTCAGGTAAAAATTAAATTTCTAGTCAAATGTGCTAGCTATTCCTTTAAAACAGGACTTTTATTAACGTTTATAAAAGCATGCCCACTGTTTTATCAAAATTATAGGATAAGCAAAATGAGGTTCCAGCTTTCGCTCAATGTCATAATTTAAGAGGCAGGAGGTTCTGGCCTTCGCCAGATCCGATAGCTATCGGATGACAATGCATTTTTTTTAGTATTGGGGAGATCCTGAATTCGTCAGGATCGCAATGCCCTAAAAAGCACCTATAATGATACCATTCAGATTCCGGCGAAGGCCGGAATCTCCCTATTTCACTCCTCGGATTGTCATTCCAGCGAAAGCTGGAACCTCCTAACTCTATTGAAATTCCATTTAAAGCTTTCCCCGGGTACTAGTGGTTGACAGTTGAAGTTAGAGCGAAAAGATTAGTAATTGAAATTGAATTTCCTTTTGGCTTTAAGCTTTTCGCTTTATTTCCTGCGGTTGGTGTAATTACCAATCACATATAAGTGCCAAATTGTCAAGCGGTTGTCATCCCCTACGCAGGAGGGATCTTATTGCTATTAGCATTCATTTTCCTCTGGTAGGTGTTCTCACCAAGCAGATAGAATTTCCTTTTGGCTTTAAGCTTTTAGCTTTCTGCTTTTAGCTTATTGTTGTAATATTCCTTTAAGCTTACTTTCCAGTTTTGCAGGATCATTCATGTATTTCGCTAGGTTAAACAACTTCACGTTTCTGAATTCAACCGGATGACTTTCACTTTGAAGGGAAATATATCCTTCTTTCAAAGCTTTGCCATCTATTTTAACCGCAGGGTCGAAATTAGAAACACTTCCACCTCCGATCTGTGGTTTGGTATATTTGAAGACTTCTTTACCTTCCAGTCGATGACTAACTAATGAGTCGCCCAAAACTACAATCTCTGCCCTTACCCACTGGTCGCCATGATAGGTTTTTGATAATGAGTTAACACAATGCGTAGTGAATAGCTTACCATCTAGAAATACATTGGTTCCTGGAGTACATAAATTCAGCGTACTTCTTTCATCTTTCCCGTTGCCACCTAAAAACTGGGTTTCGAGTGAGATCGGGAAATCCTGATTCAGACCCATACTTTCTGGCGATTGCCCGTGCAGCATTACACCGCTATTGCGGATCGCCCATCCCGGTCCGCCGGGTATCTGATCACCTGTAAAGCGGTATTCAACCACCAGCACATATGCTGAAAAAGGTTTTTTATAAAATATATGTCCGTAACGGTCTTTCCATTCTGAATAACCATCGTATGAAACTTTCATTACTCCGTTTTCCACCCGAAAGGTATTGGCATAATTATCATTCAGTGCATGCCCATTGATCTTAACTTTCCAATCTTTGAGGTTTTTTCCATTAAATAGGCTTGTCCAGCCTTTTTGAGCAAATCCTGAATTAGTGATAATTGTGAGGAAGAGGAATAAAACTATTTTTTTCATAAAAATTGTATTACCTGTGGTTCACTTGGGCCCTTTGGTTGGTGTTATCCAACCAATCTTTTACCAACCACCTGAGAGCTAAGATAGTGAAATTAGGGTAGTCGTGGCAAGGATTTAAGTGGTCGGTGAGAACACCGACCACAGGGAAAATTGGACTATCTTGTATCTATAACGATTTCAGCATAAACTCCGCGGCAGTCCATTTCAAACTCTAAATCCTGGACAGGAGGCCGATTGTAATGCCAGTCAATACCACTTAATGCTGCGCCACGCTTTACAATTTCGTTGACCATTATGTGGTGAAAGTTATGGATAGTATACAACTGGGTTGCCGTAGAATCTGCCCAAGTAAAGCCAAGACCAGCCATTCGGCGTTCCATTTCATTAAGCACCCAGCGTCCTTTTTTCATTAGGCCCTCCTGGGATATGTCACCCAGACTAATACTGTGAGTACGATAATCACTCATACCCTCTGGAGCTTCAGCACTACCAGCGATTACAAATGAGGGTTTTGCCTTTGCATCAGGCATTGTGTAAGTAAAAGCATGAATACTCGGACTCAATGGTTTATTCAACTCTGGAATGACATTTGAGCGAGCTACGGGATTGTCACCACCCTCTTCGTAAATACCCCACTCTTTTAAAGTACCTATATAAAGGTTATTAAAGTCAACAAAGCCTTGTTCGGTAAATGGCTCGGGTGAACGTAATTCGCAGGCTCCAAATGCAGCGAGCGGACGACCTAAAGTGTCGAGATGTTGTTGGATGCGTAAGAAGCCCTCTGTCAGTGGCAGCGGCCGACTGAAGCGTACACGTTCTAATCTATAGCCATCCAGTGCCGTTATACCCGCAGAATACTGCCTTACACCCCGAAGATAACGATATGATCCAGGTTCAAAAATTTTTGTATCAGACATATTTATTTCCTTATTTTTTACTACAATACTGCAAAAATAGTTCGACATTCAATGTGGGAAAATGCTGATCACTATTTATTTGCCCTTTGGTTGGTGTGAACACCAACCACCTGAGAGCCCAGATAGTGAAATTAGGGAAAAGATGTTAAGATTTAGGTGGTTGGTGAGGGCACCAACCACCTAAACCGATCGCAAGGTATGTTATACCGCGTCAGATAATGAAGAGAAAGTAAAGTCCCTGATCTTCATCGGCGGAATCAATGCATTGGTATTCGATTCACCGCTTACTGTCCGCTCAGGTTTACCCAGAGCTTCCAGATTGTTGAGCATGATGATCGGACTTTCATTGAATCTGAAATTCTTTACCGGGAACTTGATCTCCCCATTCTCGATATAGAAAGTACCATCACGGGTAAGTCCGGTAAGCAAGACAGTTTGAGGATCCACACTGCGGATATACCACAAACGGGTAACAAGAATGCCCTTTTCTGTGCCCTTGATCAGATCTTCAAGAGATTGATCTGTTCCTGCCATAATTACGGCATCAGGCTGCGGAGTGGCTTTTATACTTTTCTTCTGAGCCCAGTAGCGCGAATAGAACAGGTTCTTCATCACACCGTTCTCGATCCAGTTTATTTTTTCCTGCGGTCTTCCATCGCCACCCCAGGTGCTGGTTGGCATTTCAGGATGGAAAGGATCTGAATATATATTTACGCGCTCATCAACCAATTTCTCACCAAGTTTGGTTAGTCCGCCGGGTTTACTCATAAAACTTCTTCCCTCATCCGCCTGACGGCCATCCATCCCAAAAAAGAGATTTTCCAGCAAGACCAGGGCAGCAGCAGGTTCAAGAATTACCGTGTATTTACCCGGTTCAAGAGCTCTGGCAGAAGCAGAACTGGCTGCTTTCATAGCTGCTGAGGCGGTTGCCTTCTTCACATCCAGTTTGCTGAAATCATTGTATGATTTGGTGGCATATCCTGAGCCTTTTCCATCTTCTGTACGCAAGGTCACATTAAAACTGACCCCGGTGGAGGTATTGTAGGCAAACAAACCTTTAGAATTCATCATTGCAGCATAGGAGGTATTGTTCTCCAGGAATCCTGCAGCATTTAGCTTATTATCCTTTGAGATCTGCAAACTTGCTGCCACAGCATCTGCACGTTCTTTAGGACCCATATTCGCGGTCGCCTGTACAAATGTTGGGGATGCTGGATACGTTTGCGGACCCAGAAAGGATACAAACTCCGGATTTTCGGGGGCAAGCATCGCTGTTTCTTCGGCCCTTTGGACTACTTTTTTCAGAGATTCATCATCAAATTCATTGATAGTGGCTACGCCCAGTTTTTTCCCGAAAGCTGAGGATACAACCAGGGTATTCTGGCTAATCCCTCCACTTGTAGAAACCGAATTGCGGGCATAACGTATATTTCCGGCATCAGAACCATTGAGGTTTACCTCACATTCATCTGCTTTGGAATAGCTGAGCACTTTCTTTAATAAAGCCTGTGCCTCTTCTTTACTTAGTATTGACATGATCTTATCCTCAGATTTTTCTAGCTGTATTAATTACATTAACTCCATTAAAGCGTGTGGTTGCACAACCATGCGATACTGCACTGGTTTGCATCGGCTGTCCCTTTCCATCAAAGAATGAGCCGCCGAGGCGATAATCGCTTTCATCGCACATATCACTACAAGCATTCCAGAATTCCTGGGTATTGGCCTGGTAGGCAACATCCTTGAGCATTCCGGCAATTTTTCCTTCCTTAATTTCGTAATAAAGCTGTCCGCCGAACTGGAAATTATAACGCTGCTGATCGATGGAGAATGAACCATCACCAATGATGTAAATCCCCTTTTCGACGTTTTTGATCAGATCATCAATGCTTTTCTTCTGTTTACCCGGCATCAGGGATACATTTGGCATACGCTGGAACTGAACACTGCTCCAGTTATCGGCATAACAACAGCCCTGCGATTCATTTAAGCCCACAATATGAGCCTGATCGCGGATCGCCTGATAATTTACCAAAACTCCATCTTTAATGATATCCCATTTTTTTGTACCTACCCCTTCATCGTCATAACCTACAGCTCCCAGAGATCCCGGCTGTGTTTTATCACCCTGGATATTGACCAGATTACTGCCGTATTTGAAATTCTTCGACTGCCATTTATCGAGGGTAAGGAAACTGGTTCCTGCGAAATTTGCTTCGTAACCCAGTACACGATCCAGTTCTGTTGGATGCCCTGAAGATTCATGAATAGTTAACCACAGGTGTGAAGGATCGAGAACAAGATCATATTTTCCTGCTTCAACCGATTTGGCTGTAATTTTCTGTCCCACCTGTTCTGCTGCAGATTTTGCATCCTCCAGCATATCGTAACGGCCTTTGTACAGGGTCGTAATTCCCTTTATTTTATGCTCCGGACCAGCCTGCAGGTATTCATAACCCATTCCCATTGGTGCACTTAATGCATTTCGGGTTTCGAATTTGCCTGATTTCGCATCAATCTTTGTAAGGAAGAACGTTGGCCAGATCCGGTGTACATCCTGATCAATATAGGAACCATCGGTTGAGGCGAAATATTTCTGTTCATTCACAAGGAACAAGATCGAATTAGCATAATTCGCTCCACCTTTCAAAGCAGCATCATTCACTGAAAGTAAAAGATCCACTTTTTCCTTCATCGGGACTTCAAAAGCATTCTTTTCTATCGGTGCTTTCCAGCTAACCTCACCATAGCCTTTTTGAGGAGCCAATTGAACAGGTTCTGTTAGCAAACGTGAGTTTTCTTTGGCAATGGCAACTGCAAGTTCTGCTGCTTTGACAATGCTGTCGGTATCCATTTTGTCGGTTGCGGCAAAACCCCAACTGCCATTGGCAATTACCCTGACACCCATACCATAGCTTTCGGTATTCACAATATTCTGAACCTTATCTTCACGGGTTACGACAAACTGGTTTAGATATCGCCCTATGCGGACATCCGTATAGGTTGCGCCACGTGATCTTGCGGCATTAAGCGCTACATCGGCCATCCGCTTTTTCAATGCCGGATCGATCCGGTTCAATGCGGCATCCATAGGGACATCGTGGCCCCATACCGGAATTGAGGGCATCATGGCTGCAGAAGCACCCATGCCCGTCAGGTAAATAAAATCTCTTCTTTTCATCTAATTGGTTAGTTTAGGAATACCGCTTTGAGGGTAAAGAAACCGTCAGAGGCGGATTGGATTAGAATAAATATATAAATAATTTATGCTATGATTTATATAATTATCAGACATAAAGTATTGTAAAAAGTTACATCTCTGAGATCCGATTCTTTTTAAGATTCTGTACAATGATTTGAAAAATTTATTCAAAAAAAATCGCATCCTGATTTTAATATCCTATGCGATCTCATTTGTCATCCCAAATAATAGTTATCTGTTGTCTGTTATCTGTTATCTGTTGTCAGTTATCTGTTGTCAGTTATCTGTGATATAGTACTAAATGTCAAATTTAGCAGTCATATTAATTGTCAACCCGATAGCTATCGGGTGTCAACTGTCAACTGTCCATCACTAGTGTCCGGTAAAAATAATTAAAAAAAATAGGGAGGAACGAATTCCTCCCATGATGTTGGTTAGCTTTGAGTTACGACACTTAAATTAACCATGAACA
>Ga0209512_1002015_pt1 | contig 22864 bp, 24 predicted proteins | sample frozenSSSSmetaG_FD_184142 | JGI IMG/M metagenome (GOLD analysis project Ga0209512, IMG submission 184142) | Glacier valley bacterial and archeal communities from Borup Fiord, Nunavut, Canada, to study Microbial Dark Matter (Phase II) -... | ecosystem: Environmental > Aquatic > Freshwater > Ice >...
GCCTCGTGCGCAAAAACGTTTCGACCGGTCCGGCCGCCTCAAAACCCCAGGGATATGGGATATCCCACAGACGGCTGAGTTGTCGAGACCATTTACCCGGCTTTCCGGCTGTGGAGTTGAGTGGTCTGTGGCGGCGTTTTATGATCGTTGTGGGTCGTGAAAGGCCGGTGCTGAGAGCGTTTCCTCGGCGGAACGGCATCGCACGATATCGGCTGGATGTTTGTGACTTTAGTCTCGTCGCGGGGACATGCGAGCCGTCACACTAGGGCTATGCACTCAGTTCAGCGAATTCGTTCCGTCCCGGAGACCCGACGTGCATTCCGCAGCCATGCCGCGGCCTTCCGGATGGAAGACGTCCGCAACGCCGGGCCGGTGTTCCTCGAGCCCTCAACTCCCGGTCTTCTGGTGTGCTCGAAATACATCCCCGTCGATTCGCCAGCCCTGTAAGTCAGACTGGGATGATTCGATGAGTCTCGATGACCATAGTGTGCGTGTTGGTCGTGCCTACGATGCGTGGGTTCGTGGGGACCGGGTGCGGGCGGCCTAGGGATTTCGGACAGTGAGCCTCCTTAAAATTGGGGGTCACTGAATGAGAGATCTGATCATGATTGCTTCACGACGACGGTTTACCCAGGAGTTCAAGGACGAGTTGTGTCAGGAGGTGATCTCCACCTCGAAACCCATCCGGGAAGTCGCTGAGGCTTACGGTGTCGGCCCCGAGACGCTTCGCAACTGGCTGATCAAGCACCGCGACGCGAACGGCGGCACGGAGGAGGAATTGACACTCACCGAACGGGCTCGACTGAAGGAGCTCGAGCGCGAGAATCAGGACCTCCGCGCGGAGACGGCGTTTCTAAAAAAAGCCAGCGCTTACTTCGCGAGGGAGCAGCGATAGTGAGCAAGTATGAATTCATCGACTCCCACAAGAACGATCCGGCCGAGCTGAATCCGGTGACGAAAATGTGTCTCTGGTTGATGGTGTCGACCTCGGGTTTCTACCATTGGTTGTCCCGCCCGCAGTCAGCGACCGCAGCCCGCCGCGACGTGTTGGCAACTCGAATCCGGCACTTCTTCACCGTCTCGGATGGTACCTATGGGTATCGGAGAATCCACGCCGACCTGACCGATGCGGGCATCGAGTGCTCACCCGAGCTGGTGCGTCAGATCATGCGCCAGGAGGCTCTGGTTCCATGTCAGCCGCGCCCGTTCCGGGTCACCACCGAAGCGGACACCGAGGCCGCGGCAGCGATGCCAGACCTTGTCCGGCGGGACTTCACCGCCGATCGGCCCGGCGTGAAATTCGTCGGCGACATCACCTACATTCACACGTGGCAAGGGTTCATCTACCTCGCCACTGTTATTGACTGTTACTCGAAGAAGGTCGTTGGCTGGGCGATCGCCGATCACATGCGTACCGAACTTGTCGCCGACGCCCTCCGAAACGCTGCTGCCACGACCAGGATCGAACCGTCAGCGATCTTTCACTCGGACCGCGGAAGTGTCTACACCTCAGCCGAATACCGGGCCTTGGTGGTCGGGCTCGGCATGCGTTCCTCAATGGGCCGCACCGGTGTCTGCTGGGATAACGCGATGGCCGAATCGTTCTTCTCCGCCCTGAAGAACGAACGCGTCTACCGCACCGTCTATCCCACGAAACAGCACGCCAGACGCGATGTCATCGCCTACATCGAGGGGTTCTACAACAGCCGCCGACGTCACTCCACGCTCGGCTACCGGCGGCCCAACGAAGTCCACTACAGTTATCAACAGCCAGCCCTGGCAGCGTAAGAAAACCCATCAATCCGCTGTCCGAAAATCACGCAGCAGCCCAGTTCTCGACGGGGCGACGTTCGGGCTCTCGTCGGCAATCCTCGGGGCCGTTGTACCCGGCTACAACTGCTTCACCCAAAACAACGGATGGTTTGCTGCCGGAAGCATTGTCGGAATGGTTGGGGTAGGTCTAGCCGAAACCTTTCTAACTGCCGGAGTCGGTGCCGGCGTGGCCGTCGCCGCCATTGCAGCGCGTCTCGCGATCAAGGGCGCGGTGCGTGTAGGTGAAGTTTTTGGCGAACGAATCGGTGCACGTGCCGCCGCGCGGTTCGTCGCGTCCGGCGATGGAGTCGCAACTGACCTCGTAGGCACCAAGAACGCGATCTGGATTGGTCATTATCCCGAGTACGTTGCGAACGCACAGGCGACTGGTGCCCGAACGTTTAGCATGTCTGACGAGGCGTGGAACGCCATGTCTCCCACTGAGCAGTGGATGCGAAATCAGCGGTTCCTCGATAACGCGATCTCGCGGGGCAGCGAGATCCAGTTGGCCACACCGCTGAGCGAAGTGAGGGCCGGGAGTTACCTTGAACGAGAGATCGGGTACCTGTCAAGCAAGGGATATGTTCCCAACACCGGAGGCACGCTCATGATCCCCGGAGGTCGATGATGCTGGACCTGTCGGCGGCACCGCGGCCCATCCAGAAGCTAGCCGGGTGGCTAGCTGATAGGGGGGCTCCACTGCGCGTGCAGTCCTTCGATTCACCCAGCAACCAGCTGCTTCAGTCGCAGACGCCCCGGGGCACCGTCCAAGTGTTGGCCGACCGGGGCCAATGGTTTGTCGAGCTCGCGCCGCCGGGCGCGAGCGAGTATTTCGACACTGCGGTGTGGGAATCTTGTCTTTCGGGGACGGAAATCAGCTTGGAGCTCGCGGCGCTAGACGAGCAGGCCGCGTGGTTCGAGGAGTTCCTGGCGGGGGACGAACAACGCGAGCACACCATCGAGTGCCTGAGGGAAGCCCGTCGCCGGCGAGCATATGGCCGGATGGGCATCTCTTGAGAATCCCAGGAACAGGGTTGCCCTTCGCAATCACATGGCGTTTCGATGATATTTCACACCGTGGGTGAGGGTTAGTGAGCGGATCAAACTTCGAGTTTTCTAGATCCTCCGCTAACGAGATCACGAGTTCGTCAGGTCGTACTGTTCGGATCCTTAAGCGCGGGGATTCGTGTCGTGATGGGAGATGCGACCATCGACATTGACACTGACATGCTTCACCCTCCAATGTCGATATTGATCTACTCCGGATCGATTCCTACGACTATCCCTGTGCCTCGCGCGGAGATTCTGGACGAGGTCCGACAGGGGCTCCAGTGGGCTGGTTTTGAAGTCGAGGTAATCTGACCCCTGGAACGACCGAATGAAATTGTTGTTTAAAGTCGATCGACTGGGCGGACGACACAGGGTCCGTCGGCGGAACTCGGGTCTGCCTGGACCCGGCTGGGCATTTTCGGCCGCAACGGTGACGAGCTGGTGCATGGCCTCATCACCCGCGAGACGCCGGGCTGGCACAGCAAAAATGACTGGGATACGCTGGGGATGCGTGCGACACAGAGCCACACCACCGTGCTGGAGGGCGCGATCGTTTCCACCGGGCGGGTCGCCCGCATCCTGCCGGTTGGCCCGAGTGGCGACCCGTTTATCTTCGGCATCTTCGCCAACTTTCTGCTGCTCATCGGCTCGGTCTACGCGGGCATCGCCGACCGCGCGCTCGAGCTCGCCGTCGAAGCCGTGACGCGCCGCGGTTCGCTGCGCACCGGCAAGTAGCTCGACCAGGATCCCGATTTCCGCTGGCGGATAGCGGATGCCGCGCTCGCGCTCGATGCCCTGGCGCCGCAGCTCGAATCGCTGGCAGCCGATGTCGACCTGCTCGCGAACCACGGCGCGGCGTGGTTCCGTCTTCTCACCGGAGCCAAGCATCGCGCCACCGAGACCGCCCGCTACGTCGTCGACCAGGCGATGCGCTCGGCCGGCGGTGGCGGCTATCGCACGGGGAGCGAGTTGGCCCGCTTGCAGCGTGATGTGCTCGCCGGGATCTACCACCCGAGTGACACCGAGTCAGTGCACAACACTGTCGCCACCAATTTGCTGGGCGCCCTCGCCTGAGCGCTCGCTGACCGCGTTCCGGCGCGTTCGTCTGGTTGACACTCCGCCTCCACACCAATTAGTGTTCTTACTTGTATACAGATACGGATACAAGGCCAGCGACGACCGAAGCGCAACGCGGCAGGTGGGCCTTTCGTCGCGGGCCGCCTACTGAAGGAGACTTGTGAGCCAGACATCGTCGGCGGGTGACGTGAGCGGATCGCATTACCTTCGTGGCCAGATCGCCCGGGAGCTGTCAACAGCGCTTGGCGCGGAAAACGTCAGCACCGATCCCGAGGCGCTGCAGGCGCAAGCAGCCGACTGGTCCTGGTATTCGAAGTTCCTGCAGTACAAGTCGCTCGAACAGCCGTCCGCCGATTTCGTCGCCAGGCCGGGTTCGACGGCCGAAGTTGAGCGAGTGGTGCAGATCGCTTCCGACTACCGCATTCCGATAGTGCCGCGCGGTGGGGGTTCAGGCACCCAGGGTGGCACCTTCGCCCCTTACGGCGGAATCGCCCTCGACGTCTCGCGCCTAAATGAGGTCATCGAGATCGACGAGGAAAGCCTCATCGTCACCACCCAGGCCGGAATCGACGGCCCCACTCTCGAGGCGGAGCTCAACGAGAAGGGTCTGACGCTTGCGCACTACCCCGGTTCGTACCATCTGGGCGCGACCATTGGCGGCTTCATCGCGGCGCGCGGCTCCGGGGTTGTCTCCACCAAGTACGGCAAGGCCGAAAACCAGGTGCTGCAACTGCAGGTCGTCGTCGCGCCTGGCAAGACCGTCACGACGCTGCCGGTACCGAGCCACGCGGCGGGATCGGACCTGCTGCAGACCTTCGTCGGCTCAGAGGGCACCCTGGGCGTCATCACTCAGGCGAGCCTGCGCATCGATCCGCTGCCCGCTGCCCGCGGCTTCCTCTCCTTCAGCTTCCCCGATATTTTCGCGGGAATCGAGGCGGGTCGCCTGATCATGACCAACCGGCTTCGTCCCGCGGTCATTCGGCTCTATGACGAAGCTGACAGCAAGAAGCTCCAGGACTGGGTGGGCACCCCGTTCACCGGCACGCTCATGGTCATCATGTGTGACGGCTCCCAGGAACTCGTCGACTATGAGACGAAGGCGATTACCTCCCTCGTCGAGAAGGCGGGCGGCACCTCGCTCGGGCCTGATGTCGGCGAGACCTGGTGGGAGGGCAAATACGAGCCCTATGCAAAGGGCAAGCTCCCGCAGCCGCCGCTGATGTACGGAACCTTCGACCAGGTGGCCCGGTTCGTCGACCTGCCCCGCATCTACCGCGCCAAAAAGAAGATCATCGAGGAGCAGTTCGCCGAGTATGGCGCCCGCTATACGGCGCATCTCTCGCACTGGTACGACTGGGGCGCCATGCTGTACGACCGGTTTTATGTGGACGAGCCGCCGACCGATCCTGCCGAGGCGATGGACCTGCACGACCGGCTCTGGGATGCAGGCATCCTCACCGGGCTGGAGAACGGTGGGGTACTCAACGACCACCATGGCGTCGGCATCAAGCTCGGCCGCTTTATGCGCACGCAGTACGGCGAAGGTTTTGAACTCATGCGCCAGCTGAAACAGGCCTGGGATCCCGACGGCATCATGAACCCCGGAAAGCTCGGATTCGGTCCGCCCCGCAATAGCAAGTGGTAGCAGCAGAACCAAAGCAAGCAGAATGGCACGTGAGTGCCCGACCTCAAAGGAGAGTGTGATGCACCTGTCAATGCATAACTGGATGCGCGCCGAGCCGATCGAGACCACGATCGCGCGACTCGCCAAGTATGGCTACAAGTCGATCGAGATCTCGGGGGAACCCGACAAGTACGACCCGAAGCACGTCCGTGGCCTGCTGGATCACTACGGACTGAACTGTTGGGGATCGGTGACCCTGATGGTCGGCGGCCGCAATATGCAGTCGGGAGATGAGTCAGTTCGGGCGTCGAGCGTGCAGTACGTCAAAGACTGCATCCAGCTCGTCGCAGACCTGGACGGCTCGATACTGACGCTAGTTCCCGGTGAGGTCGGCAAGATTACGCCAGACTCGACTCCCGAGAACGAGTGGAAGTGGCTTGTTGACGGCGTCTCGGAGATCTACGAGGTCGCCGAAGCCAAAGGTGTGCGCGTCGGCATCGAGCCACTTAACCGGTTCGAGTCGTATTTGATCACTCGCGCCGAGCAGGCGCTCGCGCTCTGCGACGCCGTTGGCCCCAACCTCGGTGTCGTGCTCGACGCATTCCACATCAACATCGAGGAGAAAGACCTGTTCGAGTCGATCAGGCTCGTCGGTGACAAGCTTGTCGACTTCCACGTCGCCGATAACAACAGGATGCCGGCCGGCTACGGCGACTACGACTGGGAGAAGGTCGTCACGACCCTCAAGGAGATCGGCTACGACGGAGCACTCACGGCGGAGTTCGTGGCCCCCGTCGACCGCACCCCGGCCAACAAGTACCCGAACGCACTGGAGACGAACTTCGAGGGGATCGACATCGATCCCGACCAGCTCAAGTTCATCATCGACCACGGCTCGTCGATCCTCACCGAGGAATACTACGACTGGCTGGTGAAAGTGAACTCCGAGGCGCTGCTGCCCCTCATCGACGACAAGTTCTAGGGAGATCCGCAAACCCTGATGGGCAAGGTAGTCATCGTCGCAACGCTCGACACCAAGGGGCCGGAGGTGGCGTACCTGAGGGATCGCCTCAACGCACTGGGTGTGGAGACGCTCGTCGTTGACTCCGGCATCCTGGGCGACCCGGTAGGCATCCTGCCCGACGTGAGCCATGAAGAGCTGGCTGGGCGAGGCGGAATCACCCTCGCCCAGCTGCAGGCTTCCGGATCGCGAGGTCGTGCCGTCGAGGCGATGCGCGAGCTCGTTACGGGCCTGGTGCGCGAGCGCTTCGCCACGGGCGAGCTCGTGGGCGGCATCAGCGTGGGAGGAGTCGGTTCGGTTATGGGGGCCGCGGCGATCCAGGAACTGCCGGTCGGCATCCCGAAGATCGTCGTGGCACCCACCGCTTCCGGTCATCACGAGTTCGGGCCATACGTCGGCACCAAAGACGTGATGGTGGTGCACTCGGTCGTGGACATTCTCGGCCTGAATCCGGTTTCGACGACGATCTTCGATAACGTCGCCGCCGCCATGGCGGGGATGCTCGCCAACGGGCATCCGCTCACGCCGCCGCCCGCAGGCAAGCAGTACGTCGCAACGACCATGCTCGGCAACACCACGATCGCCGTCGGCGCGCTGAAAGACCGGCTTGCCGAGCACGGCTATGAGACGGTCGTCTTTCACTCCAACGGGGTGGGTGGCCCCGCGATGGAAGAGCTTGCTGCCGAAGGGCAGTTCGTCGGCGTCGTCGACTTCACCACCAACGAGATCAACGACCCGCTCGTCGGGGGCATCCACAACGGCGGCCCGGATCGGCTGCGGCGCATCGGCCTGCTCGGCCTACCGCAGGTGCTGGTGCCCGGCTGTATCGACTTTTCGGTGTGGGCGGCGGGATCCGTCCCTGAGCACCTACGGGATCGCCCGATCTATGACCACAACCCCGAGTACACCCTTGTGCTCGCCAGTCACGAGGAGAAGGCGACCATGGGTCGCATCTTCGCGCAGCGTGTGAGCGAATCGACGGCAGCGGCCCGCATCGTCATGCCCATGCTCGGGCTGTCGATTCCCGCCGTGCCCGGTGGGGCCTTCTGGGACCCGGAGGGCGACGCCATCTTCCTGCGCGAACTGCGCGCGAACCTGCGCAGCGATATCCAGGTGCAGGAAGTGCAACTGCACATCAACGACCCGAAACTCGGCCAGCTTGTCGCCGAGCTTTTTGTGAGCCTACGAACCAAGGAGACAGTATGAACCCCCGCCCCGAGCGAAAGATTGCCCACCTCACCCAAGGCGACGAGGAGTTCAGGGCCAAGTTCCGCTCCTGGAACCACGCCTACCTCTCGTATGTGGACATTGAGGAGTACCTCAAGACCAAAGACACGATCCTCATCCCGATGGCGAGCACCGAGCAGCACGGCCCACACCTGCCGCTGTATACCGACACCATCACCGCTGTGGAGATTTCCGAGCGAATTTCTGAGGCCATCGGGGTGCTGCACACGCCACCGTTGTGGGCTGGCTACTCGCCGCAGCACATGTATGGCGTTGGCCAGGGCCGCGGAACCGTCACTCTTCGGGCGAGCACGCTGCTCAATCTCATGAACGATGTCGCGCGCAGCCTCATTCATCACGGCTTCAATCGCATAATCTTCATTAACGGTCACGGCTCGAACATCAAGGTCGTCGACCCGGTGCTGCGCAAACTTCGCTACGAGACCGGTGCCCTCATCTCATTCGTGAAGCCATATATGGAGCGCTACACCGGGATCCTCGAAGGGCTGATGGAAAACCCGCCGGAAGAAACCCCTGGCTGGCACTCCAGCGAGCTCGAGACCTCGCAGGACCTCGCATGGAACCCTTACCTGGTGCGGATGGAGCGTGCCGTTGATACCAGGGCGCACATCCCCCAATTCCTGCCGAAGGCATTCAGCAAGAATGACGGGATGCCCGACGCCGAGTTCGAGGGGTACCAGTACTTCAGCTTCCCGATGGACCACCATGAGTTCGTCGACAACGGGATCATTGGCAACCCGATGCGCGCAACAGCGGAGAAGGGCGAGGAAGCGTTTCGGCGGCTTAGCGAACATGTGGCGCGGGGCATCCTCGAACTCGAGAAGGTACCCGTCAACGTACACACGCGAGAATTCATCGAACGAACCATGTAAGTCTTAGGTTGTAGTTCTAACTACTGGAACGGAAGGCTCGCATGATGCTGGATGAGGCGGCAGGTTCGCGGGTAGACGGCGCCTACGAGTGGCTGCTGGGAGAGATCACCGGCTTCCGGATCCGCTCGGGTGCGCCGCTGTCGGAGAACCGCATCGCGGGTCAACTCGGCATCAGCCGCACGCCCGTGCGCGAGGCACTACAGCGCCTCGAAAAAGAGGGCATGGTCAAGCGCACCGACAACTCTCGCTTCACCGTGTCACAACTGACCATCGCCGAGGTCAACGACTCCTGCGACCTGCTGGAGGTGCTCGACACCTACGTCTGTCGCAAAGCCGCAAGCATGCTGACCGGCTCGGATATCGCGGCCCTCACGCAGAGCATCGACGAGATGACGCGTGCCGCCGCCGCGGACGACAGGGTGTCGTGGTCGGCGGCCGACCTCGCGTTTCACCGGCTGGTGAACGGGATCGCCGGCAACCAGCTCGTGGCAGAGACGGTCAAGGAGACACGGCGTCGCATCCAGCGTTTCTGGCTGCGTGCGGCATCGTTGCAATCCCGCCTCGAGGCGTGCTCAGAGGAGCACCTCGTGCTCGCCAATGCGATGGTGAATAAGGACTACGACGCCATCGAGCCCGCGGTCAAAGAGCACATCGGCCACATGCGGATGCGAATGCTCGACATGCTCGAAAGCGCCGCGGCGATTCTCGGCGACTGATCCCTGCCGAGCCGCCGCTTGATATTTTGAATCGTGCGCACTCCCCGGTGGGGGCCAGATTTCGCGGTTGGCCCCCACCGTAGCTAGCTGATGGAGTTAGTCCTTCGCGGCGAAGGCGTCGTCGAACGAGCCGGTCGGCACGTCCCAGAGCAGTGAGCGCACGAACTCGAGGCCCTGGGGCGCGCCGGTGAGCCTGTCCATGCCGGCGTCCTCCCATTCCACCGAGATCGGTCCGCTGTAGCCGATGAAGTTCAGGGCGCGGAACGCGTCTTCCCACGGCACATCGCCGCGACCGGTCGAGACGAAGTCCCAGCCGCGTCGTGGGTCAGACCAGGGCAGGTGGCTTCCGAGGATGCCCGAGTGACTGGATCCCATGCGCATCCGGGTGTCCTTGCAGTCCACGTGGTAGATCCTGTCGGCGAACTCGATGATCATGTCGACAGGATTGAAGCCCTGCCACATCATGTGGCTCGGATCCCAGTTCAGGCCGAAGGCCGCGCGGTGCTTGATGGCGTCGAGCGTGAAAACTGTCGTCCAGTAGTCGTAGGCGATCTCAGAGGGGTGCACCTCATGGGCGAAGCGAACCCCTTCGCTGTCAAAGACGTCCAGGATGGGGTTCCATCTGTCTGCGAAATCCTGGTAGCCGGCATCAATGACGTCCTGGCCAACCGGCGGGAACATCGCCACGTACTGCCAGATGCTTGACCCGGTGAATCCGACGACGGTGTCGACGCCAAGTTTGCGGGCTGCGATTGCGGTCAGCTTCATCTCTTCGGCGGCGCGCTGACGCACGCCCTCCTGGTCGCCGTCGCCCCAAACCCGGGAGCCGACGATGGCCTGATGGCGGAAGTCGATCGGGTTATCGCACACCGCCTGCCCTTTGAGATGGTTGGAGATGGCGAACAGTTTCAGGTTGTACTTGTCGAGGATGTCCAGGCGCGACTGCACGTAGGCGTCGTCCTCGGCTGCGCGCCATGGATCGAGATGGTCGCCCCAGCAGGCGAGCTCGAGGCCGTCGTAGCCCCAGCCGCTGGCAAGCCTGGCGACCTCTTCGAGAGGAAGATCGGCCCACTGGCCGGTGAACAGGGTGACGGGATGGCTCATTGCTGCTCCTTCTGGGGGAATCGGTTTACTGGATGACGGGAATGCTGGCGGCCCCGCTGGCGGCGCTGTCAGAGATGGCCGCGAGCACTCGCTGCACTCTGAGCCCGTCCGCAAAGCTGGGGCTCGAGACGGTGTCGTCGCGGATGCTGGTGAGGAATTCGGCGATCTGATGCACGAAGCTGTGCTCCCAGCCGATGATGTGTCCATCCGGCCACCAGTGACCGACCCAGGGATGGTCGGCCTCGGTGACCAGGATGCGCTGGAAACCCTGCTCGCCCGCGTGATCCCTGCCGTCAAAGAACCAGAGTTCGTTGAGGTTCTCCAGGTCGAACCGGATGCTGCCGTGTTCTCCATAGATCTCGAGCGTGAGCTGATTCTTGCGTCCAAGCGCGCAGCGGGTGACTTCCATTTGGAGCACGCCACCCCCCGACAGCCGCCCCGTCGCCCAGGCCGCGTCATCCACGGTTACCTTCTCGAGAGCACCGCCCCCCGCCCCTTTGATGCCCCCGTCGCCGCTGTCACCGCTCGGCCGTTCGGTCACGAAAGTGTTGGTGCCTCCTGAGATCGAGAGGATGTCTTCCCCGGTCAGATGCAGCACAAGGTCGGTCAGATGTGAGCCGAGGTCGCCCAGCGCACCGCTGCCCGCGTCCTCTTTGCGCAGTCGCCAACTCATCGATGTGGAGGGATCGTTCAGCCAGTCCTGCAGGTAGGCGGTGCGGATGTGGCGGATGGCGCCCAGCCTGCCGTCGTTGATGAACTTCTTGGCCAGAGCGATAGCGGGTATCCGCCGGTAGTTAAAGTTCACGATCGCGTGCTGGCCGCGCTGCGCTGCGGTGTCGAAGGCCGCGGCCATCCGCTCAGCGCCCGCCACTGTATTCGCCAGCGGTTTCTCGACGATCACGTGCTTGCCGGCCTCGAGTGCGGTGATCACGATCTCCTCATGCAGGCGGCCGGGGGTGCAGACGTCGACGATGTCGATGTCGTCCCGTTCGAGCACGGCACGCCAGTCGGTCGCCGATTCCTGCCACCCAAGCCGGGCTGCGGCGGCGGCCACCCGTGTGGCGTCCCTGCCGACGAGCACGGCCTGCTCCAGCGGCGGCACATCGAAAAACGCGGCGACGTTGCGCCAGGCCTGCGAGTGCGCTTTGCCCATGAATGCGTAGCCGATCGCGGCCACGCGCAAAGACTTGCCGGGTTCCAGAGACATCGATGTCATCCCTTCGCTTCATCGCGAATATTCGGTTCGATCACGATCCGATTGACACCGGACGAACAGTGGCTTTAGTGTACAACTACTTGTATACAAGCAGGGATACATTTCGGTGTCCCGATCTGAATGAGTGCTTCACAGAGTTGTGAGACAGGTGAGATGGACCAGTTTTTGCTCGTCGCGCTCAATGGGCTGACGCTCGCCGCGGTGTACTTCCTCGTCGCCAGCGGGCTCACGCTGATCTTCGGCCTGATGCGCGTTATCACCATGGCCCACGGCACGAGTTACCTGCTCGGCGGCTATATCGGTTACGTCATCGCCCGACAGACCGGCAACTGGATCCTCGGTGCCCTCGGTGCGGCGGTGCTGGTCGGGCTGCTGGGGCTGCTCATCCACCAGGTGCTGATCCGACGCTTCCAGGACGACGACATGCGCGTGGCGCTCATCACCCTCGGCATCTCGCTCATCGGCACCGACATCATGCTGGCCATCTTCGGCGGCACGGCGACCCAGGTGCCTATCCCCAAGAATTTTCAGGTCGGTCTCGATCTGCCGCTGATCGGTCAGTACCCGCTGATCCGATTGCTGATCCTGCTGGTCGCCATTGTGGTGGGCGTGGGCCTCACCCTGTTTATCAACCGCACGCGCTTCGGTTCGATCGTGCGCGCCGGCGTCGATGACAGCCAGATGACCTCGGCCACCGGGGTGAACGTGCGGGTGGTCTTCGGCGTAATCTTCCTCATCGGCTCTGCGCTTGCCGCCTTCGCCGGCGTCGTCGGCGGCACGTTGTTCCCGTTGCTGCCGGGGCAGGATGGCACCTTCCTGCTGTTTTCGCTCGTGGTCGTGATCGTCGGCGGAATGGGAAGCGTGCCAGGGGCCGCGACCGGGGCGGTGCTGGTCGGACTCGTTTCCCAGTTCGCGCTGGTGGTTGCACCCACCTACGCGCTCGTGCTCACCTTCGCTCTCATGGTGATCGTGCTCGCCATCCGCCCGCAGGGCATCCTCGGGAAGGTGTCTTCCTCATGACGCAGCCGGTCGACCTCATGGGCACCCGCGAGTCGGTCTGGTCGCGCTATGGCTGGATCGCCTGGATCGTGGTGCTCGGGGCCGCCATCGCCTTCCCCTACGTGGTCGACCGACCGCGGTTCTGGCTGCCCAACATCGGTGTGCGCAGCCTGTGGCTCGGCATGATCGCCATGAGCCTGGTCTTCCTCAACCGCTACGTCGGGCTGCTTTCGCTGGCTCAGGCCACGATTGCAGGGGTATCGGCCTACGGAGTCGGCTACGCGATGGTCACGATGGGGCTCGGATTCTTCGTCGCGGTACCCGCTGGCATTGTCGCTGGCACCCTCGCCGGCTTCCTCGTGGCCCTGATCGCCGCGCGCACCAAGGCGATCTACTTTTTGATGATCACCCTCGCTCTCGCGCAGGTCTTTTATTCCTGGGCGTCGCAGGCCATCGAGGTCACCAACGCCCGCCGTGGGCTTGCCCCGATCCGCAAGCCCGACCTCGGCTTCGTCAACCTCAACGACGTGACGAGTTTCTACTTCTTCGCCCTGCTGATGGCGGTCATTTGCTACCTGCTGTGCCGGTACGTGGGAGCCACCTCCTTCGGGCTCGCCCTGCAGGGCATCAGGGACAGCCCAGAGCGCATGGCTGCCCTCGGCTACCGCGTTAACCGGTACCGGATCGGTGCGATCACCTTCGCGGCGTTCATCGCCTCGATCGGCGGCGTGGTGCTGGTCTTCGATCGGGCTCAGGTAGACCCCAACGTGGTCAGCCTCGGCTCCACCCTCGACATCCTCGTCGTCGCCGTGATCGGTGGGATCGGCTCGCTTGGCGGCGTCTTCATCGGCGGACTTGTTCTCACTCTTCTCGACAACTTCTCCCAGGACTTCACCGATCGGTACAAGACGCTCACGGGCATCGTGTTCATCATCGTCCTGCTCTTCGCCCCGGCGGGCATCGCCGGCATCGGAAAGCAGGTGAAACGGGTCATCGATCGCAGGCGGAAGGAAGTGCCTTCCGCCTCTGTGGGTAGCCCGCAGCAGGAACCGTCAGCGGCTCAGCCGACGGGTGAGGCAATCACGAAAGGAAAGCAACAATGAAGCTGACCAACAAGAAGGTGTGGGTCCCGGCGCTTGCCGCCGGAACGACCCTGATCCTTGCCCTCTCGGGCTGTAGCGCGGGCGCGTCCGGCGGCACAGGCAGCAACACCATCAAGATCGGTGTGCTCGCCACGAGCGAGGGAAACCTGGCATTCGGCATGGGCGAAGCCAAGGCGGCCATCGGCGTCGCCATGGCTGCGATCGGCGGCACCATCGATGGCGGCGAAATTAACGGCAAGAAGATCGAATTCGTCTACGCGGGCACCGACGGCACCAGCGGTACGGCACAGACCCAGGTAAAGAAGCTCGTCGAGAACGACGGCGTCGACATCGTGTTCGGCCCGGTCTCCGGAGACGAAGGTGAGGCGGTCGTGCAGTACGCACTCACGGTTCCCGACGTCACCTTTGTCAATGGCTCGGCGAGCCCGGTGGGAATGACACTCGCAGGAGCAACGAACTTCTTCCGCTTCCACGGTGACTCGGCCATGTGGATGGGTGGTCTCGGCAAGTACGCCTACGCGACCAAGGGATACAAGAAGATCTACTCCATCGCCGAGGACTACTCGTTCCCCTACGATAACGCGGGCGGATTCTTCTCCGGCTACTGCGCCGCCGGCGGCGAGGTAACAGGAAACTCCTGGGTGCCCGTTGGCACCACCGACTACGGCACGATCATCTCCAAGATCCCGGCTGGCACCGACGCGGTGTACGTGGGCCTCGGTGGAGCAGACGCGGCGAGCTTCCTCTCGCAGGCCGTCACGGCCGGCGTCAAGCTGCCGCTCGTCGGTGGCTCAATCGCCGTCGACACGACCGCACTCTCGGGTGACGCGAACATCAAGGCTGTTGCAATCGGAACCATCACCGGCGGGCCCGTGCCCGGTGCCGGCTACGACAACCCGAAGTGGCAGCCGTTCGTGGATGCGTATGTCAAGCAGCCGAAAGCCTTCCCGAGCCCGAGCATCTTCTCGATCCTGTACTACAACTCGTTCGAGTCGCTGCTGCTGAGTCTGCAGCAGGTGAAGGGTGACCTGAGCAACAAGCAGACGGCACTGCGCGGCGCGCTCGGTAGCCTGTCGTGGGACAGCCCGACGGGTCACATTTCGATGGACAAGAACCGCCAGGCGATCGTCGACAACTTTCTGATTGAGGTCCAGCAGGCCAGCGACGGCAAGCTTGTGCAGAAGACGGTCAGCGAAGCGAAGGCCGTGCAGCAGGGCACAGCAGTGTACGACAGGTTCCAAGGCTGCCCGAAGTCCTAGGCAGTTGATTCGTCGGGCCGGCGCACTCTCGGGTGCGTCGGCCCGGCATCCCAGATCCACGTGAAAGGACTGATCATGGCCGAGACCGGCAGCGCCCTGCGCGTCATCGACGTTTCCAAGACTTTCGGCGGAGTCACCGCGATTCGCGGCGTCAGCCTCGAGATTGCCGCGGGCGAGCGGATCAGCGTGATCGGCACAAATGGTGCAGGCAAGTCGACGCTTTTCAACGCCGTCGCCGGGGTGTTCCCGGTGACCTCAGGTCGAATCGAGCTGTTCGGTGAGGATGTCACCAAGCTCTCGACCGCTACTCGCGCCAGACGCGGATTGGCCCGCACGTTTCAGACGTCCCGTCTTTTCGAGCAGTTAAGCACGGCCGACAATGTGTTCATTGCCCTCGGCGGCAACGAGTTCACGGGCGGTCTGCTGCGCCCGGCGCGGCGCAATCCAGCACGCTGGGCTCGCGTCGAACGCCTGCTCGAGCGCGTCGGCCTTTCCGGCCGCGGCCAACAGGTGGTAGCCGACCTCTCCCATGGTGAGCAGCGGCAGCTCGAGCTAGCCATGGCACTCGCGCTCCAGCCGAAACTGCTCATGCTCGACGAGCCCGCGGCGGGATTCTCGCCGGCGGAGCGTGGCCAGCTGGTCACCCTGCTGCGTGAATTGCCGCAGGAGATCACCCTGCTGCTGATCGAGCACGACATGGACATCGCACTGGCCGTGGCCAGCCGTGTCATTGTCATGCACGACGGCGAGAAGATTCTCGAGGGCACACCCGACGAGATCAGGAACAGCGAGCGAGTTCGCGAGATCTACCTCGGAGGATCCCTTGACCACGCAGCCTGAGGCCAACCACGAGTTCAAGGTCACCGGCCTCAACGTCTACTACGGCCGGGTGCACGTGCTCCAGGACGTCTCGTTCTCGATGGGTCGCGAACCGCTCGGCATGGTGGGCCGCAACGGTATGGGCAAGACAACCCTGGTCAAGGCCATTGCCGGCTTCCTGCCCGTGCGTAGTGGCCACATCGAATTCGAGGGCAGGGATGTCGTCGGTCGCCAGCCCCATCAGGTCAACCGCGCCGGCATTGGTTACGTGCCCCAGGGGCGCAGAATTTTCCCGTCGCTGAGCGTGCACGAGCACCTGACCATGGTCGGGGCGAAGAAAAGCGACAGGTGGAACGTCGCGGCCATTTACGACCTGTTCCCCCGCCTCGCGGACCGCAAGAAGAACGGCGGGGGGCAGCTATCCGGCGGCGAACAGCAGATGCTCGCCATCGGGCGGGCGCTGCTATCCAACCCCCGGCTGTTGGTCATGGATGAGCCCTCGGAGGGCCTCGCGCCTGCCGTCGTCGACCACCTCGCCGAGGTGCTGCGCTCCGTAGTCAAGGAAGGCCAGTCGGTGCTGCTCATCGAGCAGAACCTGCGCTTCGCTACTGAGCTCTGCGACCGGATCCTGGTGATGGTCAATGGGCGTATCGCGGCCGACCTGCCCGGCGCCGAGATCGCAAACAACCCCGAGGTGCAGAACAAGTATCTGGGTGTCGTCTAGCCTTCGCTAGCCTTGTTCCATGTCGGCCAGCCCCTTCACCCTGAGCAGTCGCCTCGCACTCGTCACCGGTGCCAACAGGGGCATCGGCGCGGGAATCGCCCTCGCCCTCGCCGAGGCGGGAGCCGACATCATAGGGGTGTCGAGATCGATGCCGGCTGACGGTGGCGCCACCGCGGTGGCGGTGCGCGCGCTGGGGCGCGAGTTCCTCCCCCTGGCCGCCGATCTCGCCGCGCGCGACGCTGTCGCCGCGCTGCTTGCGCGAGTTGACGCGCTGGGGCGACCTGTCGACATCCTCATTAACAACGCCGGGCTAGCCAATCGGGCCCGCGCCGAAAGCCACACAGACAGCCAGTGGGACGAAGTGCTCGCGGTAAACCTGACCGCACCATTCCAGCTCGCCAGGGAACTCGGGTCGCGGATGCTCGAGCGCGGCTACGGAAAGGTCATTTTTCTCGCCTCGATGATGAGCTATCAGGGCGGTCGCAATGTCGTCGGCTATGCGGCATCCAAATCCGGTGTTACCGGTGTGGTGCATGCTCTGGCCAATGAGTGGGCTGATCGCGGCGTGAATGTCAATGCGATAGCCCCCGGCTACATCGAGACTGACCTGACGGCCGTAACGCATTCAGACCCGGCCAGGCGCGAGGCATTCACCGCGCGGATCCCGGCGGGGCGCTGGGGTACCCCCGCCGACCTCGGGGGGGCCGTGGTGTTTCTCTCATCGCGGGCCGCCGACTATGTCCACGGGGTCGTGTTGCCGGTCGACGGTGGCTGGTTGGTGCGCTGAGCGGCAGACCCGCGCGGCACCCCACCACAAGGGCCGCGCGGGTAGCTGTTATGGCTTGGCGCCAGCGCGGTTGGGTGTGCGCTTCGGGGCGGGCACTGCGGCGGCAAGCGACGGGGATACCGCACGCGGCACGAGACGCTCCAGCTGCGTGACGTGTCGAGGGCCGAGCTCCTCGATGCTCGCCACCTCGGGGTCTTGGTAGTAACGGGGAGAAATGAGACGGTAGGCGGCGGCGCTCTGGTGGTGGCGGTTTGTGTACCGTGAGTTACTGTGCCGGCAGATTTCCTCAGTGATGTGACTATGGCAGCTTGAGTGGAGACCACTAGGACGGCTTGATTCGCTACCAGCTGGCGACTTGCCGAGTGATCGTGACGGTTTGATCGGCGCCCACTTCACCGTTGACTATCTGGCTTGATGTGATGCCAGCGGTGAAGGGGAGACATGAGGTTGCGAGTGGAGCTGTTCGCACGAATTCGGCGTGATGCGCGGGTTGAGGGGCTCTCGATCCGGGAGCTGTCGCGTCGACACCGGGTCTCGCGTGAGACGGTCAGGGCTGCGTTGGCGCAGGCGAAGCCGTCGCCGCGGAAGGTTCCTGTTCGGGTGGCAGTGCGACTGGAAGCCTTCAAGCCGGCGATCGACGCGATGCTGGTCGAGGACACGACGGCGCCGAGAAAGCAACGTCACACGGCCCGGCGCATCCTGGCTCGGCTGGCTGATGAGCATGGTGCGGTCGAGTTGTCGTATTCGACTGTCCGCGACTACGTCCGGCGTCGACGCCCCGAGATTGACGCGAAGGTCGGGCGACATCTGGAGGTGTTCGTCCCGCAGGAACACACGCCTGGCGCGGAGGCGGAGGTCGATTTCGGGGAGGTTTGGGTGATGCTCGCCGGCGTGAAGACGAAGTGTCATATGTTCGCGTTTCGGCTCTCCAACTCAGGGAAAGCCGTTCACCGGATCTACTCGACGCAAGGCCAGGAGGCGTTCCTCGAGGGACACATCGACGCGTTCGAGACCATCGGCGGGATCCCTGCGAAACACATCAAATACGACAACCTCATGGGCGGTTTCAGAGGGTCGTCGCAACAGGGGTTCTTGGTGGGTTCGACAATAGCCGGTCGAGGTCGTGTGCTGGGGTGATCCCGTCGAGGGTCCGTCGGGGTCGTTGGTTCAGCTCGGTCGCGACCTCGAGAAGCCGCTCTGGGGAGTGGGCGTTGAGGTTGGTGCCCTTCGGGAAGTACTGGCGGAGGAGTGGACTGGTCCCCGAAAGTTGGACTTGGTAATGGAACCCTAGACGGTGGCGGTTTCTAGGGCGCGGTATTCGTCTGGGCTGAGGTAGCCGAGCCGCTGCTGGATTCGGGTGGTGTTCGACCATCTGAGGTAGTCGTTCAGGCCGGTGTGGAACTCGTCGAGAGTTTCGGGTTTCTGGATGCGGAACCATTCCTCCTTGAGGTGGCTGAAGAATCCCTCCATGACGGCGTTGTCCAGACACGTTCCCTTGCGTGACATCGACTGGGTGAGCTCCGCGCCGCGAAGCGCGTCTCGCCAGAGGGTGTGTCGGTATTGAAATCCCTGGTCGGAGTGGACGAGAGGTCTCTCGCCAGGGTTGAGAGTGGCAATTGCAATGCGGAGGCCGTCGGTCACCATTTTCACGCTCGGAGAGGGGCCTGCGGTCGCTGAGATAACCCGGTTGTCGTGGAGGTCAAGGACGGGCGAGAGATAGACCTTCGTGGCGCCGACGGTGAACTCGGTGACGTCCGTGACCCACTTGGTGTGGCGGGACCCTGTGGCGAACTGGCGGTTCAAGACGTTGTCAGCTGCTTCACCGACCTCTCCTCGGAAGGAGTTGTAGCGTTTGCGGCGCCGGACCGGGCAGTGCAGGCCGAGCTGACGCATGAGCTTCAGGACGGTCTTCTTCGACACCGTCCATCCCTGACGGTGCAGGATGGCGAGGATGCGACGGTGCCCATACGCACTATTCGCCGCGGTGAACGCGTCACGGATCGCTTCTTTGATACCCGCCCGGGTGTCTGGGCGAATGAGCCGACGCCGGTGGTCGTAGAACGTTGACCGGGGAAGGTCTGCGATCTGCAGCAAGAGGGGTAGTGGGTAGCGCGCCTTGAGGTCGTCGACAGCTTGCACTTTCAGCGTCGTTCCGGGGATCTCAAGGCCCGCAATTTTCCCAAGTACGCGACCTCAGCACGCAACCGTTCATTCTCCCGACGCAGCGCCTCGGTCTCAGTCTCCGGAGCAGAATCACGGCGAATGGTTGGTGGTCTGCCCCGCCGTTTGGGGCGAAGCCCGTCAGCACCGTCGCGCCGAAAGACGCTCGTCCACGTGGCGACGGTGCTGGGCGAGGGCAGGTCAAACTCCTCGGCCAGAGCTCGTCCTGATTCGCCCCTGACATGACGTCGGACGATCTCGAGCTTGGTCTCGAAGTCGTACTGCTTCCGGTCTCTCGTCACCAGCGCTCCCGCTCCTCGTAGTTGCCATCGCTGGTACAACATTTGGACCGGAGCCCCGGCAAGGTCAAGAGCCAGGGCCACCGACTTCGCGGTGAAACCCTGCTCGAACAGTCCGACGGCCGACACGGCGTCGGGGCGACTCAACGTGCTTTTCGAGTACATCTGACTACTCCCAGAAGAAGAACCTAGATTCGGTGTCCAACTTTCGGGGACCAGTCCAGCAGACCGTTCGTGTTCTCGTTTGTGCCGCGCTGCCAGGGCGAGTGGGGGTCGCAGAAGTAGATCTTCATGTCGGTGGCGAGGGTGACGTCTTTGTGGCGTGCCATCTCGGTGCCCTGGTCCCAGGTCAACGACCGGCGCAGATGCGTCGGGAGGGTGCCGATCGTGGCGATCAGGCCGTCGTGCACGTTCTCGGCACTGTGCCCGTTCGGAAGGTGCACGAGCATCACGTAGCGGGTGCTGCGTTCGACGAGGGTTCCGATCGCGGAACCAGAGGCGCGGCCGATGATCAAGTCACCCTCCCAGTGCCCAGGAACGGCACGATCGTCGGCTTCGGCGGGCCGCTCGGTGATCATGATCTTGTCCCGGATCTTGCCCTTGGCGGTGAAGTGCTGCCCTCGTGGTTTCCGGGCGGCCCGGCCGGTGCGGAGGTGTTTATGCAGGTCAGCGCGCAGCTGGCCGCGGCCTTGGATGAATAGGGACTGATAGATGGTCTCGTGCGACACCTGCATGCCCTCCCGGCCGGCGAACACGCGAGCGAGGTCGTCGCTTACCTGCTGCGGAGACCAATTCTTCACCAACCGTGCCTCCACAGCGGCGGCGAGAACAAGGTCGTCGAGCTTCCCCAGTTTGGGTCTCCTGGCGCGAAGGTCGCACTTCTTCTGCGCCGCATACGGTCGGTAGGCGCCGCTGTTCTCCCGGCCATTCCGCCGGAGTTCCCTCGAGATCGTCGACGGGGAACGGCCCAGCTCCCGCGCGATCTCCCGCACACCAGCACCGGCCAGACGGAGATCTGCGATCGTCAGCCGGTCATCCTGACCGAGATACCGTCCCGACCGGGACCGGTCCGGGACGGGTATCCGGCCGCCTGCTGCTTTGATCCACCGACACCCCTGACGCCTGTTCACACCGAGAGCCTCACACGCCGCCGACGACGAACTTCCCGCCCGAATCAGGTCCCAGAACTCAGCCTGACGTACCCTTCCCGCTTCGTTCGCTGGCATCCGCAACACTCCACATCAGTAGGTGTTGCGACGACCCCTTGAGGCCGCCCATGGGATTGGAGACAACTGGGGTTACGAGACACTGTGATGCCGCAGATCGCCCGCAAGCGGAACCCTGAGCGGGACAGCGGTCATGTTCGAGAGCGTTTCGGTGTTACCCCTGAGGATGGTTGAATCAGCTCTACTTGCTGCCGTGGGTTCGTAGTCGTCGTGTGGCGGGTAAGCGGGTGAAGGCGTAGACAAATGCGAGGAGCGCGACTCCGGCCAGTGCGGTTCGCAGGTTGATTGTGCTGGCGAGCAGACCGACGTAAGCCGGACCGAGCAGGAAGCCAAGGTAGGCGATCGTGCCGACCGCGGACGTGGCTCGGCCGCGTTGCGCTTCGAGCACATCCTTGGTGGCGACACTGAGGAGGGTCGGGAAGAGAACGGATGCGCCTGTCGCCGCGATGGCAAAAGCCGACGAGGGCGACCCAGATTGAGCCGGAGTAAGCAACAATCGTTGTTCCGGTCGCCGCGACCAGTGAGCCTCCGACAAGCAAAAGTGGCGGCTTCAGCCCACGGGCAGCGCTTGATGCGAATCGGGCTGTCGCGGCGAAAGCGGCGAATGTTGCAGGAGCTAGGGCCGCGATTCCAGGCGACGTGTGCAGCTCGTCACTCAGGAACACGGCACCCCAGCTTTGGTGCGCGTTCTCAACGGCGAAAGCAAGCGCTCCGACCAGTCCGATCTGCACGAATGGTGCAAAAGATTCGAGGGCGGGGAGCTCGCCCGCTCTGATATCCCCGTCGCTTGTGACATGGGACGTTTTAGCGAGCCCGGCAACCCATGTCCCCAAAATCAGGATCACAGTAGCGGTGCTGAGAAAAATGGTGAGCGGGTTCAGGTCGACCGAGCGCGCTGCGCCAGCAACCAGGCTGCCGATGACCACGAACAGAGAAAACACCCCGTGGCAGCGGGTGATGATGCGGCTACCCGTTTGCTGCTCAGCAAGGCCCGCAAGAGAGTTGATGGCGACATCTGACGCACCGGACGCAACACCCAGTAGGAACATCGAGACGGATGCGGAGACGAAGTCGTGCGCGGTCGCTCCAACGATTGTGGCTACGACAGCGAGGGAAATCAGCATGATGCTGGCGACCCATACGCCCCACCGATCGACCGCGCGGCCAGAGAGGAGCATTGCCGGCAGTGCACCGACACCGATAAAGAGCAAAACGGTCCCGAACTCCGCATCGGTGAGAGAGCCTGGCTGCGAAAAGCGGGAAGTAGCGCACCCCATGTTCCCCAGAACAGCGGTAGTGCCCCGTAGCGTGGTGTAGCCCGCGGTGGCCGGCTCGTCGCTCCTGACGTGAGCGCGGTCACCGTGTGATTGGCGTGAAACCGTTGGCGGACGCTGCGTGGACACGGATCCGCACCCATCCGGTCCCGGCTGTGGCCGGGGCACCTGCCGATGTCGAATTGCCACAGCCTGGCCTGTCAACCTTGGGTGGCCTGCCACTCGTCGAAGTCAATGGCGTACTCGACGTCGCCTTCCTCGTCACCCGGGATGCGAACCGGCCACTCAGCATGGAAGGTGCGCACGAGGCGCATGCCGGCCTTCTCCATCACACGCCGCGACCCCACGTTGACGGCCATTGTCTCGGCCAGCACTCGGCGTATGCGCCCCATCGAGAATCCCCGGTCGATCAGCGCGATTGATCCCTCGGTCGCAAGCCCCTTACCCCACGCCGACGCGATCAACCGGTACCCG
>Ga0209512_1002017_pt1 | contig 22838 bp, 23 predicted proteins | sample frozenSSSSmetaG_FD_184142 | JGI IMG/M metagenome (GOLD analysis project Ga0209512, IMG submission 184142) | Glacier valley bacterial and archeal communities from Borup Fiord, Nunavut, Canada, to study Microbial Dark Matter (Phase II) -... | ecosystem: Environmental > Aquatic > Freshwater > Ice >...
GAGACCGGGCCCGAGACCGCGCGGCGCGCGCTGGCCAGCATCGACCCCGAGATCGCGGCGGCGAAGATCGACCTCGCGGCGATCTGGACCAACGAGTACGCCAAGCGGGCCAATGCGAAGTACCCGAAGGGCTGAGAGCGCGAGCCATGAGCAGCAGCACGTCGGGGCCCGCCGGCACGTTCTCGTCGCATCGCATCGCATCGAGGCGCTCGCCGACGGCGTGTTCGCCGTCGCCATGACGCTGCTCGTGATCGAGCTCAAGCTGGCCGACGCGCACTCGCTGCAAAGCGCCGAAGCTGTCCAGAATCGGCGCGCATGCGCATCGGCGGCGTGATGCTCATCAGCGTGCTCGCCTCGGTGATCGGAGCATTCGTCTTTCCGTCCGTTCTCGGCAACATGGCCTTCATGCTGATGGCGGTGATCAACCCGCTGTCGCGCCGCATCGAGGGCCGGGCGATGGCGGTCAACGCGTGAGCGCTGCTCCGGCGGCGAGCGCGCCTGCGCTTGCGCTGACAGACGTCACCTGTGCTTTCGCCGATCGGTCGAAACCGGGCCAGCGCTACACCGCCGTGCGCGACGTGACGCTCGCGGTCGCCGCCGGCGAATTCGTCTCCGTCGTCGGGCCGACGGGCTGCGGCAAGAGCACGCTGCTCAACGTCGCCGCCGGCCTGCTCGCGCCGAGCGCCGGCACGGTGGACGTGTTCGGCGCGCCGCTGGCGGGTATCAACGCGCGTGCCGGCTACATGTTCCAGGCCGAGAGCCTGATGCCATGGCGCACCGCGCTGCAGAACGTGATGGCCGGCCTCGAGTTCCGCGGCGCGGCCGAGGCGCGCGTGCAGGCCGACGCCTGGCTCAAGCGCGTGGGCCTCGGCGGCTTCGGCGACCGCTACCCGCACCAGCTCTCGGGCGGCATGCGAAAGCGCGTGAGTCTGGCGCAGACGCTGGTGCTCGACCCCGACATCATCCTGATGGACGAGCCGTTCAGCGCGCTCGACGTGCAGACGCGCCAGCTGATGGAAAACGAGCTGCTCGGCTTGTGGAGTGCGAAGAAAAAAGCGGTGCTGTTCATCACCCACGACCTCGACGAAGCCATCGCCATGAGCGACCGCGTGGTGTGCCTCTCGGCCGGCCCGGCCTCGCACCCGATCGGCGAGTTCGTCGTCGACCTGCCGCGTCCACGCGACGTGGCCGAGGTGCGCACCACGCCGCGCTTCGTCCAGCTGCACCAGGCGATCTGGGCCGTGCTGCGCGACGAAGTTCTGAAGGGCTACCAGCAACAGCTGGCGGCGTGACGACGGGACGCGTGACGGCATGAAATACCTGCGCGTCTGGCAGCTCGGGCTGCTGCTGGCAGTGTTCGTCGTCTGGCATCTGTTGACGACGCCCGGCCTGTTGCCGAACGTCATGTTCGAGAACGACCAGCAGGCGGCGTTCTTCTTCGGCGAGCCGATCAAGATCTTCGGCCGCATCTGGGCCTGGTTCGTCACTCGGCACGACATCTACGAGCACCTCTGGGTCACGCTGCTCGAGACCGTGCTGGCGTTCGCGTTCGGTACGCTGCTGGGTCTCGGCTTCGGCCTCTGGCTGGCACTGAGCCCGCTCGCCGGCGCCATCGCCGATCCGTACATCAAGGCGCTCAACAGCATGCCGCGCGTGATCCTGGCGCCGATCTTCGCCGTGTGGTTCGGGCTCGGCATCGCCAGCAAGGTCGCACTCGGCATCACGCTGGTGTTCTTCATCGTCTTCTTCAACGTCTACCAGGGCGTGAAGGAGGTGAGCCCGGTGGTGCTCGCCAACGCGCGCATGCTCGGCGCGAATCGCAAGCAACTGCTGCGACACGTGTACCTGCCGAGCGCCACGAGCTGGGTCTTCAGCTCGCTGCACACCAGCGTGGGCCTGGCCTTCGTGGGCGCGGTGGTGGGCGAGTACCTGGGCAGCTCGCGCGGCGTGGGCTACCTCATCCTGCAGGCCGAAGGCGCATTCGACATCAACACCGTGATGGCCGGGATCATCGTACTCACGGTGTTCGCGCTCGCTCTCGACGCGGCCGTGAGCCGGGTCGAGAAACGGCTGATGCGCTGGCAGCCGGCGGCAGGCGAGACGGAGAAGCTCTGACGCCGGCGACGGTGGTGCGCTACTTCGACGTCGGCATCGTGAACTCCGCGCCCTTCGGCGTGCTCGCCGGCCAGCGCTGCATCACCGATTTCTGCCGCGTGTAGAAGCGCACGCCCTCTTCGCCGTAGGCGTGGGTGTCGCCGAACATGCTGCCCTTCCAGCCGCCGAAACCGTGCCAGGCCATCGGCACCGGGATCGGCACGTTGATGCCGACCATGCCGATCTCGATGCGCCGCGCGAACTCGCGCGCGACGTTGCCGTCGCTGGTGAAGCAGGCCACGCCGTTGCCGAACTCGTGGCCGTTGACGAGCTTCACCGCGGCGTCGAAATCGGCCACGCGCACGCACGAGAGCACCGGCCCGAAGATTTCCTCGCGGTAGATCTTCATCTCCGGCGTAACGTGGTCGAACAGCGTGCCGCCGGTGAAGTAGCCCTGCTCGTGGCCAGCCACCGAGTGACCGCGGCCATCGGCCACGAGCGTCGCGCCTTCGGCCACGCCCGAGGCGATGTAGCCCTCGACGCGGCCGAGCGCTTCCTTCGTGACCAGCGGGCCCATCTCGGCGTCGAGCTCCATGCCGTTCTTGATCACGAGCGCCGCGGCGCGCCCGGCCAGCAACGGCACGATGCGGTCGGCCACGTCGCCGACGAGCACCGCCACCGAGATCGCCATGCAGCGCTCGCCGGCCGATCCGTAGGCGGCGCCGACGAGCGCGTCGACCGCCTGCTCGAGGTTCGCGTCAGGCATCACGACCATGTGGTTCTTGGCGCCGCCGAGCGCCTGCACGCGCTTCCCGTGGCGCGCGCCGGTCTCGTAGATATGGCGCGCGATCGGCGTCGAGCCGACGAAGCTCACCGCCTTCACGTCGGCGTGCGCGAGCAGCGCGTCGACCGCGACCTTGTCGCCCTGAACGACGTTGAACACGCCGTCGGGCAGGCCGGCCTGCTTCAGCAACTCGGCCATGAAGACCGACGGCGAAGGATCGCGCTCGCTCGGCTTCAGGATGAAAGCGTTGCCGCAAGCGATCGCCACCGGATACATCCACATCGGCACCATCACCGGGAAGTTGAACGGCGTGATGCCGGCGACGACGCCGAGCGGCTGGCGCATCGTCCAGTTGTCGATGCCGGTCGAGACCTGCTCGGTGTAGTCGCCCTTCAGGAGCTGCGGAATGCCGCAGGCGAACTCGACGATGTCGATGCCGCGCGAGACCTCGCCCTGCGCGTCGGTGAACACCTTGCCGTGCTCGGAAGTGATCATCGCGGCGAGCGTGTCGCGGTGGTTGTTGAGCAGCTGCAGGAAGGCGTTCATCACACGCGCTCGGCGCAGCGGCGGCAGCTCGGCCCAGGCCGGCCACGCCGCCTTCGCGCTGGCGACCGCGGCGTCGACGTCGGCGCTCTCGGCCAGCAGCACCTGCCGTGCGACGGCACCGGTGGCCGGGTTGTAGACGGCGGCGCGGCGCGTGCCGCTGCCGATCGAGGCGCGGCCACCGATCCAGTGGCCGACGTCGTGGGTGGTGGTGAATGCTTCGGCAGCGCCCATGGTGGTGTCTCTCGGTACGGCGGCCCGTGGCGGGCGGAATGCGAAGTCTAGGCGCGGCATCGCGGCAGGTGGGCCGGCACCCCTGCCGGCCCTGGAAGGTCGGCCGCTATCCTCGGTCGTTGTGAGTACCGCTTTCCAACCTCCCCGCCGCAGGCCCCGGCCCGGTGCCGGCCGAGGCCCGGTGCGGCCCTTGGCCGCGGCACTTGCACGGCCGCTCTCGCCCGACGAGATCGACGCGCTCGACGCGCTGCTCGCCGCGATTCCCGCGCCGCTGCAGCCGCTCGACGCGAGCGCGCTCGACGGCTTTCTCTGCGGTGTTCTCGTGCAGCCCGAGCCCGTGCCCGAGCGGCGCTGGTGGCCGCACGTGCTCGACGTCGACGGGCGGCCGGCGCCTGCCGCACCGACCGCGGCTCCGCTGCACGCGCTCGTCGTGCGGCGTCACGCGGAGCTGGCCGGATACATCGCGCGCAGGGACTGGTTCGATCCGTGGGTGTTCGCGGCAGGCGACGCCGACCGTGACGCCGCTGCGGGCACCGACATGAGCGCCGATGCCGATATCGATGCCGATGAGAACGCCGATGCCGACGGGAGCGCCGATGCCGGCGGGAGCGCCGATGCCGATGAGAACGCCGATGCCGCCGCGCCCTGGGCCGGCGGCTTCGCGCTTGCGCTCGAGACCTTCCCGGAGCTGCTGGCGCAAGACGACGAAGCCACTACCGAGGCCTTGGCGCTGATCTACCGCCACCTCGACACCGGGCATCTCGAAGAGGCCGAAGCGCTGCTCGAGGCCATCGCCGCGCTCGAGCCGGTGCAGACACTCGATGCCGTCGTGCAGGACCTCGTGCGTGCGACGATGTTGCTGGCGGACGCGGCCGGCCTGCCGGCGCAGCGTCCGGTCGGCCGCAATGGCCCGGGCGGCCGCGCCTAGATCGTCAGCGGATCGACGTCGACGGCCCAGCGCAGGATGCGGTCTTCGCCGCTGCGTGCGTTGCGCAAGGCGTCGAGCGCCGGCAGCCAGGCCGCGAGCATCGCCTGCAGCGCCGGCCGTGAAGCCGACTCGACCAGCATCTGCATCCGCTCCACGTCGGCCACGCGGGCCACGGCCAGCGGCACCGGCGCATAGACCGTGGTGCCGTGCGCCTCGGCCAGCGGCGCTGCCCGGGCCGCCGCTTCCGCCAGGAAACCGCGCGCGGCGACGGTCGTCTTCGCTTCCGCGCGCAGCACCGCCAGGTGCGAAAAGGGCGGCAGCCCGGCGCTGCGGCGCTCGGCCAGCTGGCTGGCGGCGAAGGCGGCGAAGTCGTGCCGCGCCAACGCCGCGTAGAGCGGGTGCTGCGGGTGCCAGGTCTGCACCCACATCTCGCTCGCAGTACCCGCCGCCGCATCGCGCCCGGCCCGGCCGGCGGCCTGCATCAGCAATGCGAACAGCCGCTCCGGCGCACGGAAGTCGCTGCTGAACAGCGAGCTGTCGGGGTTCACCGCGGCCACCAGAGAGATGCGGCGGAAGTCGTGCCCTTTGGCCACCATCTGCGTGCCGACCAGGATGTCGACCTCGCCGGCGTGCACCGCGCCGAGCTGAGCCTCGAGCGCGCCTTTCCTGCGCGTGCTGTCGGCGTCGATGCGTGCGATGCGCGCGCCGGGCAGCAGCGCCGCCAGCTGCTCCTCGAGCCGCTCGGTGCCGCGGCCGACGGGGGCGATGTCGGGGTTGCCGCATTCCGGGCAGGCACGCGGCACCGGCTCGGCCAGGCCGCAGTGGTGGCAGCGCAGCGACCGGTCCTGCTTGTGGAACACGCGCCAGGCGCTGCAGTGCGGGCAGCCGCTGACCCAGCCGCATTCGCCGCACTGCAGCACCGGCGCATAGCCACGCCGATTCAGGAACACCAGGCTCTGCTCGCCGCGCTCGACCCGCTGGGCCAGCGCGTCCACCAGCACCGGCGCCAGTCCCGGCGCTCGCTGCGTTTTGGCGCCGAGACCTTCGGTCGCGCGCGGTAGCCGGCCCATGTCGATCAGCCGCACCGTCGGCCAGGCGGCTCCACCGATGCGCTCCGGCAGCGCCAGCCGTGCGTAGTGGCCCGTCTCGGCGCGCTGCCAGCTTTCGAGCGAGGGCGTGGCCGAGCCGAGCAGCACCGGAATGCCCTCGCGCCGGCCGCGCCAAACGGCGAGATCGCGGGCGGAGTAGCGCGCGCCTTCCTGTTGCTTGTAAGACGGGTCGTGCTCTTCGTCGACGACGACGAGCCCGAGCCGCGGCAGCGAAGCGAACACGGCCAGCCGCGTGCCGAGCACCAGGTCGGCGGCGCCCAGGTGCGCCGCCAGCCAGCTCGAGATCCGCTGCACCGGCGTCAGCCCGCTGTGCAGTGCGACGATGCGCCGCCCGGCGAAACGCTGCGTGAAGCGCTCGACGAGCTGCGGCGTCAGGTTGATCTCCGGCACCAGCACCAGCACTTGGCGGCCGGCCGCGAGCGCCACTTCGGCCGAACGCAGGTAGACCTCGGTCTTGCCGCTGCCCGTCACGCCGTGCAGCAGGAACGTTCCGCCTTTCCCCGCTTCCAGCCCGGCCGACATGCGAGCGCACGCTTCGGCTTGAGCGCACGTGAGTTCGGGCCGCATCGGCTCCGGAACGCCCGCTGATGCGTCACGTGCGAGGCGACGTGACAGCCGCGTCATGCGTGTGGCCAACGCGTCGGCCCCCAGTTTGCGCAACTCCGGTGGCAGCACCGAGAGCGCGATCTCGCCGAGGCTGCGCTGGTAGTAGCCGGCGGCGAACTCGACCAGAGCTCGCCAATGCGCAGACAACGGCGGCAACGCATCGGCGGCGCCGGTCACGTTGCGCAGGACCGGGACTTTCCCGGAGTCGTCCGCATCGCGAATGACTGCTTCGGCATCGCCGATGCGCGCGTCCCACACCACCCCACTCACTTCGCGCTTGCCCAAGGGAACGCGTACCAGCGTTCCTGGCATGAGCGGGCACTGACTTGCATAGGTGAGAGAGGCACCGAGCGCCGCGTGACGGGGTGCGTCGACCACGACTTCGACGGTTGGCGACACGGGTTCCGCGCTGCCGCGCACGCTACTCAAAGCGAGCTTCGCAAAACTTGATGTTTCGCGCTTAAGTTCATGATTTTCGGGCTCTTTTGAGTTTTTCCACCGCAGCGGTGGATAACTTTGTGGATAAGCCACCCCTAGGGCGCCGAAACGCTGGCCCCGCCTCGTTTCCTGACATCTTGCCCGCTTTCGATGCAAGCCGGCAAGGTCAATGAAATCAACGACTTAGCCGAGCCCCCGGATTTTGCAATGACGCGCTGCAACAGCGGATGACGAATTCGTGACGAATCGAAGTTGTGGGGATAAGTCAACCCCTGAGCGCTCACTCACGGCGAAAGGTCGCACCGTGCCCTGATTCGCGACTTCCATCACTCCGGCGTGCTCGCCTTCCGCCGTGTCGATAGATCGTGCACGGCGTCGACGAGCACGCTCACATGCTCCGGCGGCGTGTGCTGGCTGATGCCGTGGCCGAGATTGAAGACGTGCCCGTTGTTCGGCATTGCGCCGCTGCTGCCCACGGCGTCGAACGCCGCTAGCACCCGCGCCACTTCGGTTCGGATCGCCTCGGGCCGCGCGAACAGCACGTTCGGGTCGAGGTTGCCCTGCAGTGCCACGCCGTCGCCGACGCGGCGCCGCGCGGCGCCCAGGTGCTGAGTCCAGTCGACGCCGACAACGTCTGGCCCGAGCGCGGCGATTGCTTCGAGCCACGGCCCGCCGCCCTTGGTGAAGACGATGTGCGGAACGCGCCGGCCCTCGGCTTCACGCTTGAGCTGACGCAAAACGCGCTCGGTGTAGGCCAGGCTGAACTGCTGGAAGGCGCCGTCGGCGAGCACGCCACCCCAGCTGTCGAACACCATCACCGCCTGGGCGCCGGCGTCGATCTGCGCATTGAGGTAGAGCGCGACCGCATCGGCGTTGACGGCCAGGATGCGGTGCATCAGGTCGGGCCGGTCGTAGAGCATCGTCTTGACCAGTCGGTAGTCGTCGGACCCGCCGCCTTCGACCATGTAGCAGGCGAGCGTCCACGGGCTGCCGGAAAAGCCGATCAGCGGCACCCGGCCGCACCGGCGCCCTTGGGCGTCGGTGGTCGTCAAGGCGGAGCGGATCGAGGCCACGGCGTCGAAGACATAGCGCAGCTTCGCCATGTCGGGCACCTCGAGCTTCGCCACGGCGGCCTCGTCTCGGAGCGGCCGGGCGAAGCGCGGGCCCTCGCCTTCGGCGAACGACAGGCCGAGACCCATCGCGTCGGGCACGGTGAGGATGTCGCTGAACAGGATCGCGGCGTCGAGCGCATAGCGGTCGAGCGGCTGCAGCGTCACTTCGGTGGCGTAGGCCGGGCTCGTCGCCAGCCCCATGAAGCTGCCGGCGCGCGCGCGCGTGGCACGGTACTCGGGCAGATAGCGGCCGGCCTGGCGCATCAGCCACACGGGCGTGCGGTCGGTGGGCTGCGACAGGCAGGCGCGCAGGAAGCTGTCGTTCTGGAGCAATGCAGGCATCGGCGGATTGTCGCCGCGGCAGACGCGCCGGTCAGCGCTCGGCTGCGCGCGATGCCTCGTCGTGAGAGCCTTTGCATTCTGCGAGTCGTCGCTCGAGGTAGAGCCGCTCGGCGCGGCTGCGTACGAGGTCGAGCGCAGCGGCATAGGCCTCGGCTGCCTCGCTGCGGCGGCCGAGCCGCCGCAGCAGGTCGGCGCGCGCGGCCGGCAGCAGGTGGTAGCCGGTGAGCACGTCGCGGCCAGCCAGGCGGTCGATCCAGGCGAGCCCGCGCTCGGGCCCCTCGGCCATCGCACAGGCAACGGCCGCGTTGAGTTCGACCACCGCGCCGGGCTGCTCGCACAACAGCCCGCGGTAGAGCGCCGCGATCTGCGCCCAGTCGGTGTCGCCGGCCCGCGCCGCCTGCGCGTGCAGCGCCGCGATTGCCGCCTGCAGCTGGTAGGGCCCGCGTCGGCGCATCGCCAGGGCGGCATCGAGCACGCGCAGACCTTCGGCGATGGCGCCGGCATGCCAGCGGGCGCGGTCCTGCTCTTCGAGCGGGATCAGCGCACCGTCGGTGCCGACGCGCGCCTCGCGTCTCGCGTCGTGGAGCAGCATCAGGGCCAGCAAGCCGAGCGCCTCCGGTTCGCCGGGTATCAGCTCGGCCACCAGGCGCGCCAGCCGGATCGCCTCGGCCGACAGGTCGGGGCGCAGGAAGCCGTCGTGCTCGGTGGTCGCATAGCCTTCGTTGAAGACGAGGTAGACCACGCCGAGCACGGTGCCGAGCCGCTCCGGCAAGGCCTCGCGCGCCGGCACCTCGTACGGGATGCCGGCGTCGGCGATCTTCTTCTTCACCCGCACCAGGCGTTGCGCGGTCGTGGCTTCGGGCTCGAGGAAAGCGCGCGCAATCTCGCGCGTCGAGAGGCCGCAGAGCGTGCGCAGGGCGAGCGCCATCTGTGCCGCCTGGCCGATGGCCGGATGGCAGCAGGTGAAGAGCAGGCGCAGCCGATCGTCGGCCACGCCTGAAAGATCGGCCGCGTCGGGTTCGGATTCGGTGTCTTCTGGCGCGGCCATGTCGGGTGGCGCTTCCGTGTAGAGCGGGCCGGTGCGCCGGCGCCGCAGCAGGTCGAGCGCACGCCGCTGCGCCACCGCGGTGAGCCAGGCGGCGGGCGCGCGCGGCAGGCCTTCTGCGGGCCAGTGCTCGAGCGCTCGCGTGAACGCGTCCTGCAGCGCGTCTTCGGCGAGGTCGAAATCGCGAAAGCGCCGGATGAGGCCAGCCAGCACCCGCGCACCCTCGGCGCGACAGATGCCGTCGATGACGAGCGTGAGCGTCAACGCGCGCGCGCCGTGGCCGCAGTTTGTGCCCGGCTCAGGCGGCGGCCGCCGCGCCGAGGGGGCGGATCTCGATCGAGCCGCCCTGGGCTGCCGGGCAACGCGCCGCCCACTGCACGGCCTGGTCGAGGTCGGGCACATCGATCAGGTAGTAGCCGCCGAGTTGCTCGCGGGTCTCGGCGAACGGCCCGTCGGTGGTCAGCGTCTTGCCGTTCTGCACCCGCACCGTGGTGGCGCTGTGCGTCGGCTTCAGTTCGGCGCCGCCCCGCAGCACGCCGGCGGTGCGCATGGCACTGCCGTATTCGTTGTACGCGGCGTATATCGCCCGCTGCGCTGCGGGGTCGGCTGCCAGGGTGGCGAAGCCCTTCTCGTTGCCGTAGATGAGGATCATGTAATGCATCGCGGTTCCTTCCAGAAAGGTTGGGCCCCGGACATCGGGGTTGCCGTGACGACGCGGCGGCGCGCTCGAATCGACAGTGCCGCGAAAAATATTCACGCGCCCTCGCGCAGCGCCGCGAATGGGGCTTGGTAAAGCGTGACGAAGCGGGCGAGATCCTCGAAGTAGGGCAACGCGCCGGTCTGCATCACGTCCACCTTCCAGTTCGCGCGTGCGGCATAGCGGGCCAGGCCGCGGTAGTTGGTGAAATCGCCGCGCGTTCCATGCACGACCCGCACCGGCACCGCGAGTGCGTCGTAGAGGTGGCCGATGTCGGCACTGAAGAGAAAGCCCGAGACGAAGAAGAACGGCGCGAAGCTGGCGCCCGGCTGGCGGGTGGTGACGATGTCGTAGGCGAGCAGACCTTCGTCGATGTTCTTGCTGCCCCATGTCTTGGCGAGGAAAAAGCGGATCACGCCGGGGCGCGTGAGCCCGCGGTAGACCGCGGCGCTCCACGGCGCGCGGGCGAGGACGGCGAACAGCCAGGCCTGCCCGCGATCGCCACCGGGCTCGCCGAACCGTGGCTGCACCCGATCGAGCCCGGTCGGGCTGACCAGGCCGATGCTGCGAAACGCCGCCGGCCGCTCGACCGCGGCGCGCGCCAGGTACTCGCACGACAGCGAGACCGCGATCGCGTCGATCGGCGCGCCACCGTGGCGGGCCGCGATTCCGGCGGCGACCGCGAGCACCGCGTCGGTCATCAGGCGTGGCGTGTAGCGCCGGTCGCTGCGATCCGAAAAACCGTAGCCGGGCAGATCGATCGCGTAGGCCGGCCGCAGGCCGCGGTAGTGATCGAACAGCGGCTTGACCTCGTAGGCGGAGGCGGCGGCGTTGACGCTGTGGATCAGCAGCAGGGGCACGCCGGCAGCGCTGCCTCCGGTGCCGGCGCCCACGGCGGCCTGCGGCTCTGCCGCGTAGTAGCCGATGCGCGTGCCGTCGGGGCCGGCGATGGTTTGCAGTTCGCCGTCAAGCGCAGGCGGGAGCGGCGCAACAGGGGCGGCAAGATCACGGGCCATCGCTTCATCGTAGCGGCGGCACGACCATAATTCTGCGACCTTCAGGCCAGGGCCCCAATCCATGATCGCCAACGACGTCCTGCACACCATCGGCAACACGCCGCACATCCGCATCAACCGGCTGTTCGGCAACACCCACAACGTGTACGTCAAGAGCGAGCGGCAGAACCCGGGCGGCTCGATCAAGGACCGCATCGCGCTGGCGATGGTCGAGGCCGCCGAGGCCTCGGGTGCGCTCAAGCCGGGTGCCACGATCGTCGAGCCGACCTCGGGCAACACGGGCGTGGGCCTGGCCATGGTGGCGGCCGTGAAGGGCTACCCGATCGTGCTGGTGATGCCCGACAGCATGAGCGTCGAGCGGCGCCGGTTGATGCTCGCCTACGGCGCCACCTTCGTGCTCACGCCGCGGGCGCTCGGCATGAAGGGATCGATCGCCGAGGCCGAGCGGATCGTCGCGTCGAGGATCGCCGAAGGCTCGGGCGCGTGGATGCCGCAGCAGTTCGAGAACCCGGCCAACATCGAGGTCCACGTGCGTACCACCGCCGAGGAGATCGCGGCCGACTTCCCGAGCGGCATCGACGCGCTGATCACCGGCGTGGGCACCGGCGGCCACATCACCGGCTGCGCGCAGGTGCTGAAAAAGATGTGGCCGAAGCTGAAGGTCTACGCCGTCGAGCCGAGCGCTTCGCCGGTGATCGGCGGCGGCGTGCACGCACCGCATCCGATCCAGGGCATCGGCGCGGGCTTCATCCCGAGGAATCTGCACGTCGACCTGCTCGACGGCACCATCTTGGTCGAGGCCGAAGCAGCGAAGGAAATGGCGCGACGCTCGGCGCGAGAAGAAGGCCTGCTGGTCGGCATCTCGTCGGGCGCCACGCTCGCTGCCATCGCGCAGAAACTGCCGGAGATCGCGCCCGGCGCGACCGTGCTGGGCTTCAACTACGACACCGGCGAGCGGTATCTGTCGGTCGAGGGCTTCCTGCCGACGGAATGAAGACCGTTGGCGCCTTGTCGCTGCGCGCCTGCGCTGCCCCCCGAGGGGGCGTGGCCGGCCTTGGCAGCGGCCCGGCGGCCGGCCGATGAAGCCGCGCGTGCTCATCGTCGAAGACGAGCCCGGCATCGCCGACACGCTGCAGTACGCGCTGCGCACCGAAGGCTTCGAGCCGGCGTGGTGCTCGACCGGCGAGGCGGCCCTGCTCGATGCACGCCAGCACCCGCCGGCGCTGGTGATCCTCGACGTCGGCCTGCCAGACGCAAGCGGCTTCGAGATCTTCAAGCGGCTGCGTGCCGTGAGCGACGTGCCGGTGGTGTTCCTGACCGCGCGGAGCGACGAGATCGATCGCGTCGTGGGCCTCGAGCTCGGTGCCGACGACTACGTGGCCAAGCCGTTCTCGCCGCGCGAGCTGGTGGCGCGCGTGCGCAGCGTGCTGAGGCGCACGGCGGGGCCGGCAGATGCCGTCGCAGCCGCTGCGACGGCCGTTGTTTCGCCAGCGGCATCGATGGCAGCACCGGCGCCCGCCGCCGCTGCGGCCGCCACGCCGATCGCGGTCGACGAGGGCCGCATGCAGGTGCGCTACTACGGCTGCCTGCTCGAGCTCTCGCGCTACGAGTTCGGCCTGCTGAAGACGCTCGCATCGCGGCCCGGCCATGTGTACACGCGCGATGCGCTGCTCGGCTTCGTCTGGGGCAACGACACCGACAGCATGGACCGCACCGTCGACGCGCACGTGAAGACGCTGCGCGCGAAGATGAAGCTGATCGCGCCGCATCAGGAGCCGATCCGCACGCTGCGCGGCAGCGGCTACGCACTCGCAGAAGACCTGCCTGCAGACCCGGCGAGCAGGCCCGCTCGAACCTCGTCGGAGATTCCGCGATGACCTTCCATCCGATTCGCAGCGCTACCTGCGCGGCGGCGCTGTTCGCACTGGCGATCGCGCGCACCTTTGCTGCGGAGCCGGCTTCCGCGCCGAACGCGGCGCCTGCCCGAACCTACGCGATCGTCTCGCTCATCGGCGACCAGTTCGCGGTCGTCACCCGCGGCCCCGAGGTCGGCACGCGGCTCGACCCGAACCAGCGCAAGCTTTTCCCGGTGCCCGATGCAGTGTTCGACCGCATCGCCGCAGGCGCCGTGGAGCGCGCGATCCTGAACGCGCATCCGGGCGCGCCGGTGCTCAAGGCCTCGATCCGCGACCCGCGCCTGTTCGCACTTCAGGAAAAGCTCTTCACCGAGAGCGCCGAGTCGCACGACATGCGCATCGCGCTGCACGATCTGCTGAGCAAGGCCGGCGCGACCGACCTCGTGCTCGTGACCAAGCGGCGCGGCGACGCGACCTTCCCGATCGTCAGCGGCAGGATCGGCGCCGGCGGCCCGATCAACGGCATCGGCTTCTATATCGACAACGAGTCGCAGATGTACAACACCCAGCACCTGATGACGGGCACCGGCTTCCTCGCGCCGTACGCCTTCCTGATGGTGTCGATGATCGACCTGGCCGACATGCACGTCGTGAAGTCGAAGCAGGGCCTCGAGTCGACCATGTTCCTGCCGGTCGACAAGCAAGGCGCCGACCGCGCCTGGGACGCGCTGAGCGCAAAGGAAAAGGTCGACTCGCTCGACCTCGTGATCCGCCGCTCTGTCGAGACCGGCATGGCCGACGTGCTCGCGCCATAGGAGCCGCCGGCGACTCACGCGGGACGGTGGCCGCGTGACCAAGCGCACCCGCATCTTCATCGGCATCCTCGTCGCCTACGCGCTCGGCGTGGCATTGCTGATGTATCGCCAGCTCGGTGACATCGACCCGCGTTATCGCGAATCGGCCGAAGACGCGCTGGTCGACACGGCCGAGCTGATGGCCGCGCTCGTCGAGCACGCGTCGCCCGACGGCCAGCTGCACGCCGAGTCGCTCGAGCCGGTGTTCCGTACGCTGTACGCGAGGCGCTTCCAGGCCGACATCTACGGCGTGGAGAAGACGCGCGTCGAGCTGCGCATGACGGTGGTCGATCGAGCCGGTACGGTGGTCTTCGACTCGAGCGCCCGACAGCTCGGCGCCGACCACTCGCGCTGGCACGACATCTACCTCGCGCTGCGCGGCCAGTACGGCGCTCGCACCACCGCCGACGTGGAAGGCGACGCGCGCACCTCGGTGATGTACGTGGCGGCGCCGATCCACGACCTCACGTCGCCAAACCGCGCCGAGATCATCGGCGCCGTCAGCGTGGGCAAGCCGGTGCAGAGCTTCGGCCAGTTCATCGAGGCCGCGCGCAGGAAGACGCTGCTGCTCGGCGCGACCTCGGTGGTCGCGGTACTGCTGCTCGTCGTCATCCTCTCGGTGTGGCTGGTCCGGCCCTTCGGCGTGATCGCCGACTACGTGCGCTACGTGCGCGCCCAACGCAGCTTCAGCCTGCCGCGGCTCGGCCGCCGCGCGGTGGGCGCGATCGGCGCCGCCTACGACGAGATGCGCGACGCGCTCGCCGGCCGCAACTACGTGGCCGACTACGTGCAGACCATGACGCACGAGGTCAAGGGACCGCTCTCGGCGATTCGCGGTGCGGCCGAGCTGTTGCAGGAGCCCATGCCCGACGCCGACCGCGCGCGCTTCGTCGCCAACATCGCGCGCGAGACCGGGCGCATCCAGGAGCTCGTCGATCGCATGATGGAGCTGACTGCGCTCGAGTCGAGGAAGAGCCTCGACCGGGCCGTGCCCGTGCCCGTCGGCCCGCTGGTGGCGGAGATCGCGGCCGGCCTCGCGCCTGCGGCCGAAGCGCGTGGCTTGCGCATCGAGATCGTCGGCAGCGGGGCGGAGGCGGTCGTCGAAGGCGACGCCTTCCTGCTGCAGCGTGCCGTCGCCAATCTGCTCGACAACGCCCTCGACTTCTCGCCCGCCGGCGGCACGGTCACGCTCGAGGTCAGCCTGCACGGCCGCGTGTGCGACGTGGTGGTGAAAGACCGCGGCCCCGGCATTCCCGAGTTCGCCGAGGGCAAGGTGTTCGAGAAGTTCTATTCGCTGGCGCGGCCCGCGACCACGAAGAAGAGCACCGGCCTCGGCCTTTCGTTCGTGAAGGAGATCGCCGAGCTGCACCGCGGCCGCGTCACGTTGAAGAACGCGCCGGAGGGCGGCGCGGTAGCAACGCTGTCTCTGCCTCTGGCGGCCTGGTCACGCTGAGTCCGGCTCGCCCCGATCAACGCGCGCGCAGGCGGCTTTGCGTATACCCGAGTACCGAGTCGACCATCAGCGCCAGGTCCTTCTGCAGTTCATCGAAGCCGCTGCTCTTCGTGCGCGTGCCTTCGTCCATGTAGAGCCGCTTGTTGATCTCGAGCTGCAGGCTGTGCCGGCGTGCAGCCGGGCTCGAATACGCGCGCACGAGTTCGACGCCCTTGTACGGGTCGTTGACCTTGACCTCGTAGCCGAGGCCGGCGAGGAAGGAGCGCACGAACTCGGTGAAGGCCGAGTCGCAGGTCGTGCCGTCCCGGTCGCCCAGCACGAAGTCGGCGCGGGGGGTGCCGGCGCCGCCTTCACCCTGCGCGCCGGCCATGGCGCTCATCGAGTGACAGTCGATGTGCCAGCTCGCGCCGAAGCGCGCATGCGTGGCCGCGATGCGCTCCTGCAGCGCGCGGTGATACGGCCGGTGGAAGCGCTCGATGCGGCCCTGCACCTCGGCCACGGAGAGCCGGCGTTCGTAAAGGGCGCGGCCGCCGTCGAGCGTGCGCCAGAGAAGGGCCTTGCCGATGCGCGCCTTGCCACTCGTCATCACCGCACCCGGCCAGGTACCGCCTTCCATCAGCGCGAGGTCGATGTCGCCTTCGTTGCGGTTGGCGTCGATGTAGGTGCGCGGTGCGCGCGCGGCGATGAGGCCGACGCCGCGCTCGGTGGCCGGCAGATACAGCTCGTCGACGAAGCAGTCTTCGCCTTCACGCAGGTCGAACTCGCTCAGCACCGAGCCGAAATCGGCTGGGAACTCATGGCCGGAATGCGGCGAATCGAGCATCAGCGGCACTTGCGGCTCGGCCGGGCCGTGCAGGGTGTAGGCGGCGTGCGGTGCCATCGAAATCGTCTCGCTCGAAGGGGGTGGGGTGCTTTCGTAGGATAGCGCCGCGCCCGTTGGGAACACGTCAAAGCGAGGCCCGACCACGGGGTACGATCGCGCCGCTTCGTTCGGCAACAACAACCTTCTTGTCCAGCAAGAAGCCAGCAGGAAGACAACGCGATGCGACAAGCCTCCACGAACTCCTTGACCTCGTTCCGGCCCTGGCTGGCCTCTTTGTTCGCGGCGGCGACGCTCGCGCTCACGGGTTGCGGGTACAACGATTTCCAGTCGCTCGACGAAACCGTGAAAGCGGCCTGGGCCGACGTGCTCAACCAGTACCAGCGCCGCGCCGACCTCGTGCCCAACATCGTTGCCACCGTCAAGGGCGAAGCGAACTTCGAGCAGGAGACGCTCACCAAGGTGATCGAGGCGAGGTCCAGGGCGACCTCGATCCAGGCCACGCCGGAACTCGTCAACGACCCGGAGGCCTTCGCCAAGTTCCAGGCCGCGCAGGGACAGCTCACGAGCGCGTTGAGCCGCCTCATGGTGGTCGCCGAGCAGTACCCGAGCCTGAAGGCGAACGCCGCCTTCCAGGACCTGCGCGTCACGCTCGAAGGCACCGAGAACCGCATCACGGTGGCTCGCAACAAGTACATCCAGACCGTGGCCGACTACAACGTCAAGGTGCGCAGCGTGCCGACCAACTTCACGGCGATGATCTTCGGCTACAAGACCAAGCCGAGCTTCACGGTGCAAAACGAAGCGCAGATCTCGGTGCCGCCACCGGTCAGCTTCGACAAGCCGGCTTCGCGTTGAGCCACCGGCGCCGGACGGGGAGCGCGTGATGCGGCTGGCCTCGATCGGCGTGCGGTTCATCGCGGGTGTTTGCGCGCTTTTGGCTTCGGCCGCGGTGCAAGCACAGGGCGTACTGCCGGTGCCCGTGCTCACGGCGCGCGTGATCGACCAGACGGCCACGCTCACGCCGCCGCAGTCGGCGGCGCTCGAGGCCAAGCTCGCCGCGATCGAGCAGAAGACCGGCGCGCAGGTCGTCGTGCTGATGGTGCCCACGACACTGCCCGAAGACATCGCCTCCTACGCGCAGCGTGTGGGCGCGCAGTGGAAGATCGGCCGCAAGGACGTGGGCGACGGCCTGTTGCTCACCGTCGCCAAGAACGACCGCGCGGTCGAGATCCACGTCGCCAAGACGCTCCAGGGGGCGGTGCCCGACATCCTGGCCAGCCGAATCATTCGCGAGCAGATCACACCGGCGTTCCAGGCGGGCGATTTCGCCGGCGGCTTGAATCGCGCGGTCGACCAGCTCGGCGAGCGCATCACCGGCGAGAAGTTGCCGGCGCCTTCCGCGCAGGCGCCGCCGGCGGCCCGACGCAATGCGTCGCGCGGCTTCGACTTCCAGGACATCGCGCTCTTTCTCTTCGTCGGCGTGCCGATCCTCGGCGGCTTCCTCAGCCGCATCATGGGCAGGAAGCTCGGCGCGCTCGTCACCGGCGGCGCGGTCGGCGCCATCGGCTGGTTTCTCACCGCAAGCGCACTCATTGCAGGCGGCGCCGGCGTCGTCGCCCTGTTCCTGGTCGGCGTGATGGGCCTCGGCTCGCGCGGCGGCGGCCTCGGCGGGCCGATCATCTTCGGCGGCGGAGGGGGCGGGTTCGGCGGTGGATTCGGTGGCGGCGGCTCGGGCGGTGGTGGTTTCAGCTCGGGCGGTGGCGGCAGCTTCGACGGCGGCGGCGCCTCGGGTCGCTGGTGAGGACGAGCCTCATGTCGCATTGGCTGATCCGCCTCGTCCGCCACCGTCTGTTCGACGAGACCGACGCATCGCGTGTGCTCGGCGCCGGTGCGCTCGAGCGCATCGGTGCGAAGGTCACCGCGAGCGAAGCGCGGCACAGCGGCGAGATCCGCGTCATGGTCGAGGCGGGCCTGCCGTTCAGCTATGTGCGCCGCGGTGCCACCGCACGCGAGCGCGCAGTGGCGATGTTCGGCAAGCTCGGCGTGTGGAACACCGACCGCCGCAACGGCGTGCTGATCTACCTGCTGCTGGCCGAGCACGCGATCGAGATCGTGGGCGATCGCGGCATCACGCAGCGGGTCGACGCCGCGGCCTGGTCGAAGATCGCCGAGCAGATGCGCGACGCGTTTCGCGGCGGCGACTTCGAAGCCGGCCTCTCGTTCGCGGTCGAGGCGATCGATGCGCTGCTCGTGTGCCACTACCCGCGCTTGTCGGGCGAGGCCGACGTCAACGAGCTGCCCGACGCGCCCTACGTTCGCTGAGCCGGCCGAGCGCGCGGAAGCGATGAGCGAGGGCACCGGCGCATCGACCGACGCGCTGCTGGCCGAGGCCATTGGCCTGGTCAATGTCGGCCGCGGCGCACACGCGCTGCAGCTCTGCGAACGGGCAGTGGCGTCGCGCTCGCCGCACGCCGGCCTGCTGCAGCTTTTCGCGGTACTGCTGCGTCGAGCAGGCCGCGAGGCGGAAGCGCTGCGGGCGATCGAGGCCAGCGTGGCACTGCGCCCCGATCACGTGCCGTCGCTGCTCATCGCCGCCGAGCTGGCGGGCGACCTCGAACACTCCGCTTCGGCCGAGCGCGCCTATGAGCGCGTGGTCGCGCTCGAGCCCGCACAGGTCGACGCCTGGTTCGCGCTCGCCCTGCTGAGGCAAGACCGGTACGACCTCGCAGGCGCCGAAGCCGCTTTGCGCGAGGTGCTGCGCGTGGCACCGCCGCGCGCCGAAGTCGAGGTCAACCTCGGCATCGTGCTGCAGGAGGCCGGCCGGCTCGACGAGGCGATGCGCGCCTACGGTCGTGCGCTGCGTCTGGCCGACGCCAGCTTCGGGCGCATCGCCCATGCTCTCGCTGCGCCGGCCACCGGCCGCCTGTGGCTCGACCTCGACGCTTTGCGCGAGCATTTGCGCGCGCTGCCCGCGTGAGCGCGGCAGCTCAGCCCGCAGTGCGCTTGCTGCGATAGCGTTTGCGGTACACACCCGGGCCGGCCATCACGTCGCGGGCCAGCGCCGCATAGCTCGCCACATCGGCCGGCGTCATCGCCTCGCACACCAGCTCGGGCGGTGCACGCGGCACCACGAAGCATTGGGCGATCGGCGTGCCGCGCGGCAGCACGCCGCGAAAGCCGGCATCGAGCCAGATCGCGGGGAAGTGGATGCCGATGGCATTGAAGCGATCGGCGTCGACGATGCCGGTGAGCGTGCGAAAGGGCAGCTCGTCGCGGTTGATCGGATGCGTGGCCATCAGCGACCAGCCGGGTTCGAGCGCGACGGTCCAGAAGCTGCTGAACTTGATCGCCGATCGGTGGCCGTGCGCCAACGGGCTGCCGGCGATCTGCTCGGGCACGTGAAAGCTGAGCGGCGCGCGCGGATGGTCGGCGATGGCCAAAGGTGGCAGCGGCCAGTCCCACGCGAACTGCCCGCTCTGCACGTCGACGTCGCAGGGCAGCAGCAGCATGAAGCCGTGTGACATCGCATCGACGAACGGCGGGCATTGCTTGACGGTGCGGATGACGCGGCCGTGCACGGCCGAAGGCACGCGCGGCGCCATCGTGCGCAGCCACTCGGGCAAGACGGTGCGCGCCGGCACGGGCCGCGGCAGCAGGTCGATCAGCGTCGGGTCGCAGCGAAAGGTGATCTTCATGGCTGCCTCGATGATGCCCGCCGAATGAAAAAAGGGGCAGCGCCTGCGCGCCGCCCCTCGTACCTCACGAAGCCGTTAAGTTCAGCGCACGCGGCCTTCCTTCCAGGCCGTCAGCAGCTTGTCGTAGTTGACGGTCTGGCCCTGCGGCTTCTCGTTGGCCAGCTTCTTCCACGGGGCATTCTTGTCGGAGAGCCACTTGGCGGCCGAAGTCTTCGGGTTGAGCTTCGGCGCGCAATGGGCCATGCCGGCGCGCTGCAGGCGACCCATGACGTCGTCCATCTCCGTCGCCAGATTGTCCATCGCCTGCTGCGGCGTCTTCTCGCCGGTCACCGCGACCGCCACGTTCTTCCACCAGAGCTGCGCCAGCTTCGGGTAGTCGGGAACGTTGTTGCCGGTCGGCGTCCAGGCGACGCGCGCCGGGCTGCGATAGAACTCGATCAGACCACCGTATTTCGCCGCGTTCTGGGTGAAGTAGTCGGAGCGGATGTCGCTGTCGCGAATGAACGTGAGGCCGACGATCGACTTCTTGAGCGAGGTCGTCTTCGCGGTCACGAACTGCGCGTAGAGCCATGCGGCAGCGGCACGGTTGGGCTCGTTCGACTTCAGGAACGTCCACGAACCGACGTCCTGGTAGCCGTTCTGCATGCCCTGCTTCCAGTACGGTCCGTTCGGTCCCGGAGCCATGCGCCACTTCGGCGTGCCGTCGGCATTCACGACCGGCAGCCCCGGCTTGATCATGTCGGCGGTAAAGGCGGTGTACCAGAAGATCTGCTGCGCGATCTGACCTTGCGCGGGCACCGGGCCGGATTCACCGAACGTCATGCCGGTGGCCTCTTTCGGCGCGTACTTCTTCATCCAGTCGATGTACTTCGTGAGCGCGTACACGGCAGCGGGAGAGTTGGTGGCGCCACCCCGCTCCACGGCCGCACCGACCGGCGTGCACTTGTCGGCGGCGACCCGGATGCCCCACTCGTCGATCGGCAGGCCGTTCGGAATGCCGATGTCGGCAGCGCCGGCCATCGACAACCAGGCGTCGGTGAAGCGCCAGCCGAGCGAAGGATCCTTCTTGCCGTAGTCCATGTGGCCGTAGATCGGCTTGCCGTCGAGGGTCTTGACGTCTTCGGAGAAGAACGCGGCGATGTCTTCGTAGGCGCTCCAGTTCAGCGGCACGCCGAGGTCGTAGCCATACTTGGCCTTGAACTTGTCCTGCAGGTCTTTCCGCGCGAACAGGTCGGCGCGGAACCAGTACAGGTTGGCGAACTGCTGGTCGGGCAGCTGATAAAGCTTGCCGTCGGGCGCGGTCGTGAAGCTCGTGCCGATGAAGTCTTTGAGGTCGAGGCCCGGATTCGTGTACTCCTTCCAGGGTCCGGCCATCTGGCTCGTGAGCTCGATGGCCGTGCCGTAGCGGTAGTGCGTGCCGATGTGGTCGGAGTCGTTGATCCAGCCGTCGTAGATCGACTTGCCCGACTGCATCGAGGTCTGCAGCTTCTCGACGACGTCGCCCTCCTGGATGATGTCGTGCTTGACCTTGATGCCGGTGATTTCCTCGAAGGCCTTGGCCAGCGTCTTCGATTCGTACTCGTGGGTGGTGAGCGTCTCCGAGACCACGGAGATCTCCTTGACCCCCTTTGCCTGGAGCTTCTTGGCGGCCTCGATGAACCATTTCATCTCGGTCATTTGCTGATCCTTGTTCAGCGTCGACGGCTGGAACTCGGCATCGATCCATTTCTTGGCTTCGGCTTCACCGGCCCACGCGCCATGGCCCAGGGCCAGAGCGGCGGCGGCGAAGGCCACGGCATGCAAGCGCAACTTCATTTCAGTCTCCTCTGAAACTTCCCTTGAATTCACGACACACCGGCCGGGAAGCGATTCGCCGGGTGCCTGTCGAAAAAAATGCGAGCGTTCAGCCTTTGCGCATGACGAGCGCGAGCAGCAGCATCGAAGCGACGAAGCTGAACCAGATCGAGGGCTCCTGCTCGAGCGAGAGCCAGCCCTGGAGCTTCTCGCTCACGGCCACGAATGCAAGGTTCAGATAGGCGGCGAGCAAGAGGCCGATGAAAAGCCGATCGCCGCGCGTGGTGGCGATCGGCAGCCAGCCCTTGCGCATCACGGTGGGCGACCGGATCTCCCAGGCCGTCATGCCGATGAGCATGAGCGCGATGCAGCAGAAGAACACGGCCACGGGCAGCGTCCACGCCATCCATTCGAACATCAGGCAGCCTCCTTCATACCCGGCCCATCGCGAAGCCCTTGGCGATGTAGTGACGCACGAACCAGATCACGATCGCGCCCGGCACGATGGTGAGCACGCCGGCCGCGGCGAGCACGCCCCAGTCCATGCCCGAGGCCGAGACCGTGCGTGTCATGACTGCGACGATCGGCTTGGCGTTCACGCTGGTGAGCGTGCGCGCCATCAAGAGCTCGACCCAGCTGAACATGAAGCAGAAGAACGCCGCCACGCCGACGCCGGCCTTGATCAGCGGCACGAAGATGGTGAGGAAAAAGCGCGGGAAGGAGTAACCGTCGATGTAGGCGGTCTCGTCGATCTCGCGCGGCACGCCGCTCATGAAGCCCTCGAGGATCCAAACCGCCAGCGGCACGTTGAAGAGCAGGTGCGCCAAGGCCACCGCGATGTGCGTGTCCATCAGGCCGAGCGTGGTGTAAAGCTGGAAGAAGGGCAGCAGGAACACGGCCGGCGGCGTCATGCGGTTGGTGAGCAGCCAGAAGAACACGTGCTTGTCGCCGATGAAGCTGTAGCGCGAGAAGGCATACGCCGCAGGCAGCGCGACGAGCAGCGAGATCACCGTGTTGATGGCGACGTAGATCATCGAGTTGATGTAGCCCGAGTACCACGACACGTCGGTGAAGATGACCTTGTAGTTGTCCCAGGTGAGCGCCTTCGGCCAGAGCGAGAACACGCTCAGGATCTCCTCGTTCGTCTTGAACGACATGTTGACCATCCAGTACACCGGCAGGATGGCGAACACGAGGTAGAGCACGAGGAAGACCGTGCGCTTCTTGAAGCGGCGGTCATCCATGATGAGGTTCCTCGCTCGCGGATTCGATGTCCGGGCGGCCGCTGCCGCGGGCGGCAGGGTGGCTTGCGCTGCCCTGCCCGGCGCGCTTGCTCAACGAAGAAGCCTTCACTCGGGCACCTTTTCCGCCGTCCCCACCCGCTGCATCCAGTTGTAGAGCACGAAGCACAGCAA
>Ga0209512_1002018_pt1 | contig 22834 bp, 20 predicted proteins | sample frozenSSSSmetaG_FD_184142 | JGI IMG/M metagenome (GOLD analysis project Ga0209512, IMG submission 184142) | Glacier valley bacterial and archeal communities from Borup Fiord, Nunavut, Canada, to study Microbial Dark Matter (Phase II) -... | ecosystem: Environmental > Aquatic > Freshwater > Ice >...
GCGAGCCCCACGTCGGCGAGCAGCGCCCGGGCCGCTTCGAACAGCGCGCGTTCGCGTCGCACCGGCCGCCACGCGCCGAGGCTGCTGCCGGTGGCGGCCTGCACCGCCAGGGCCGCGTTCTCGAGCACGCTCGCGCTGGCGAACAGCCGCGTGATCTGGAACGAGCGCACCAGGCCTCGACGGGCGCGGCGGTGCGTCGGCATGCGCGTGATGTCGTGGCCGGCGAAGACGATGCGGCCCGCGTCGCTCGCGAGCTGCCCGCCGAGCTGCGCCACCAGCGTGGTCTTGCCGGCGCCGTTCGGGCCGATCAGCGCGTGGATCTCGCCGCGCGCGACCGACAGGTCGACGTGGTCGGTCGCGAGCAAACCGCCGAAGCGCTTGACGAGCCCATCCACGACGAGCAGGGGAAGCTCGGTCATGCGGCACCTTTCGATGGCCGACCGAGCATCAGGCCGACGAGACCGCGGCGTGCGAACAGCACCACCGCGAGCAGCACCCAGCCGGTCCAGAACTCGCCGTGCTCGGTATGGGAGCCGAGCACTTCCTGCAGCAGCAACAGCACGGCCGCGCCCATCAGCCCGCCCCAGACGGTGGCAACGCCGCCGAGGATCACCATCACCATCAGCGTGCCCGATTGCGTCCAGTGCAGCACGTTCGGGCTGACGTAGCCCTGCAGGTTCACGCTCAGTGCGCCGGCCACGCCGCCGAGCATGCCGGCGACGACGAACATCACCAGCTTGTAGCGATAGGTCGCGAAGCCGATCGCCTCGGCGCGTACGTCGTCGTCCCGGATCGCGAGCATGGCGCGGCCGAAGCGTGAGGGCACGAAACGCGCGAGCGCCATCAACGACACAGCGAGCACCGCGAGCGCCACGTAGTAGAGCGCCAGCGGGTTCTTCAGGTCGAGCAGCCAGCCGCCGAGCGAAAACAGCGAGCGTGCGCGCACGTTGAGGCCTTCGTCGCCGCCGTAGCCCTTAACCGAGTTGGCGAAGTAGAAGAGCATCTGCGCGAAGGCCAGCGTGATCATGATGAAGTAGACGCCGCGCGTGCGCAGCGAGATCCCGCCGATCACGAGCGCGAACGCCGCCGTGACGACGAGAGTGGCAGCGAGATGCAGCGTGCCGCTCTGCAAGCCCTCGGCGATGAGGATGCCGGTGGTGTAGGCGCCCAGCCCCACGAACGCGGCGTGGCCGAACGACACCAGGCCGCCGTAACCGAGCACGAGGTTGAGGCTGGTGGCCGCGATGGCGTAGACGACGATGCGGCTGGCGAGGCTTTGATAGAAGTCGAGGCCGAGTGCGCGCAGCACGAAGGGCAGGGCGAGCGCGAGAAGCGCGGCGCCGAGCATCGCCGAGGCCTGCGCGCCGCCGAGGCGCCTCGCTGCGCTCAGCATGACGATTGCCGGCCGGTCATCCTGAGCGAAGCGAGGGATCTCGGCATCGCGCTCACCCACGTGCCGGAAACAGCCCCTGCGGCTTGAGTGCCAGCACCGCGGCCATGAATACGTAGACGGCGACCGAGGCGAAGGCCGGTCCGGCCGCGCTGGCCCACTGCGGTGGCAGGAACTCGCGCAGCACGTGCTGCAGCACCGTGCGGCCGAGCGTGTCGATCGCGCCGACGAGCAGCGCGCCCACCAGCGCACCGCGGATCGAGCCGATGCCGCCGATCACGATCACCACGAATGCCAGGATGAGGATGTTCTCGCCCATGCCGACCTGCACTGCCAGCAGCGGCCCGAGCAGCGCGCCGGCCACGGCGCAGAGCGCAGCGCCGACGCCGAACACCAGCGTGAACAGGCGTGTGATGTTCGTGCCCATTGCCGTGGCCATGGTTCGGTTGGAGGCGCCGGCACGCACCAGCGCGCCCAAGCGCGTCTTCTGCACCAGCAGCCACAGCAGCAGCGCGATTGCCAGCCCCACGCCGAGGATGAGCAGCCGGTACGCCGGGTACATCAGGCCCGGCAGCAGCTCCACCGGCCCGGCGAGCGCGGCCGGCGCCGAGAGCGGCAGGTCGTTGCCGAAGATCATCTTCACGCCTTCGTTGAGGATGAGGATGAGCGCGTAGGTGGCGAGCACCTGCGAGAGGTGGTCGCGTGCATAGAGCGTGCGCAGCAGCACCATCTCGAGCGCCATGCCGAACAGTGCGGTGAGGATCACGGCGCCGATCGCGCCGAGCACGAACGAGCCGGTCAGCGCCACCAGCCACGCCGCGAGAAACGCCCCCACCATGTAGAGCGAGCCGTGCGCGAGGTTGATCATGTCCATGACGCCGAAGACCAGCGTCAGGCCTGCGGCGAGCAGGAACAGCATCAGCCCGAACTGCAGGCCGTTGAGCGCCTGCTCGAGAAGGAGAAGGCCGCTCACCGCAGCGGCGCTGCTGTGCCGCTCAACCTTTCATCGCGCAGCTCTGCACGTACGCGTCGCCGTGGTTCTTCAGAATCGGCTCGTTGAAGCTCTTGTTGACGAGGCCGCCCTTGCCGTCGTTGCCGATGGTGCGCACGTAGTAGTTCTGGATCGGGTACTGGTTGGTGTTGAACTTGAACGGCCCGCGCACCGATTCAAAACGGGCCGCCTTGAGCGCCTTTTTCACCGCCGCCTGATCTTCGAGCTTGCCCTTGGTGTCGCGCACTGCGGCGTCGATCAGCAGCGCCGCGTCGTAGCCTTGCGATGCATAGAGCGTGGGCACGCGCTTGTATTCCTTCTGGAACTCGGCCACGAACTTCACGTTGGCCAGGTTGGTGAAGTCGGGCGACCAATGGGCGGTGTTGAACAGGCCGGCCATCGCGGCGCCCACGGGGTTGATCACGTCCTGGTCGGCGCTGAAGCCGGGCAGCAGCAGGGTCGTGTCCTTGCCGAGGCCGGCGCCGACGTATTGCTTGATGAAGTTGATGCCCATGCCGCCCGGCAGGAAGATGTAGACCGCCTGCGGCCTGGCAGCGCGGATCTCCGCGAGCTCGGCCGCGTAGTCGAGCTGGCCGAGCTTGGTGTAGTTCTCGCCGACGACCTGGCCCTTGAACGTGCGCTTGAAGCCGGCCAGCGAATCCTTGCCGGCCTGGTAGTTCGGCGCGACGAGGTAGACGCTCTTCAGGTCGCGCGTGTTGGCGTACTGGCCCGCGGCCTCGTGGTACGCATCGTTCGGCCACGAGACGGCGAAGAACAGCGGGTTGCAGTCCTTGCCGGCCATCGACGAAGGTGCGGCGTTGGGGCTGATGTAGATCGTGCCCGCGTCGAGCGCTTCGGGCAGTGCGGCCAGCATGATGTTGGAAAACACCACCCCGGTCATGAAGTCGACCTTGTCGCGCTTGATGTTCTTCTCGAACAGCTGCTTGGCGACGTCGGGCTTGAACTGGTCATCGCTCACCAGCACCTCGGCAGGCAGGTTGCCGAGCTTGCCGCCGTTGAGTTTGACCGCCAGCAGAAAGCCGTCGCGGATGTCGACGCCGAGCGCCGACGAAGGCCCCGACAGTGTGCTGACGAAGCCGACCTTGACCTTGTCGGCCGCATGCGCGGGCAACACGCCGAGCCAGCCTGCGAGAAGAGCCGCTACGGCGGCGGCAACGGTCGGTGATTTCATTGGCGAGCTCCCATTGGTTCGGTCAGACCCAGACCTGCAGCACGTAGTCGAACGGCGCCTGGCCGTTGAACAGGTCGACGCGCTGCAGCTTGATACGCAAGTCACCTGCCAGGCCGCGCACCAGAGTGTGACGATAGCTGCCGCCGAAGTGGCGCACGCTGTCGCGCCGCAGCTCCATCATGTGGAAGCGCGAACGCACGCGGATCTCATGGTCGCTGACCGACTCGAGCGCGACGTGGCCCACGAGGTGGCTCGTCTCCCACATCGGTGCCTGCGACCAGGCGTTCGGGTGCGATACGCGGCCCTTCCTGATCTCCATCATCAGCTTGTCTTCCGCGAAGATCGAAGGCGAGCCTTCCCACTCCGTCTGCTCTGCAGAGACCGGCATCCAGTACACGCCCTCGGCCGCGAACAGGTCGATCCAGGCCTGCCAGTGCTTGCCGTCGAGCAGCTCTGCCTGCGCGTAGAGAAATTGCTCGACCTCGCGCTGCACGTCGCCCGCAGACACGAGGCCGGGTCGTGGCAGCGTTGCAGGTGAAGACACCGCGGCACGCGGCGAATGGTCGGGCTCGATGCGCTGGGCGCCGCTCGGCACGGCGCCGCTGCCCGCCTCGATGACGACGTCTTGCCCGAGCAGATGGGCGAAGTCGGGGCCGGCGGTGGGGATCGATCGGTCGTTGCCCATCATGCCGCCCGCATGTAGGTGGACCATGCCTTGAACTGGTTGCGCATCACCGCCTCCGACGTGCCGTGATTGGAGTAGGTGACGCCGTTCTCTTCCCGGTCGTCACCGAAATGGCGATGGAAGCTCACCCAGTCGCCACCGTTCGATTGCAGGCCCCACTGGCCCTTGGCCCAGTTCTCGAGGTCGTCTGCGTTGATCATCGTGGCCGGTGAGTTGACGAGGTTGTAGTACCAGAGGCTGCGCCGATAGATCGCCTCGGGCGCGCCCTTCAGCCGGAAGTGCCAGATCTCCGACATCGTCATGTCGGGCCCGATGGGGCGCAGGCAACGCAGCTGCTGCAGCGGCGACTGCACCGAGAGGTACGGATAGACCAGCACATGGTGGATGCTGCGAGAGAGGTACTCCTCGGTCTGCGCCTCGCCGTAGGCTGCCTTCAGCAACCCTTCATATTCGAGCGAGTCCGGGTCTTTCGGGCGCAGGCCCATGTAGGCCTTGAGGATGCCGTGGCCGTGCGGGAAGTTGATCGTCTGCACGGCGTCCCACTGCTCGAAGCTGGACGCGAACGTCGACAGGTAGTGGTAGTAGAGCGGCGCGCTGCCGGTCTCGGCCTTGAGACGTTTCTCGACCCGGCCCGCCGCGATGCCGGTCGACTGGTGCGTGACCGAAGGGTGCAATGAATCGAGCTGGTTCTCCATGAAGAACTTCCAGTTCGAGTGCTGCATGACGCGGTGGCACACCGGCACCACCTCCACCTCGCCGAGCGGCGAGCGGTCGCACATGTCGTCGAAGGCGATCCTGGCTTCGCCAAGGAACTCGTCGAGCGTCGGGCCTTCGGCCGCCAGGCTCGCGAACACGAAGCCGCGGTAGCTGCCGACGCGGGCGGCGCGCTTCATGCTGCAGTCGGGGTTGTCTTTCGTCATGCGCGTGCCCTCGTAGCCGTTGGCCAGGGGAATGGCACGCACGCTGCCGTCGAGGTGAAAGCTCCACGCGTGGTACGAGCACACGAAGGCACTGCCGGTGTTGCCCTTCAGGTTGCCGACGAGCTGCACGCCGCGGTGCGGGCAGCGGTTGTAGAGCACCTGCACTTCGCCGTTCTTCTGCCGCACCATGATCATCGGCTGGCGGCCGATCTGCACCGCGGCGTAGTCGCCCGGGTTCGGCACCTGCGACTCGTGGCCGCAGTAGACCCAGGTGCGCTCCCAGATCAGCTCCATCTCCCGGTCGAAGATCTGCGGGTCGGTGTAGACCGTCTTGTGGACGCGGTCGGGCTCGACGAGGGTCTCGAGATTCATGCTGGGCTCCAAGTTGGCGATGACGATGGCGACTTCGTGATGGCTCGCATCTTCGGGCAGAAGTCTAGGACCGTGCGATACGTTGCCAGCGGCTCGTAGACTTGTTGCCATGAGCCTCGCAGCACCGCCGTCGTCGCCTCCGCCTCCGCCTCTTTACCGCGGCTTCTCCACCACTGCGCAGATCGACGCCGAATACAACGCCGGTGCGGCCGTGCCAGAGGCCGCTTCCATCATCGAACGCTGGCGCCATGAGGCCGCCGCCGCACGCGAGAAGCTCGAATGCCGGCTCGACGTGCCCTACGGCCCGACGCTCGCCGAGACGCTCGACGTCTTTCCCGCCGCGCGCGCCGATGCGCCGGTTTTCGTGTTCCTGCACGGTGGCTACTGGCGCGCGCTCTCGTCGAAAGACTTCAGCGGCGTGGCGACCGTGCTGGGCACGCTCGGCATCGCGACGGTGGTGCCGAACTACGCCCTCGCGCCCTCGGTGACCATCGACGAGATCGCGCGCCAGTGCCGAGCCGCGGTGGCCTGGGTGCTGCGGCACATGGGCATTGGTGGCGTGGTCGTGGGCGGCCATTCGGCCGGCGGGCACCTGAGCGCGATGTGCGCGATCACACGATGGGCCGCGGACTATGGCCTGCCCGCCGACCCGTTGCGCGGCGGCCTGCTCATCAGCGGCCTCTACGACCTCGAGCCGCTGCGCCACAGCTACCTGCAACCGCAGATCCGTCTCGACGACGGCATCGTCGCGCGCAGTTCGCCGATCGCGCATGTGCGCCCGTCGGTGACACCGCTGCACATCACCTGGGGCGGGGCCGAGAGCGCCGAGTTCGCGCGCCAGTCGGGCAGCTTCCACGAGGCCTGGCAGGCGGCGGGCAACACGTCGACGCTGGCGCCGGTCGAGGCAGCGAATCACTTCACCGTACTCGACGGCTTCGCCGATCCGCACAGCGATCTCTGCCGCTGGATCGTCGACCGCTTCTGAAACGCCCGGCTACATCGCCTTGAACAGGTGCACGTAGGCGCGGCTCACCGGCAGCTCGCCGGCGTGGCCGTGAAGGCGCACGAACAGGCGGCTCAACTCGTCGCGCCGCGTGCCGGCGAGATGCTCGAGGTTGACGATGGTCGAGCGATGGATCTGCACGAAGCGCTGCGGGTCGAGCTGTGCCGCGAGCTCCGTGACGGTGGTGCGGATCAGGTGTTCGGCCGCGGCCGTGCGCACGCAGGTGTATTTGTCGTCGGCGTGGAAGTAGAGGACGTCGCCCACCGGGATCTGGTGCACCAGCTCGCCCTGGCTGGCACGCACGTAGCGCAGGTGTGATGCCGTTGCCTTCGGTGCCGCCGACAGGGTCCTGAGGACGGTCGCCAGCCGCGCGTCGTCTGCTCCGGCGGGCGCTGCGATCGTCGCCTGCAGGCGCTCCACCGTCATCGCCAGCCGCTCCGCCTTCACCGGCTTGAGCACGTAGTCGAGTGCCTGCTGCTCGAAGGCGGCCACGGCGAACTCGTCGTAGGCCGTCACGAAGACCACGCGCGTCGTGCCTTCGACGCCCTGCGCCACTTCGAGGCCGGTGAGGCCCGGCATCTTGATGTCGAGAAAGGCGAAGTCGGGCCGCAAGGCGGCGATGCGCTCGGCGGCCTCGGCGCCGTTGCGCGCGACGTGAACGATCTCGAGTTCGGGCCAGGCTCGCGCGAGTGCATCGCGCAGATAGCTGGCGAGATGCGGTTCGTCGTCGGCGATGAGGGCGGTCGGCATGGTTCGGTCGAGCCTGAGTGAATTCAGGTCGGAAGGGGCATCGGTACCGGCAGGGACAGGCTGGCGCGAACCCCTCGCACCGGCGCCGGCTCGACCCGCAGGCTGGCCGAGCTGCCGTAGGTCTGCAGCAGGCGATGGCGGATGTTGGCGAGCGCCGTGCCGGTGCCGCCACGGGCGGTGCGCGGGGAAGAGGCCGCCGTCGGCGTGGACGTCGTCACGGCGAGGCCGCCGCCGTCGTCGTCGACCGTGATCACCAACGATCTTCCTTCGCGACGCGCGCCGATGCGCAGGTGGCCGCCTTCGATCTGCGGCTCGAGGCCGTGCAGCACCGCGTTCTCGACCAGCGGCTGCAGCGTGAGCGCGGGCAGGGGCAGGGCGCGCAGCGAATCGGGCACGTCGACCTCGTACGCGAGCCGGTCTTCCATGCGGATCTTGACGATGCGCAGGTAGGCGCCGACGAGGTCGAGCTCGTCGCCCAGCGTGTGCTGCGCGCCGCCCAGGCCCGAGAGCGAAGCGCGCAGGTAGTCGACGAATGACTCGAGCATGAGCTTGGCGCGTGGCGCGTCGCTTTCCATCAGGGCGGTCACGTTGGCGAGCGTGTTGAACAGGAAGTGCGGCTCGATCTGCGCCTGCAGCAGGCGCAGTTGCGCTTCGGTGGCAGCGTTTTCGGCGCGGATCTGGCGCGCCTTGGACCAGAAGAACTGCTGGAACAGCGCCGTGATGACCAGGGCCACGAGCACGCTGCCGGCGGCCGCTTCCTGATGCTCCACGAGCAGCGTGCGCCGCAGGTCGATGCCCGTCGCCAGATAGACCCCGATCGGCCAGCCGAAAAGCACGCCGAGAGCCGGCGTGAGGAAGAAATACAGGCTGCGCTGCCAGGGCTCGGCGCGGTTCAGGCGCGGCCGGCCGATGACGCGTGTGCTGATCCAGAACGCGAAGCGCACGGAAAAGCCGATGCACAAACTGACGACGGCGCTCACGCCGTACCAGGCCCACCACGAGGTGATGCCCGAGCGCTGGTGATCGAGCGAGAACAGCGTGGCGAAGATGAGCGCGACGGCGAGCGAGAACAGCACCGTCCACAGGTGGTCGAGCCACCACGGGCCGACTTTCGTTTCGCTCCGGCTCAGCCAGCCGCGCCACGACAGGCGGAGCATCTCGGTGGTGTGCATGCGGGCCAGTGTACGAAGCCGATGCAGCGGCGAAGCTGCTCGCCGACAGCTCGACAGCCGGCACGACGAACGACATCCGGGCGGCGCGAGTGACGCGAGTGACGCCAGCGGGCTTATTGACGCGAGTGGCGCCAGCGGCGCGATCGACGCGAGTGGCGAGCCGAACCTTCACGACCCGCTCCCTACAATGCGCGGGCCTTCGCGAGCCTCGTTTTCTCCATGCACGTCCACGCTTCCGTTTTCAAGGCCTACGACATCCGCGGCATCGTCGGCACGACCATCGACGAGGTCTTCGCCGAGCACCTCGGCAAGGCGTTCGGCAGCGCCGCATTGGCAGAAGGCGAGCGTGCCGTCGCGGTGGGCCGCGACGGCCGCCTCTCCGGCCCTTCGCTCGCCGCCGCGCTCATTCGTGGCCTCACCTCGACCGGGCTCGACGTGGTCGATCTCGGCGCGGTCACCACGCCGATGCTGTACTACGTCGCCGCCACGCGAGCCCGGCACGGCTGCTCGAGCGGCGTGCAGGTCACCGGCAGCCACAACCCGAAGGACTACAACGGCTTCAAGATGGTGCTGGCCGGCCGCGCGATTCACGGCGAGGAGATCCAGGCGCTGAGGCAGCGCATCGAAGCCGAGGACTACGCGCACGGCGCCGGCCGCAGCGCCGCGATGGACGTCGGCGCCGAATACGGCGCGCGCATCGCCGGCGACTGCAGGCTGGCGCGGCCGATGACGGTCGCCGTCGACTGCGGCAACGGCATCGCCGGCGCCTCGGCGCCTGGCGTATTGCGCGCGCTCGGCTGCACCGTGCGCGAGATCTACTCCGAAGTCGACGGCAACTTCCCCAACCACCACCCCGACCCGAGCAAGCCCGAGAACCTGGCCGAGCTGATCCGCCTGGTGCAGTCGGGCGACGCCGAGATCGGACTGGCCTTCGACGGCGACGGCGACCGGCTCGGCGTGGTCACCAAAGACGGCGCCGTCATCTACCCCGACCGCCAGCTCATGCTGTTCGCACGCGACGTGCTCCGGCGCCACCGCGGCGCCACCATCCTGTTCGACGTGAAGTGCTCGCAGCGCCTCGCGCCGCTGATTCGCGACGCCGGCGGCGTGCCGCTGATGTGGAAGACCGGGCACTCGCTGGTGAAGGCGAAGATGAAGGAAGTCGGCTCGCCGCTGGCCGGCGAAATGAGCGGCCACATCTTCTTCGGCGAGCGCTGGTACGGCTTCGACGACGCCACCTACACGGCAGCGCGCCTGCTCGAGATCGTGAGCCGGAGCGCCGACCCGAGCGCGGTGCTGAACGCCTTGCCTACCAGCTACTCCACGCCCGAGCTCAACGTCGCCTGTGCCGAAGGCGAGCCGGCGCAGGTGGTGGCGCGGCTGCGCGCGGAAGCGAGGTTCCCGAACGCACGCGAGGTCGTGACCATCGACGGCGTGCGCGTGGAATACGACGACGGCTTCGGCCTCGTGCGCGCCTCGAACACCACGCCGGTGCTGGTGCTGCGCTTCGAGGGCACGAGCGAGGCCGCGCTCGAACGCATCCGCGCCGAATGCATGGCGGCGCTGGTGGCGGTGAAGCCCGACGCGCGGGTCGAAGCGGCTGCGCATTGACCGGGGTCGCGCTGCGCGCCTGCGAGGTGGCGTGCGCGTCCTGATCGTCAAGCTCTCCTCGCTCGGTGACGTGGTGCATGCGTTGCCCGTCGTGGCCGACATTCGCGCTGCGCACCCGGGAGCGCTCGTCGACTGGGTGGTCGAGCCGGGGTTCGCACCGCTGCTCGAGTGCGTCGAGGGCATTGCCGAGGTCATCGCCTGCCCGTTGCGGCGCTGGACGAAGACGGGGCTCTGGCGCGCGTCGGTACGGGCCGAGATGCGTGCCTTCGTGAAGCGCCTGCGTCGCGAGACCTACGACGCCGTCATCGACCTGCAAGGCCTGACCAAATCGGCCGTGATCGCGCGGCTCGCGCACGGGCCCAGCTGGGGCCTGGCCAACCGCACCGAGGGCGCGAGCCACGAGGCGCCGGCCCGCTGGCTGGTGACGCACGCCGTGCGCGTGGAACCGCACAGCCACGCGCTCGACCGCTCGCGCGAGCTGGTCGAGACCGCGCTCGGCACGCGGCGCGACTCGGCGCCGGTGTTCGGGCTCGAAGCGCACCTGCGCCACGTGCCGCCGCGGCTGCGCGAGGTGGTGCTGATCCACGGCACCTCGCGCGCCGACAAGCTCTGGCCCGATGCGCATTGGGTCGAGCTCGGCCGCCGCCTCATCGAAGACGGCTGGACGATCGCGCTGCCGCAGGCCGGCCGCGACGAAGGCGAGCGGGCACGGCGCATCGCCGCTGCGCTCGGCGACGCGCCGTGCGAGGTCTGGCCCGCGCTCGATCTCGGCGCCTTCACGGAGCGGCTGGCGGCGTGCCACGGCGCCATCGGCGTCGACAGCGGGCCCAGCCACATCGCCGTGGCACTCGGCCTGCCGCACGTGCAGATCTACAACTTCCCGACCGCTTGGCGCACCGGCCCGCAGCCGCGCCACGGCGCCGGCACGCAGGTGTCGGTGGAAAACGAACCCACTCCGACGGTGGCGGCGGTGTGGTCGGCGTGGAAAGGCGTGCTGCGCGCCGCCGATGCCGTGGCGGCAGCGAACCGGCTCTCGCGATGAAAGGCTCGTGGAAACGGCACGTGGCACGCGCGGCGTATGCCTTCGCGATGCGCGTCGTATCGCCGCTGTATGCGTTGCGCCTGCGGTTGCGCGGCCGTCGCGAGCCGCTCTACGGGCAGGCGATCGGCGAGCGCTTCGGCTACTACGGCAGTGCGCCCGCGGACAGCGGAGCGGTCTGGATCCACAGCGTTTCGCTTGGCGAGACGCGTGCCGCCGCGCCCTTGATCGACGCGTTGCGCGCTGCGCGGCCCGAGGTGCGTTTTCTGCTCACGCAAGGCACGGCGACCGGTCGTGCGGCCGGCGTTTCCTTGCTGCGCGACGGCGACGTACAGGCCTGGCTGCCGTGGGACACGCCCGGCGCGGTGCGCCGTTTCCTGCGCCGCTTCCGTCCCGCGGCCGGCGTGCTGATGGAGACCGAGATCTGGCCGAACCTGCTGGCAGAAGCGCAGTCGGCCGGCGTGCCGATGCTGCTCGCCAACGCACGCCTGAGCGAGCGCAGCCGGCGCCGCGGTGCGCGCGTCGACTCGCTTCTGCGCCCGGCCTTCGAGAGCCTCGCCGAGGCCTACGCGCAGACCGACGATGATGCAGCCCGGCTGCGCGAGGCCGGCGCGCCTCGCGTCGAGGTGCTCGGCAATCTCAAGTACGACCTCGCGCCCGACCCGCGATGCGTGGCGCTCGGCACGGCGTGGAAACGCGGCACTGCACGGCCGGTCGTGCTCGCCACCAGCACGCGAGAAGGCGAGGAGGCGATGCTGCTCGAGGCCTGGCGCGCGCTCGTCGTCGAGCGGCCGCTGCTGGTGATCGTGCCGCGCCATCCGCAGCGCTTCGACGAGGTGGCGCGCGCCATCGCCGACGCCGGCTTCACGCTCTCGCGTCGCAGCAGCTGGGTCGACAGCGCCGTGCCCGCCACAGCGCACGAAGCGCAGGTCTGGCTGGGCGACTCGATGATGGAAATGCCGGCCTGGTACGCGCTGGCCGACGTGGCCTTGCTCGGCGGCAGCTACGCACCGCTCGGCGGGCAGAACCTGATCGAGGCCGCGGCCGTCGGCTGCCCCGTCGTCACCGGGCCGCACACCTTCAACTTCGCACAGGCGGCCGAGCTCGCCGTGGCCGCAGGTGCCGCGATCCGCGTGGTGGGCATGGCGGCGGGCGTGGCCGCGGCGGTCGGGCTCGTGGCCGAGCCGCAGCGGCGGCAGCGGATGTCGGCCGACGCGCTGGCCTTCGCCGCACGGCACCGCGGCGCTGCGCCGCGCATGGCGGCGGGCATCCTCGCGCGCGTTGTTTGAGTCGTCGGCTCGTCGCTAGGGTCGCGACGAACGCGGCCGCGTCGCGAGCGCGTGGGTGACCGCCTCGGCAGGCACGTCGCCGATCGCCGTCAATTCGGCGGGTGCACCGCTGCCCAGTGGCGCGAGGTCGCACGCGTACCCGCCCACGTCGTGCCAGCGGTCGATCTCGTAGCCGACGTGGCGGCCGTAAGTCGAGGCGCGTCTGCCGGCACGGCAAAGCGGATCACGCCGGCGCTTCGATCGCCAGGGGGTCATGTTGACGCTCGGGATTCAACGCACCAGCAGACGATCGACAGCGAGCACGTCGGAAGGCGCGAGCCGGCCCGAGGCCTGGCGCAGCCGCAGCGTGTTGAGCAGCACGTCGTAGCGCGCACGGGCGAGGTCACGACGCGTCTGGTAGAGCTGGCTCTGCGCGTTCAGCACGTCGACGTTGACGCGGATGCCGACGCGGTAGCCGAGCTGCGTGGCCTCGAGCGCGAGCTGGCTCGACGCCTCCGCGGCTTCGAGTGCCTTGACCTGCGCCGCGCCCGACTGCAGGTTGTACCAAGCCTGCCGTGTGCTCTGCGTGACGAAGCGGCGCGCAGCCTCGAGGTCGTTGCGCGAGCGCTCCTCGAGCACCAGCGTCTCCTTGATGCGGTTCTGGATCTGGCCGCCGGTAAAGAGCGGCAGGTTGATCTGCACGCCCACGCTGGCGCCGCTGTTGGTGCCACTGATGTTGTTCGCCACCGTGCCACGGCCGCCCTGCAGCGAAGCCACGGCGTCGATCGTCGGCAACCGCTGCGCGCGAGCCTTTTCGGTCTCGAGCTGGGCCACGTCGTACGCCACCCGCGCACGCCGCACGGCCGGGTGCTCTTCCGAAGCGCGGCTCACCAGCTCGTCGAGCGGCGTGGCGGCGCTCGGCGGCAACGTGAGCGGCACGGCGATCTGGCGCGGCGCCACGTCGCTGCGGCCGACCAGCTGGTCGAGCGCGATGCGCTTGGTGACGAGGTCGTTGTTGGCCGCGATCTCCTGCGAGGTGGCGAGGTCGAAGCGGGCCTGCGCCTCGCGCGTGTCGGTGATCGTGGCGGTGCCGACTTCGAAGTTGCGCTTGGCCGAGGCGAGCTGCTCGGCGATGGCGGTCTTGTTGGCGCGCGTGGTCTGCAACGTGTCTTCGGCGCCGAGCACGTCGAAGTAGGCCTGGCTCACGCGGAGCATCAGGTCCTGCTCGGCCGTGTCGAGGTCGGCGAGCGACGATTCGAGCGAGCGCTCGGCCTGCGAGATGCTGGCGCGGTTGCCCTGGTTGAAGAGCGGCTGGCGCGCGCTGATCGAGGCGCCGAGGTTGTTGCTGCCGAAGTCGCCGCCGATGGTCGGGCTGGTCTGCGAGCGGCCACCGCTGCTCGAGAGCGCAGCGCTCGGCCGCATCAGCGCACGCGTCTGCTCCACGCGAAACTGTGCCGAGTCGTAGAGCGCGCGGGCCGAGAGAAAGGTCGCGTCGTAGCTGTGCGCGGCTTCGTAGAGCTCGAGCAGCGACTGCGCCCCAGCCGCTGGCGCCCAGGTCGCGAGCACCAGCGCGGCCATCGGCGCCCACGGCGTTCGCCGTACGTTCCGTGCCCGCGTCGATTTCCCAAGCTCAACGCCCATGGTGGTTCCCTTGCGATTCGTTGTCGTTGTGCGGCACTCTAGGCAGCGGCCGGGTCGCGCGCCTGCGCGATGCGACGGCCTGCAGATCGGCGCGCCGGGCCGCGGCTACGTGGCGACGGGCTGTGCGCATCAGAAGATGAAGCGGCTCGGCTCGCCGAAGCCGGAGAGGCGCGGCGCCACCGTATCGAACAGCTCCACGCTCGAATAGCCCGCCTCCGGCCCGCGCGTCATCAGCGTGGCCCGCATGATCGGCAGCTGGCCGACGACGCCGACGAGCCGCCCGCCGGCCTTGAGTTGGCCGAGCAGCGAGCGCGGCACCTCGCTCACCGAGCCCGAGAGCACGATCACGTCGAACGGGCCTTCGACCGGCAGCGGGCGCGAGCCGTCGGCGCCGATCACGCTGGCGTTCATGACCCAGGCCTTGCGCAGGTTCTCGGTGGCGAGCATCGCCAGCTCGGGGTCGATCTCGAGCGTGGTGACGTGCTGGGCGCGGTGGGCGAGCAGCGCGGCCATGTAGCCGGAGCCGGCGCCGATCTCGAGCACGCGCTCGTGGCGCTGCACGCCGAGCTCCTGCAGCAGCCGCGCCTCGACCTTCGGCTCGAGCATGAACTGGCCGTGCGGCAGCGGGACCTGCGTGTCGACGAAGGCCATCGAGCGATGCGCCTCGGGAACGAAGTCTTCGCGCTTGACGATGGAGAGCAGCGAGAGCACGTCGGGATCCAGGACCTCCCAGGTCCTGATCTGCTGCTCGATCATGTTGAAGCGGGCTTGCTCGATGTTCATGGCGGTGTCTGCGCGAGAGGGCGTTCTGGAACCGGGTGCGGAAGGGAAGGAGCGATGCGGAAGATGCGGCGCTTGCCCCAGCGGGCGAGGTCGTCGAGGTAGCAGTAGATGACCGGCACGACCACGAGCGTGAGCAGAGACGACGTGATCACGCCGCCGATCACGGCCTGGCCCATCGGCGCGCGCTGCTCCGAGCCTTCGGAGAGCGCGAAGGCGAGCGGCACCATGCCGAAGACCATCGCCAGCGTGGTCATGAGGATCGGGCGCAGCCGCACGCGTGCGGCGTAGAGCAGCGCGGCCTCGCGGCCCATCGGCACGCCGGACGGGTGAACGGCGTCGCCTTCGTTGCTGCTCTCGCCACCGACTTCACCGCGCTGCGCGCGGATCGCGAAGTCGATCAGCAGGATCGCGTTCTTCGTCACCAGGCCCATCAGCATCACGATGCCGATGATCGAGAACATGTTGAGCGTGGAGCGGAACAGCAGCAGCGCCAGCACCACGCCGATGAGCGTGAGCGGCAGCGAACTCATGAGAGCCAGCGGCTGCAGGAAGCTGCGGAACTGGCTGGCCAGGATCATGTAGATGAAGACGATGGCGAGCGCCAGCGCGCCGATGGCGTACTGGAACGACTCGTTCATGTTCTTGGTCGAGCCGCCGAAAGAGTAGCGGTAGCCGGGCGGCCAGCTGATGGCGTCGAGCACCGCCTTGATGTCGGCCGAGACGTCGCCCGAGCTGCGGCCGAAAGCGTTGGCGTCGATGTTGATCTCTCGATTCAGGTCGCGCCGGTTGATCTGGTTGGCGCCGGTCGAAGGGAACACGTCGGCCACCTGCGAGAGCCGCACCACGCGGGCCGAGCCGTCGGCCGCAGGCGCCACGTTGATCGGCAGGCGCTGCAGGTCGCCGGGTGCGTAGCGGCTCTCGGGTGCGAGCCGCACGTTCACGTCGTAGTTCTCGCCATCGGGCGCGCGCCAGTTGCCGACCAACGTGCCGGCCACGAGCGTGCGCAGCGCGTTGGCGAGCATGGTGACGTTCAGGCCGGCGTCGGACGCGGCGTCGCGTTTCACCTCGATGGCGACGGTGGGCTTGTCGGGCTTGAGCGTGGTGTCGAGGTCGACCAGGCCGGGGATCTCGCGCATCTTCAGGGTGATGGTTTTCGAGAGCCGCTCGAGTTCGCCGAGGTCGGTGCCCTGGATCGAGAACTGCAGGCTCTTGCCGCCGCCCAGATCGGTCTGGCCGATGTTGGTGACGGTGATGCCGGGAATGCGCGTCAGCTTCTCGCGCAGCGGCACCGCCATCTCGGTCACGCTGCGGGTGCGGTCCTTGCGGTCGGCCAGTCGAACGTAGGTGGCCGCGTAGATCTTGCCGGCCGCCTGGCCGCTGTTGATCGTGGTCACTGTGTAGCGCACTTCGGGCATCTCGCGCAGAGCGGCATCGACCTGCTTCGCACGCATCTCGGTCACCTCGAGCGAGGAGCCGACCGGCGTGTAGTAGTTGATCTGCGTCTCGGAGAAGTCGGCCTTCGGCACGAACTCGGCGCCGAGCAGCGGGATGATGAAGAACGCGCCGACGAAGGTGGCGAGTGCGATGCCGAGCGTTGCCAGGCGGTGTTTCAACGACCAGCCGAGGATGCGCTGGTAGGCGTTCGACAAGGCGGTGGTGAGCCGGTCGAACACGCCGGTCACGCGGCCGATGGTGCGGTCGTACAACGTGCGCCGCTGGCCCGGCGCGAGCTCGTGCACGCGCTCGGCTTGCGGGTCGTGCCAGACGCTCGAGAGCATCGGGTCGAGCGTGAAGCTCACGAACATCGAGATCAGCACCGCGGCCACGATGGTGAGGCCGAACTCGTGGAAGAACTTGCCCACGATGCCGCCCATGAAGCCGATCGGCAGGAACACGGCGACGATCGAGAGCGTGGTCGCGAGCACGGCCAGGCCGATCTCGTTGGTGCCGGCGAGCGCGGCCTCGTGCGCGCTCTTGCCCATCTGCACGTGGCGCACGATGTTCTCGCGCACCACGATCGCGTCGTCGATCAGCAGGCCCACGCAGAGCGAGAGCGCCATCATCGTGATGGTGTTGATGGTGAAGCCGAACAGGTACATGAACAGGAACGTGCCGATCAGCGCAATCGGCAGCGTGAGCCCGGTGATCACCGTCGAGCGCCACGAGTTCAGGAACAGGAACACGATCAGGATGGTGAGCGCGGCGCCTTCGAACAGCGTGCGCTTGACGTTCGCCACCGAGACGCGGATCGAGCGCGAGTTGTCGCGGTTGACCTCGACGCGGATGCCGGGCGGCGTCACGCCCTTCGCGTCGGCGAGCGCCTTCTGCAGCCCGTCGACCACGCCGATGGTGTTCTCGCCCTGACTCTTCTGCACCGAGAGCAGCACCGTGCGCTGGCCGTTGTAGAGCGCCAGGCTTTCGACCTCCTGCGGCCCGTCGACGATGTCGGCCACCTGCCAGAGCTTGACCGGTGCGCCCGACGAGCCGGACCCTCCGGCGACGAGCCCGCTCGTGCCCGACCCGCCGAACATCTTCTTCGCCACCACGATCTCGCGAAAGTCTTCCGGGCGCTTCAGCCGTGCATTGATCTGCACCACACGCTCCTGGTCCTTCGAGCGGATGGCGCCGAGCGGCAGCTCCTGGTTCTCGCTCCTCACCGCAGCCACCACCTGGTCGACGCCGATGCCGAGCGACTCGAGCGCGGCCGGCTTGAGGTAGACGTTGATCTGCCGGCTGATGCCGCCGACGACCGCGACCGAACCCACGCCGCGTACGTTCTCGAGGCGCTTCTGCAACACCTGCGAAGCCCACGTCGTGAGCTCCTGCGCGCTCTTCGGGTTCGGCCCGTCGCCGAGCACGGCCACGTTGAAGATCGGCACGCTCTGCGGGTCGAAGCGCGAGATGCGCGGCTCCTTGACCTCGTCGCGCAACAGCGGGCGGATCAGCGCCACCTTCTCGCGCACGTCTTCAGCAGCCTTGCGCCCGTCGACGTCGAGATTGAACTCGACGATCACCACCGAAGTTCCTTCGTACGAGCGCGAGTACAGCGTGCTGATGCCGGCGACGGTGTTGACCGCCTCCTCGACCTTCTTCGTGACCTCGGCCTCGACGATCTCGGGCGAGGCGCCGGGATAGTCCATGGCGACGACGACGGTCGGGAAGTCGATGTTCGGGAACTGGTCGACCGAGAGCCGCTGGTAGCTGAACAGGCCGAGGACGACGAACGCGAGCATCACCATCGTGGCCAGCACGGGGTTGTCGATCGAGACGCGCGTGAACCACATGGTCGAGGTGCCTGGCCTGTGCTTCGGGCGTGCTGGCTCAGCGCGCGGCCGAAGCCGCAGCCGGCACCGATGGCACGGCTGTGGCTGGCGCCGATGCAGCAAAGGTCTTGACGGCCGCGATGCGCACCGGCGTGCCGTCGCGCACGAGGCCGGTGCTCTGGCCCAGCACGCTCGAGCCTTCGGCCAGGCCCGACGCGATCTCGACCCAGGCCTCGCCGGCCACCGTGCCGCGCGTGCCGAGCTTCACCGGCGTGACCAGGGCCTTGCCGTCGCTCACCATCAGTACATAGGGCCGCGCCTGGTCGGTGCGCACGGCCGAGAGCGGCAGCGCCAGGGCGCGCTGGCGATCGAGCTCGATCGTGCCGCGTGCGAACAGGCCCTGGCGCAGGGCCGGCTGCGGCGCGACGGCGAGGTAGACCACGATCGATCGCGTGCCGACCTGCGCGCTCGGGTTGATGCGCACCACGCGGGCTGCAACCGGCGCGGCGAGCCCGTCGATGCGCAGCGTCGCGGCGCGGCCGATGGCCAGCCCGGCGACGTCGTCGGGCGTGAGCGCGGCCTCGACCTCGAGCTGCGCGAGGTCGACGATCTCGAGCACCTTGGCGTCGACGGCGACGCGTTCGCCCGGCTGCACCATGCGCTGCGAGACCAGACCGGCGATGGGCGCCGTCAACGTCGCGTCGTTGAAGTTCTTCTTGGCCAGCAGCGCGGCCGAGCGCGCGGCTTCGTAGCTCGCACGCGCACCGGCCTCGTTCGAGATCGAGGTCTCGAGGCCGGTGGCCGAGATGAAGCCCTGCGCCACGAGGGCGCGGTTGTTCTCAAGCGCGCGCAGCGAGATGTCGAGCTGCGATTTGGTCGACGATGCGGTCTGCTCGGCCTGACGCAGCTTGAGCTCGAGTTCGGTCGTGTCGAGCTGGCCCACGACCTGGCCGGCGCGCACGCTGTCGCCTTCGCGCACGGTGAGCGACTTCAGCTCGGCCGTGACACGGGCTCGCACGACGGCGCTGTTGACGGCCTTGAGTCCGCCCGAAATCTCGAGCGTGCGCGGCAGCTCGATGGTGCGGGCGACGACCACGTCTCCCGGCGACAGGTCGAGCCCGCTCAGCGTGGGAGACGAAGCGGCCGACGCCGCCGACGACCCGCCCGCTTTTCGCGCCACCAGCACGCGGCCCACGGCGCCGGCCAGCACCAGCACGGCCACGCCACCGAGGGCCCAGCGCTGCCAGCGCTTCACGCGTGTTTCCGTGCCGGGGCGCGCACGGACTGCTTCGCGGCCCTGGCTGTTGTGCGCGGCTCGAGGCCGTACAGGACGAGGTCGATGTGAGCCTCGATAACCGCCACAGGGTCGAGCTTGGCACCGGCAGCGCAGGCGCCGAGCGAATGCTTGTTCATGACGAGGAACAGCATCGGTGCGATCAGCGCGTGGACCACGTCTTCGACGGCGACCTGGCGAAACTCGCCGCGATCGATGCCGCGCTGCACCAGCGCACCGAGCATGCGGTCACACGGTTGCGTGACCTCGTCGACGTAGAACTGCGCGATCTCGGGAAAGTTGCGCACCTCCGACATCATCAGCTTCAGGATGCCCGAAGCACGCGTCTCGCCGACCCGTTCCCACCAGAGCCGGATGATCATCGCCAGCAGTTCCGACGACGTGCCCTGAAAGCCGCGAATGATCTCCACACCTTCGGCGATCTGGTTCACTACGTTGTGGCGGATCACCTCCTTCAGCAGCTCTTCCTTGCTCGGGTAGTAAAGGTAGAGCGTGCCCTTCGAAGCACCCGCGCGGGCAGCGACTTCTTCCGAGCGCGTGGCCGCGAAGCCCTTCTCGACGAACAGGTCGAGGGCGGCGTCGAGCAGCTCTTGTGGGCGGGTTTGCTTCCTGCGCTGGCGCAGCGGCGCGGCGGCCTCGGGTGTCGTCATCGGTGTCGGTAATGACTGGCGAGTCAGTAGTGTAAGGGCCGCTCGACTCGCCTTTGCCCCTGCGCCGGAGGCGTGGCCGAGGCTTGGGGAGAATGCCGCGATGCTGCTCCGCCCCGACCGCCGCGTCGCTCTGCTCGCAGGCTGCGCTTGCGCCATCGGTCTCGCAAGCGCGCTAGCCGGCTGCGCTGCGTTCGCGCCGCGCAGCGTGGAGATCTCGAGGGCGCGGCTGCAGGAGCGCATCGCCCAGCGCTTTCCGATCGTGCGGCGCCTGGCCGACAGCATCGACCTCACGGTGGAGGCGCCGCGGCTCGAGCTGCAGCCCGAGCGCAACCGGTTCGCGCTCGCATGCAACGTCACCGCCGGCGAGGGGCTGCTCGGCCGGCCGCTCTACGGCCAGCTCGCACTCAGCAGCGGACTGCTGTTCGACGAAGCGAGCCAGAGCGTTCGCGCCACCGACGTGCGGGTCGAGCGCTTCCATCTCGATGGCCTGCCCGTGGCCTTCGAACGCTCGCTCGAACGCATCGTGCGGCCGCTCGCTGCGGCCTGGCTCCAGCAGCAGCCGATCTGGACATTGCAGGGCCGCGACCTCGAGCGGCTGCAGACCGCTGGCGTACGGCCGGGCGCCATCCGCATCGGCGCCGACGCCGTCTCGATCGAGTTCGTGTCGCGCTGACCGGCGCGGGCGCCTCGCTAACATCCGCGGCCTTGCCAGCACCGGAAAGAAGTCGTCGTGGACATCGTCTTGCTCGTCAAAGCCGCCCTGATGGGCATCGTCGAAGGGGTGACCGAGTTTCTGCCCATTTCCAGCACTGGCCACCTCATCCTCACCGGCGCTCTGCTCGGCTTCGAGGGCGAGAAGAGCAAGGTGTTCGAGATCGCGATCCAGAGCGGCGCGATCCTGGCCGTGATCATCGTCTACTGGCACCGGCTCACGAGCGCAGTGGCGCACCTCGGCGACAGCGCGGCGGCACGCCGCTTCATCGGCAACGTGGCGATCGGTTTCCTGCCCGCTGGCGTCATCGGCTTCCTGGCCTACAAGACGATCAAGGCCTACCTCTTCAACGCGCCGGTAGTGGCGGCGGCGTTCATCGTCGGCGGGTTGATCATCCTGTGGGTCGAGAAGCGCGCGGTGCTCACCTCGCGCATCCGCGAGGTCGACGACATGACGCCGCTCGACGCGCTCAAGGTCGGCTTCGCGCAGTGCCTCGGCATGATTCCCGGCACCAGCCGCTCGGGCGCCACCATCATCGGCGGCATGCTGTTCGGCCTCTCGCGCAAGGCCGCCACCGACTTCAGCTTCTTCCTCGCGATACCCACGCTGATCGCCGCCACGCTCTACAGCCTGTGGAAGGAACGTGCGCTGCTCTCGGCGGCCGACCTGCCGCTGTTCGGCGTCGGCTTCGTGGTGAGCTTTCTGGCTGCGTGGCTGTGCGTGCGCTGGCTGCTGCGCTACATCGCCACGCACGACTTCACGCCGTTCGCCTGGTACCGCATCGCGTTCGGCATCGTCGTGCTGGCCACCGCGTGGAGCGGGACCGTGCACTGGTCGGGCTGAGCTGCATCGCTGCAGGAGTCAGACTGCCGGATCCCGTTTCACGAACACCAGATCCCAGACACCGTGCCCGCGCAGCAGGCCGCGGTTCTCGAACTTGGTGAGCGGGCGCGAGGCAGGCCGGTCGGCATAGGTCTCGGCCGTGTTCACGAAGCTCGGTTCTGCCGCGAGCACCGCCAGCATCTGCTCGGCATAGTGCTGCCAGTCGGTGGCGCAATGCAGCGTGCCGCCGGGTGCGAGCCGGCTGGCCAGCAAGCGCACGAACTCCGGCTGGATCAGCCGGCGTTTGTGGTGCCGCGTCTTGTGCCACGGGTCGGGGAAGAACACGTTCACGCCGGCGAGCGAGGCCGGCGCGATCATCTGCTCGAGCACGCTGACCGCGTCGTCCATCACGATGCGGATGTTCGCCAGCGCTTGCTGATCGATCAGCTGGAGCAGTGCGCCGACGCCGGGCGGATGCACCTCGACGCCGATGAAGTCGGTTTCGGGCGTAGCGGCTGCGATCGCCGCGGTGGCCGTGCCCATGCCGAAGCCGATCTCGAGCACGAGCGGCGCATGTCGTCCGAACGTGGCTGCGGTGTCGAGCGGCGCGTTCGTGAGCGGCAAGACGAATGCGGGCGCCAGCGCTTCGAGCGCGCGCGCCTGCCCCGGCCCCATGCGCCCGGTGCGCACGACGAAGCTTCGAATGCGCGGCGCTACGGCGGATTCATCGCTCGCGCCCTGACAGGGCGTGATGGTTAGGTTGGTGTTCTGGCTGTCGGCGGATGCGGGCATGGAGGTCGGATGCGGATCATTACGGCAGATGGCCAGCCTAGAATCCGCACCGAAACGCGGGTGTAGTTCAATGGTAGAACGGCAGCTTCCCAAGCTTCATACGAGGGTTCGATTCCCTTCACCCGCTCCACAACGCCCGAAACGCATGACTCCGCTGCGCCGTTGCCAGTGAGCGGCGTGCGGGCCATCCTCTATCGCAGCGTGGCCACCGGCAGCACGAGCGACGTCGACCTCGACTACCTGCTCGCCCACGCGCATCAGCGCAACATGGCCGCCGGAGTCACGTGCATGCTGCTCGATGACCGCGGCGTCCATTTCCAGTGGCTCGAAGGCGACGCCGAGGCGGTCGTGGCCGGTGAGGCCGTCTTGCAACGCCTGCCTGCCGCCCCGCGCCATGCCGGGCTGACCTTGTTGCTCGATCGCACGAAGTCCGCGCGCCGCGACGCCGGATCGCAGATGCACTCAGCGCATCACGACGCGGGCG
>Ga0209512_1002021_pt1 | contig 22795 bp, 23 predicted proteins | sample frozenSSSSmetaG_FD_184142 | JGI IMG/M metagenome (GOLD analysis project Ga0209512, IMG submission 184142) | Glacier valley bacterial and archeal communities from Borup Fiord, Nunavut, Canada, to study Microbial Dark Matter (Phase II) -... | ecosystem: Environmental > Aquatic > Freshwater > Ice >...
CGTTGCCCATCTCTGCGGCGAACTCAACGCCACCGAGACCATTTATCCCGGCACCGATTTGCGCATGATTTTCAAAGCGGTATCATCGTAAGCGCACCCAAATCCCTGCCGAGGTCAGGTGTTCTGAAGGTTTGGGAAACAAGCAGCTTCACTTCGATTCGGCCGATGCCCGCACGCTCGGCCAACGCTATGCCACCGGGTATCTGAAATTGGCGAAGCCCTGATCACTGCCGACTTCCTTCAGTAACAAGCATGCGGAAACTTCCTGCTGGCCCGTGTTTGTCCGGATGGCGGGCGGACAAAGCCGCGAACAACGAAAATCACGAACCGCATGAGACAATTTCCAACCGCGTTTCCTGCTGCGGTGCTTGCCACCATCGGATTCGGCGAACAATACAGCGTGAATCTCAATTTTGATGGTCTCGCAATCATGCGGCTGTCTGAAGCGTGCGCCAAGGTCGGGTTGCCCGTGATGTTCCACATGGATCAGAACAAGTAACTCGACGAAAAAGGACTGCAGCGGCTCGAGCACGTTCTGAAAACCTATCCGAATCTTGACGCGGATCTTTCCTGCACACCGGCAGGATCAAGGTTGGCAATGACAAAAATTTCATAACAAAAATTTCGGGCGGGAGTTCTGCTTCCGCCATGCCGACAAGCTGTTGTTTGGCACTGACAGCGGCTCGCGGTCGTTGGGCAAGGACAAGAGTCCCATGCCTGAGTTTTCTCTAATCGACGAGTTGAGGCTTTGGAAAGATGTGGAAGACAAGGTTTGCGGGGGTAATGCCGGGCGCATTTTCTGGAGCTGTCAACCCAGAGCGCCCGGCTCAAATTGTAACTTCATCAATGTCATGGCCAAAGTGATGTTTCTCCAAACACTGCGACGGCTCGCGACAAACGACGGGGAGACGGATTCCTGATGTCTCGCGCAGGTGGGAATGTGGATCTATCGGAATGATGCGGGGATCAGCCCTATGTTTCCAGCCAAGCCCGCCAGCCGCCGTGACGGGTGATTTCCTCCGCGCCCAGCGTCGCCCGTGGTTCGGCGATGAAACCCGGCACCTCCTCACCGCTCTCCAGCAGCACCTTGCCGATACCGAGTGGTGCGGGGATTTTCGAAACGAAATCGCCGAAATCCGCTGGTGATAGCTCCCAAACCTCCACCGCGATCGCCGCGCCTTCCGCTTCGTCGCGGACCAATGCAGGGCGCGCCGGGATTTTGCCAACTGCCGGCATTGCGAAGATCCGGTAAACCCGTGCCGTCCGGGTCGTCTCGCGGAACACCGCGTTTCTATCAGTGAGCTGCCAGTGGAGCGCGAGGCCCTCCATGTGCGCGCCGCAGACGAGCACCGGGATGCTGTCCTTCTCGGCTGCCATCGTCCCATGGTCTTCACCGCAGAATCGCCCTGCCATGTCTAGCAATTCGGCGTCCCATCCCGCCGGTGCCGCCAGAGTGACGCCCCACGGCGCGCGGCCCGATCTCGCCCGTCCCACCGGCATCGCCACGGCGGATAGATCCAGCAGGTTCATGAAATTCGTGTAACGGCCGAGCACCGAGTTCGTCACGATCGGATCGGCGAGGTTCTCCTCCACCGTGTAAAGCCGCGGCGTGGTCGGCAGCAGCAGCACGTCGATCTTTTCCCACACTCCCTCCGCCTCGCGGGCGAACCCGCGCAGCTTGTATTGCGCCTTGAACGTCGCAACTGCGTCCCAGCCCTTCGATCCTTCGAGAATGATCTTCGTGACGGGAAATACCGCGTCGGGATGTTGCTCCACGAAATCTCCTACAGCCGCCCAGCGCTCGGCCACCCACGGGCCTTCGTACAACAGTTTTGCCGCCTCCGTGAACGGCGTAAGATCGATTTCCACGGCCACACCGCCCATCGCCTCCAGCCTTTTGCGCGCCTCGGCGAACAAGCCCGGCGTGTCGGGATCTCCTGAAAAATCCAGATCGTGCGGCACGCCGAATCGGAACGTATTGCCGAACGCCTGCGACTCGCCGACCTCACGGGCGAAAGGATCCGTCGCGTCGAACACACTCACCACCTCCGCTACCAGCGCGGCGTCCGCCGTGTCGTTGGCGAAAACCGAAACACAATCCAGCGAACGGCACGCGGGAACCACGCCGCGGGTGCTCAGCAGTCCGCGGGTTGGTTTCCATCCGATCAGTTCCTGAAACGCTGCCGGTACGCGGCCCGATCCGGCGGTGTCCGTTCCTAACGAAAACGCGCACAGTCCGGCGGCGACCGCCGTGGCGCTGCCGGAACTCGATCCGCCGGGTAGAAACTCCGCGTCGATCGCGTTTCGCGGAACTCCGTAGGGCGAACGGGTGCCGACAAGTCCGGTCGCGAACTGATCGAGATTCCCTTTGCCGATCGGGATGGCACCTGCCCCTCGCAACAGCCTGACCACTGCCGCATCTTTCTCCGGCACATAGGCAAATTCAGGGCACGCCGCCGTCGTCGGCCAACCGCCGACGTCGATGTTGTCCTTCACCACGAACGGGATTCCCCACAACGGCAGATTGCGAGGCATGCTTTCCACAGCCGCTGCCAATTCTAACAATTCCGCCTCGACTGGCAGATGAATGAAAATCGCCGGATCGTTCCATTCGTGAATTTTCCGCCAGATTTCCCCTATCACGGTCGTTGGTGTGACGCCGGACGCATACCTTTGCCTGAGTTCGCTGATTTTCATGGTTCAAATCGTTTTGATCTTACGATCACCAGAGCCTGCCCAGCCTTAACGCTGGCCCCTTCTGCCACGAGCAACTCCACAATCTCAAGATGCTCGTCCGTCTCAAGCGAAACCTCCATTTTCATCGCCTCGAGGATGAGTGCGGTTCCGCCCGCTTGTAGCACGGCACCCACTGCGGTTTCGATTTTCCAAACACTTCCGGTCACCGGGCTGTCCAGCGTGGAGCAGCCTTCGGGAATCACCACCGCGTCGTCGGGGGCGGCGGTTTCAGCCGGCGCGTCCATCGAGAGCCCGGCTTCCTCCCAGCGCTTTCTTTCCGCTTCGAACGCGGCACGTTGTTTTGATTGGAACGCGTCGATTTCGATAGAATGTTCTCCCAGGAACTTCTCGTAATCCGAAAAACGAAAAACCTTCTCCTCGATTTGCAGCTTGTGCCGACCGCGCGGGACTTCCGCACGCAGTTTCAACAGCTCGTCCGCGCTGACTGGATAGAACCGGAGCTGGTCGAAGAATCGCAGCAGCCACGGGTTCTGGAAATCCTCGGTTTTCCGCCAGCGGTTCCACACGGGAATCGTCCGTCCGGTGTACTGATAGCCACCCGGTCCCTCCATGCCGTAGATACACAGATACGCTCCGCCGATGCCGACGGCATTCTCCGGCGTCCAGGTCCGGGCCGGGTTGTATTTTGTCGTCACCATCCGGTGCCGCGGATCAAGCGGGGTGGCGACGGGCGCGCCCAGATAGACATCGCCGAGGCCCATGACGAGATAAGAAGCGTCGAAGAAAATTTGATAGACATCCGCGATCGAGCTCAGCCCGTTGATGCGGCGGATGAACTCCAGGTTGCTCGGGCACCACGGCGCGTCGGGTCGCACGCTCTGCATGTAGCGGCGGATCGCTTCCTGAGTGCTCGGATCGTCCCAGCTGAGCGGAAGATGGACCACGCGGGTGGGAACTTCGATCTGGTCGAGCGGCGGCAGCGCGACAATTCCCTCGCGGATTTTCCCCCATAGCGCGTCGCGGGTAATCACCGCTGGATCGAAATGAACCTGTAGCGAACGGATGCCGGGGGTCAGGTCAATGATGCCTGAAACTGACTGTTCCTTTAGCCATTCGTGCACGACATGAACCTTGAAGCGCAGCTTGAGATCGAGGTGATGCGGCCCGAATTCGATCAGGAAATAGCGGTCGCCCGCGCGGCGGACGACGATCTTGTCATCGCCCTCGCCGAACGAGTCGATGAAACACGAACCTCGCCCGACTTCCACCGGCTCGGAAAGTTCCGAGCGTTTGGCAGAGATGAATTCCGAGACCTCGATTCGCCGGTCGTGAGCCCATGCCTCATCCACCGGCACGAACTCGATGCGATCGCCGGGCCGAAGTTGGCCAAGTTTCCACAACTCGGCATCCACCACCACCACCGGACAAACGAATCCACCGAGGCTCGGGCCGTCCGGACCAAGGATGACGGGCATGTCACCAGTGAAATCCACCGCGCCGATGGCGTAGGCGTTGTCGTGTAAGTTAGAAGGGTGAAGTCCCGCTTCGCCGCCGTCGGTGCGCGCCCATTTTGGCTTTGGGCCGATGAGGCGCACGCCGGTTCTAGCAGAGTTGTAGTGGACTTCCCATTTTGTGGCAAAGAAGGTGTCGAGGTCCTCATCGAGGGAAAAGTCCGGTGCGCCATTCGGGCCATAGAGCACGGCGATCTTCCAGTCGTGACTCATGGGCATGGAACACCCCCGCCTCCTGTTTGAGCTGACGGGACCTCCTCCGATTCCGAGGACATCTCCGGGCAACAAAGCCCGCCCGAACGGCCCGCCGAATTTCCCTAACGTGAAGGTCGAGCAACTCCCGAGGTAGTCCGGCGATTCGATTCCACCCGCCACCGCCAGATAGGCGCGTGCTCCAGATCCTTCGAACCGGCCGATCTTCAAAAGGTCGCCTGCTTCGATGTCGATGCTTTCATTCATGGCCACAGGCACGCCGTTTTTCAGGATCAATGCCAGGGCCCCCACCACAGCGATGGTGGTCGCCGAATTAAATCGAAGTGTAGGCCCGGTCATGGTGATTTCCAATCCCGGTGCTCCTTCCGGATTCGCCACCATGCGGTTCGCAAGCCGCAACGAAAGGGGATCGAACGGCCCGCTGGGTGGTACGCCGACTTCCCAATAGCCGACGCGGCCCGGCCAATCCTGCACGGTGGTCATCGTTCCTGCCACCGTCACGTCGATGGTGTTAGGCTTGTGCGAGAAATCCGCCATGTCGCGCATCGCCACGCCGCCGTTGAGATAGGGCGTCCAGCGGACGATGCCGCGCAGGTAGCGAAGATTCGTTTCGATACCGGAAATTTTCGTTTCGTCGAGAGCCCGTTCGAGTTCCGCAACCGCGGCCGCCCGATTCTCCGCGTGAACCATGACCTTGGCTAACAATGGATCATAAAACGGGCTGACTTCGGTGCCAGGGACGATCCAGCCATCGCAACGTGTCCAAGCGGGGAAAGTCGCTTCGGTCAGCAATCCGCTGCTCGGGCGGAAGTTGTGATTCGGATCTTCCGCATAGACGCGAGCCTGGATGGCGCAGCCTTTCGGTGCCGGCGGACTGGAGGGCATTTCCCAAGCCTCATCGAGCGCGAGGCGGACCATCCACTCAACCAGGTCGATACCGGTGACGAGTTCCGTCACGCCGTGCTCGACCTGCAGCCGCGTGTTCACTTCGAGGAAAAAGAAATCGTCGCGATCCGCGTCGTAGATGAATTCCACGGTGCCGGCGGAACGGTAGTTCACGCTCTCCCCGAGTTTCACCGCCGCCTCATGCAAGGCAGCACGCGTGCTGTCCGATAGTCCGGGCGCGGGGGTTTCTTCGAAGACTTTCTGGTTTCGGCGCTGCACTGAGCAATCGCGTTCGCCGAGTGCCAGCACCCTGCCTTTGCCATCGCCGAAAATCTGAACCTCAACGTGACGGCCGCGCTGGATGAAGCGTTCGATGAAAACGCTGCCGGAGCCGAAACTCCGCTCGCTCAGGCGCACCACGCTCTCGAACTCGCGGCGAAGCTCGGCTTCATCGCGGCAAACCTTCATGCCGATACCGCCGCCGCCGGCTGTGCTCTTGAGCATGACCGGATATCCGATTTCCGCCGCTGCGATGATCGCGGCATCGGCGTTTTCCAAGAGACCGGTTCCAGGAACCAACGGCACACCCGCGTCTCCGGCGAGGCGGCGGGCTTCGTGTTTCAGACCGAAGGCGATGATTTGTTCCGGTGTCGGCCCCAGCCATTTCACGCCTGCGTCCTCGCACATGCGGGCGAAGTCGGTGTTTTCGCTGAGCAGTCCATAGCCGGGGAAAACCGCATCCGCGCTCGATTCGCGGGCAATCGCTAACAGGGATTCCTTGAGGAGGTAGCTTTCCGAAACCGGCCCGGGACCGAGGCGGTGAGATTCATCCGCGAGATCGACGTGCGGTGCGCCATGGTCGGGATCGGAGTAGACCGCGATGCTCTTCAAACCAAGCTGCTTGATGGTGCGGATGGCGCGGGCTGCGATTTCGCCCCGGTTGGCGATGAGGATGGTGCCTTTCATTTCAATTCCAGATGAGAACTTCGACAGGTGTTGGATTCCAGCCGTTGCAAGGGTTGTTGAGTTGAGGGCAGTTTGAGATGAGACAAACGACATCCATTTCCGCGACCATTTCCACGTAGCGGCCTGGAGCGGAGATGCCGTCGGCGAAGGTGAGCCCGCCATCGGCCGAGACCGGAACATTCATGAAGAAATTGATGTTGCAGGTGATGTCGCGCTTGGTGAGTTCCACGTTCCATTCCTGGGCACCGCGGATGAAACTGTCGCGGCAGGCGTGCATGCATTCCTTGTCGTGGGCGTAGCGCATGGTGTTGCTTTCGCGGGAGCAGGCCCCGCCTAACGTATCGTGGCGGCCGCAGGTGTCGGCGGTGATGGTGAGCAGGGCGTTGCCTTCCGTGCTCATCAACTTGGTGCCGGTCGTCAGGTAAAGAGCAGCCTGCTCCTGGATGGTGCGGTCGGCGCTGTAGCGTTCCGTGGGAGCGACGGCGCTGAAGAAAAGGGTGTCCGCGGCTTGGTTTCCTTCGAGATCGAGGATGCGGAGGGTCTGGCCCTTTTTGATTTTATGAACCCACCAGTCGCCTGCGGGAATGACTTCGCGGAAGACAGCGGTCACGGGATTGAGCGTGCTTTCGGTCATCAGAAGCGGAGGGTGTGATAGGTTTGGTTGTTTTCCCACGCGCGGAGGTTTTCCGGGCGGATCGTGAATGACGGATCGTCCGGGGCGGGGGAGTCGCCGGTGAAGACTTCGAGTTTGACGTGCCGGTGCCGATAGACCAGGTCCGGATCGAGCGGATGCTGGCACGTGTTGAGGACGATGAGCGTATCGAGCTCGAAACGCAGTTCGATCACGCCGCCGGCTTTTGAATGATCGGGAATGAACGACAGTTTCCCTTCCTCATCCGAGACGACCTTGCTGAAAAGATTGAGATTCGGGACGAGATCCTTTTTCCCGAGGCCCCATTTCGCGAGTTCGATGAGGAAACAATCGCGGCCGTTGCGGTTCCAGTGGTTGCGTGATTTCTGATAGTTGTTTCCGCCGTATTTCGCTAGCACCCGGGCCGCGTCGGAATGGCCGCATACGGTGTCGTGCCAGCCGACGGAATCTTCCGTGATCGATGCGATCAATCGACCCATGTCGGAGTGCAGGCAGTAGGGAGCGCGCAGATAGAAAATGTGCTGGCCCTTGAGCGTGTCCGGCATGTTGTAGCGCTCGATACGTTCGAGCGCGTTGTAAAGCAGCATGCCGACGTTGGCACCGCCGTCGAGATCGGTGAGGCGCAGTCGTTTGCCGCGCGAGACGACGGCGGACCACATGCCGGCGCCGTGGAGTGTTTTTTCCAGAATGGGGTTCATGACTGTTTTCCGTTAGTCTTGGCGTGCAACGGCGGAATGAGATGGGGAGTGAGGGTGAGGTGGGCGGTTTTCACGCCTTTGCAGGTGACCAGCTTGTTGGCGATCTCGCGCAGGGTGCGCGCCGGCCCCTGCATCAGGATGACCTCGAGCACGTGGTCCTCTTCGAGCAGGACATGCTGCGAGGAAATCACTTCGGCGATATGGTCGCGGAAGATCCGGGACAGGTCGCGCAGGAGCGTGCTTTTCGATTCGTCATAAACCAGTGATAGCGTGCCGGCCATTAGTTCGGTGCCGATTTTTCCGAGATGCTGGGCCGCGTGTTGGTGGATCATTTCCGAGACCGCTTGGGAACGGCTGTCGAATCCCCGCTCGGCGACGAGCCGCTCGAATGCTTGAAAAGTTTCCTCGGGCATCGATACGGTCACCCGCCTGATGCCGTCATTGCTGTCGCTTGCTGCCATCCCGGCTACGATAAGCAGGGAGGACGCCAGTATGAAGAAATTTTTCAAGCTTCATACTATTCTCAGCATTTCAGGCCGAACGCCGGATCACTTCCCCGAGGTATTTCTGGAACTGCCAGATGGTTTCCTCCAAGTGGCTGAGACGTCCCTGGGCGTATCCGACGGATTGCATCCCGCGCTGGGTGGCTGTGCAAACCTCCATGTCCTCCAGGTGAAAATCGATTCCAGCTTGCACTTCTTTTTTCAGAATTGCCTCGAAGTCCGGTAATTCGCGGGCGGCTTTCGAAACGATCATGGTGGTCATCAATGTGCTGGTCGTGGGCCCGGTGGGCAGGATGCGATACCAATAGACGCGGTCCGGTGCGTTGAAGAGCAGGAAGTTCGGATAGCCCAGATAGATCGACCACTCGACGCAGTTTTCGATGGCAAGTCCGGGAAAAACGGGGAACGGCGTTTCCGCATTCCCCGCCGCGAGGATTTCCTTCTTCATGCTGCCCTTCAGCGGAAGATGCATGCAGGAAAACTCCGGATCATACGGCTCCTTCCAGCAGCCGCGGGCCGGCAGGATGGGTTCCAGCGTCTTCATGTGTACGCCCATGTGGTGGTAAGCCTCCATGAAGTTTTCTATCAAGATCTTCCAGTTGAATTCGCATTGCCAATGCGCTGACCACGCGACCTCTCCGTCCGCCATGTTCCATTTTCCGACGAAATCATCGCGCAGGCGGACATACTTCTCCGCCAGCGGTGCGATGTCCGCCAAGAGGGTGATGAAGACAAAACTCTCCCAGATCTCGCTGCGGAACTCGTGCCGACAGACTTCGCTCCGGTCATCTCCGGTGCCCCCACCAGCTTGCCGCCGAGATCGTAACTCCAAAGGTGATAGGGGCAGAGGATGACGCGCTTGTTTCCCTTGTCCGGATGGTTGTAGCCGCTCGGCATCAGGTCCATCCCCCGGTGGCGGCAGATGCGCGAGAGAACCCTAACGACCATGTCCTTGCCACGGACCAAGAGCAACGGCTCGCCGCAGAGATCGACGCGGACAAAATCACCTGCGTTCGGGACTTGCGACACATGGCACAGTGAGATCCATTCCTTGTGGAAGATCTCGGCGTTTTCGAACGCATGGAACGTCGGGTCCGTGTAGGCGGCGGCGGGATGGGTGAGGGATTTTTCGCGCGGTTTGTCCGCAGCGGCGAGGATGGAATCCTGCAGAGTGGTGTCGTGCGTCATAAGACGGGATTAGGTGTTAGGGGGCGACGGGTGAAGCGATCCCGTTGCCGCAGGCCGATCCAGCGGTTGATTTCCCACAGATCGGCTACGGGAACGCCGGTGAACGGCGCGCATTGGAGATAACCGTCCGGGCCGAACTCGGGTGTCATCGTGAAGCTGCGGGTTCCTCGCTCCGCCATGGAATCGTGCAGGTGCTTACCTCCGCGATCCACTCCAGTCCGGAGGATTTCATTGTGTGGAAAAACTCCTCGCGCGACGCTGGGTCAATCGGTGCCGGACCTTCGATGCCTTGAAAGCCCGCATCCCGGCACTGGCGGACCGCTTCATCAAGGCTGCCACGGTGGCCCCAGAGTGTTTTGAACAGCGCGAGTTCCATTGTTAGTTAGATGGTTTGCGCCACGCGGAATCCGAGGTTGTCCCAGCGGGCGTCTTCGGGTGCCCAATCGTGCCACGAAGCGCGCAGAACACGCGGCAGATGGTCCCACGCGCCGCCACGGATTACACGGTGCACGGGTTTTCCCGCATCCAGCCATGGCGATCCGTCGGCCGGAGCATAGTGGAAATCCGGGTGCCACGCGTCGGCGGTCCATTCGCAAACGTTGCCCAGCATGTCATGCAGACCGAATGCATTCGCCGGATAGCGGCCGGGCGGGAGAGGCGTGCCGTGGCCGACGACTTGTCCGGATTCGTCATAGAGGAAATTCGCTTGCTCTGAGTGAAGCTGCGAGCCGTTCGGAAAAAACTTCGCGCTGCCCGCGCGGCAGGCGTATTCCCACTCCGCCTCGGTCGGTAGGCGGAAGGTGAGCGCCGTTTGTTCTGATAGCAGATCGAGAAAATTTTCGATCTCGGGAAATGTCACGCCGGTGACAGGCAATGACGGATCGGCTTGCGGTGCATGGCCGCCGGTCACACCGAACCATTCGCCGACCTGATAGGAAAGATCCCCATGCAGAACGGGCGGACCGTTATCTCATGTCTCGGCAGTTCCACGGTTGAAACGAACTTGTCGTCGGGAATGCCGCCCATCAGGAACGAACCCGCTGGAATGTCGGTTCATTCTGGAACGAACGAGGTCATGGCGGCGGTGAGGTGAACTCGAAGCGTGGCAGTCCGGCGAGTTTCGCGGCCCACGGAATTTCGTCATGCGTCCAACATTGGTCTGTCGGAGCGTGCGGTGCCGGGTCATCGAAAGTGCAGGTGTTCAGCTCGAAGAAGTCGGGGATTTCCGGATCGTAGAACCTCAATGGCGAGCCGCAGTCGCCGCAGAACGAACGCTCGCGGCTGGCGAAATGGACTACATTGGGTGTCCCGCACAGCCATTCCAGAGTTGCACTGCTTTTGAAGAACGTCCACGCGGCGGCGGGTGCGCCGCTGGCCTTGCGGCAGTCCTCGCAGTGGCAGTAGCTGGTCTGCAACGCCGGGCCTTCCACCCGGTAGCGGATGGCTCCACACAGGCAGCCGCCTTCAAAGGGTCCTTCAATCAAAGGGCACGGTTGGAATGTCCGCCCAATGTTCCGGGCCGAGCGGCGGCTCTTCGGAGATGGCAGAGGTGACTTTTTCTGATAGTGCCACGACGATGGCGGCAAACAACTTCTCTCCCTGTGCCGCCGTCGCGCGGGACGGGTGACCGGTCACGCCGTTGAGACTCGTCTGGGCGACGTGATAACAGAAAATGCTTCCCTCTGTCCGGTCCGGATCATCGCTGTCGGTTAGCCGGTCCATGTGCACCATATCCGGGTGAAGATGCAGCATCAGCGCGGTTTCCGCCTGGTTCGCGTGGAGGTCGCCGGCATCCCTGGTGTATTCCTCCCAGATCTCGGCGCTGGCTTTGAAAACATGGATGAGGCCGATCTGGAGTTTTCCCAGATGCGTTAGCCGGAGTTGGTCCACGGCCACTCTCGCGGGCGCGTCGTTGCCGAAATGGGCGTTCACCAGCAGCAGCCGCTTCCATCCCGCCGCGACCGCCCAAGCGGTGATTTCCCGCAGGGTGGCGATGAAAGTTTCATGCCGCAGGGAAAAGGTGCCAGGCCATTTCGGCGTGTGGCCTTGCGAGACGGTATAGCGTAGCTCCGACATGACCGGCACGCCGGTTTTGTCGGAAACCGCGTGGCAGACGGCTTCTGCCAGAAGCGTGTCCATCGCCACCGGCAGGTGCGGGCCGTGTTGTTCGGTCGCACCTAACGGGAGTAGCAGCAGGCCGCCGTTCTTCTCACGAAGTTCGGCGATCTCCGGCTAGGCGAGGTTTTCGAGGATGATAGGCATGGCATCAGAACATCCGGGCGTAGGTGTCGATTTCCCACTGGCTGACGCGCTGGTGGTATTGGCGCCACTCCTCGGACTTGTAGGTGATGAATTCGTTGCGCAGTTCGGTGCCGAGGATCTCCTCGACAAATGGATCGGCGGCGAAGGCTTTGACCGCTTCGTCGAGCGTGGGTGGTAGCTCGCAGATGCCGCGGGCGGCGAATTGCTCTTCGGTGAGTTCGTAGAGGTTGTCCTCGTGCGGATCGCCGGGATCGAGTTTTTCGCGGATACATTGGAGACCGGCGGCGAGGACGAGGGAGGCCGCCAGATAGGGATTGCAGGCTGCGTCGGCGTTGCGACTTTCGCAGCGGCCACCGGCCATGGGGACGCGGACCGAGTTGGTGCGGTTGTTCCGGCCGTAGCTGTTGAAGACGGGAGCCCAGCTGAAATAGGACATCAGGCCGCGGCGGACAAGGCGTTTGTAGCTGTTGACGGTGGGCGCGAAGGCGGCGCAGAGAGCCGGGCCGTGCTTGAGGACGCCGGCGATGAACTGATAGCCGAGCTCGCTGATGCCGAGGCCGCGCGGATCATCGGCGTGGTCGCATTTGAAAAGGTTTTCTCCGGTTTTCAAATCGTAGAATGACATGTTGAAATGCGCGCCACTGCCAGTGCGGTTCGCGAATGGCTTGGGCATAAAGGTGGCGAGCAGACCTTCCTCGGCGGCGTAGTGTTTCGCCATCGTGCGGAAGAAGACGTAGCGGTCGCACATGGTGAGGGCGTCGGCGTATTTGAAGTCGAACTCGAACTGTGAGTTCGCGTCCTCGTGGTCTAACGAGTAGGGATCCCAGCCGAGGTCGTTGATGGCGGTGGCGACCTTGTCGATCCACTTGTAACGTTCGAGGAATGATTTCACGTCGTAACAGGCTTTGGTCAGGTCGTCCTCGGATTTGGGGATTTGCAGCGTGCCGTCTTCAGCGAGCTTGACGACGAAGAGTTCACACTCGATGCCGAGGTTCATGCCGAAACCCATTTTTCCGGCCTCAGCGAGTTGTTTTTTCAAGGCCACGCGGGTGCTCACTTCGTAGGGGTGGCCTTTGAAGGTGTTGTCCGCTGGGAACCAGGCGACCTCCTTGTTCCAGGGCAGTACGCAGCCGCGGGTGAGGTCGGGCAGGGAGGCGATCTCGGCGTTGTTAGGGCGTTGGCCGAGTCCATCAAGGGCGTATCCGGTGTAGAGTTCGCCGCCGGCGGCAAAGTCTTCGAAGTGGTCGATGGGCACGAACTTGCCTTTCGGCACGCCGTGGATATCGACGAACGCACCGATGCAGTATTTGACGCCTTGGACTTTGAGGTCATCGCGGATCGCACGGATCTGGTCTTGGTTCATAAGATTTTGTGGATAAGTATGAAGTGTGGGTGGCGAGGAACTCTGGTAGGTAAAGGCGCGGGAAACATCCGGCTCAGACGACGTCCGGATCGGCGACTGCCATTCTCAGCACGGGAGCATCTTTCTGTTCCTGACCGGGAGGGTGGATCAGGTTGTCGATGTGCTTGCGCACGCTCAGGAATGTAGGATCGAAAAGCTGGTCGCTGCTACGGGGGCGGGGGACAGGGACCTCGACGATTTCCCGGACACGGCCGGGGTTCGCATCGAGCACGAGGATTCGGTCTGATAGGAAAACCGCCTCGTCCAGGTCATGGGTGATGAAGACGATGGTGATATCGACGTTCTTCCAGATTTCCAACAGATACGACTGCATCTGGCAGCGGGTCTGGGCGTCGAGTGCGCCGAACGGCTCGTCCATGAACAGGACGCGGGGTTGGTTGGCCAGTGCCCGGGCGATGGCGACGCGTTGTTTCATTCCGCCGGAAAGCTGGTGAGGATAGGCGTTTTCGAATTTGGAAAGTCCGACAAGCTCGATCCATTCGCGCGCTTCGGATTCGGCGGTGAAGGCGGGTGTTCCTGACATTTGTGGTCCGAACATCACGTTCTCCTTCACAGTGCGCCAAGGGAAGAGCGTATAGCCTTGGAAGACCATGCCGCGGTCCGAGCCGGGGCCTGAAACGGGCTCTCCATAGACGCGGAGCTCGCCGGCGGTTGGCGTCTCCAGGCCGGCCAGGATTCTAACGAGGGTGGATTTTCCACAACCGGACGGGCCGATGACGCTGAGCAACTCGCGTTTATGAACCGAGAAGGAAACATCATCGAGGGCGGTGACCACGTTGCGCGAAGACTCGAAGAGCTTGGTTAGGCCGCGGACCTCAAGCGCGAAAGTGCGCTGGCGGAGGCGTGCGAAGCGCGAGGCGACTTCGTGCGATTGCTCGCGGTAGTCCGGGATGGCGATTTCGGTGCTCATGGCTGTATAGCTCTTTTGCTGCTGGCGGACCCTGCGATTGCCAGGATGGGCTGTTTGACGGCCTTGACGATCGCTCTTGCGACCGGCCCGGAAGTTCCTGTCCAGGGGAAGAAGATTCCGTGCAGGAATGAAAGGAACTGGTCCATCACGAAGCCGGTGACGCCGATGAGAATGATGATGGGGAAGACCCTGTCGAAATTCCGGAAGCGGCCCTGGGTCTCGATGAATTCAGTTAGTCCGCTCTTGACGCCGATGAGTTCGGCGATGACGAGCCAGGTCCATGCCCACCCTAGCAGAATTCGGAGGTCGTTGTATAGGTTCGGCATGATGCCGGGGATGACGACGTGGGTGATCATCTGACGCGGCTTGGCACCGAGCGTCTGGGCCGCCTCAAGCAACGATGGCTCCAGCAGGCGTGTGGTTTTTGAGACAACGAGGATCAGTTGAAAAACGGTTCCGATGAAGACGAGCGCGATTTTTGGAGCGTCGCCCGCCAGCAGTACTGCGACCAGCAGGGTGCTGAAAGTCGGTGCCGGCATGTAGCGGAAAAAGTCCACGAACGGCTCAAACAGTTTTGAGAAAAAATCGAACACACCGCAGAGGATGCCGATGGGGATGCCGACGAGGGAGGCCCAGAAGAATCCCATGAAGATCACGCCAAGGGATTTTTTGTATCGCTGGCTCATCGTGAGTTCGCCGTCTGGGACCTTGGCGGAGAAGTCGCGCAAGCCGGCGCTGATCACTTCGTCGGGCGCTGGCAGATAGATGGGGTTGGCGGGTTTGCCCTGGGGAACGAGTTTCAGAAGCGATTCGTCGGGAAGCGCCTTGTAGGAAAAGGTGGGTGAAGTTGCCGAAAGGAGCGCCCAGTTCTTGCGGACGACACTGAGATTCTCGGCGGTCAGGGCGGGTTTGCTGGTGGCTTTCGCGCCGGTGGCGATGTCCCTCCAGAGCGTGTAGAGGACGGCGTCGTTCTGCGCCTCGGTATAGGGGAGCCAGCCATGCTGGGTGGCCAGCGGTGCCAGTTGACGGAGGAGTTTCTGGTTTTTCCGTTTTGCGCCGCGCTCCGAAGTGCCGGCGGCCCGGGCTGATAGGACCGCCGCGTTTTCCGTGCGGACCGCTTCGACGAATTCAGGGAAGAATTTCCTGCTGACATGGTCGCCCGCCGTGAAGACCGTGGTGACGCCCTCCCGCTCGGCGGAGAGTTCGATTTTCACATCCGGATGCCAGATCCAAGGAATGTAGGAGACGAAGCACCAGATCGCCAGCGGAAGCAGGAAGGATACACCGGTCAGGGCGAGACGGCGTGACTGGGGGAGGTCCCGGCGTATCAGAAACCAGCCCTTGAGAATGCCGGGACGTGTCATCTAGCGAAATAATTGGTAGGAAAAGGCTTTCGGGATCCCGCCGCCGGACTGCGGGACGGCAGGATCCCGAGGATGTGTGACTTCCGTCTTATTTGGCCTTTATTGGCACGAGGGCTTTCGTGAGCGAAGGATCGAGATATTTGGTGGTGTCCTGGCTCTTTTCGTAGACTTTAAACTTCACGTTGAAGTCGTTGACCACTTTGGAGGATCCATAGACGGTGCCTAGTCCGTCCGTGGTTTCCCAGCGTTTGATGGCTTCATCGAGCGTGAGTATATGGGTGCCCTTGAGGAATGGTTCGTATTCTTCCGGGGAGATCTTGACGCGGGCGGATAGGATTTTCAGCACGTCGTCGAGGTTCTGCTCGTCGTGGATGTAGTCGGAGATGCGGTACCAGACCTTCGCCACTTTCGCCCAGTCGGCCTTGTTTTTTCAAGGCTTTCCGCGGAAACGTAGAGGAGGTCGTAGATCAATCCCGGGGCATCGGCCGAAGAGAACACGGACTTGGAACCGGGAAAGGCTTTCAACGCCTGACCGGAGTTGGGTTGCCAAGCACCGATGGCATCAACCGCTTTCGATCCGAAGACCTGCGGGGTTTCGTTCGTGGGCGTGTTCACGATTGTCACGTCGCTGAGTGTCATGCCGTTCTTCTCAAGTCCGGTCAGCAGCAGGAGATGCTCCACGAACCCTTCCTCGAGACCGACTTTTTTGCCCTTCAGATCCTTGATGGATCCGATGCCCGGAGCTGCGACGATCATGTCATTGCCGTTGGAGTAATCGTTGATGATGATGCCGACGGAAGGCTTGCCGGTGGCTCCTGTCACGAGTGCGTCGCCGTTTGTCATGCAGACGGCGTCCACTTTTCCGGCGACATAGGCGTCCATCGATGGCACGTAATCGAACCACTGGAACTCCACATCGACGCCGGCTTCCTTGAACCATCCTTTTTGGATGCCGATTTCCCATGCGGTCCAGCCCGGCCAGTCGGAGTAGGCGATCTTGAGAGGTTCGGCGTTGGCGATCCCGCACAGGGCGAAGAGGCCCACGGCGGCGGATTGGAGGCTGGGAAGCAATTTCATTTTAATTGGGAGCTGGAGTTAGGGAACGTTCCGGATATGAAGATTTTGCCGTTTGTTCATACCCAAATAAGCAGGGGCCATACCAAGTCGGGGACTTCGAGGGAAGCGCATCGAGGACCTCTGGGGATGAATTCATTTTCCAGTTCCTTCAGCGGACGGTTAAAGGCTAGGGTGCGGCCATGAACGAATCAGCAACCCCGCCGAAGAACATTGTCCTCATCGGCTTCATGGGTAGCGGGAAATCGACGGTCGGGCGCGAGCTCCACCACCGTTTGGGCTATCCGCTGGTGGACATGGATCATGTGATCGAACAACGCGCGGGAAAGCCGATCACGGCCATTTTTGCGGAAGACGGTGAGGAGGCTTTCCGTGATTTGGAAACCAAATTGCTGGAAGAAATGAACGATCCCGACGCACCCCGGCGGATCATCTCCACCGGCGGCGGAGTGGTCGGCCGGGAGCGCAACCGCGACCTGCTCCGGCACCTCGGCTATGTGGTCTGGCTGCACGCGCCGGTCGCGGTGATCCTCGACCGCACTGCGAGAAATCGCGAGCGGCCGCTGCTGCACACCGATGATCCGGCTGCCCGAATCGCCGCGTTGATGGACCTGCGCAAGCCGCTCTATCAGGAGTCGGCGCATCTCAAGGTGGAAACGGCGGGCTTGGATTGCGGCGAGCTGGCGACCGGGATTCTGGAGAGCGCGCGTTACTTTTTCACGCACCAACCCTGATGGTGGAGCAGGTGAAAGCATGGGCGGCGGAGCTGGGATTCGACGACTGCCGGATCGCGAAGGCGAAGGAAGCGGGCCATGCGGAACTTTTCCGGGATTGGATCGCGGAGGGAAAGCACGGTGAAATGGCGTGGCTCGAACGCACGCCGGAGCGCCGCTGCGATCCGCGCGAGGTTCTAGCAGGATGCCGGTCCGTGATCTGTCTGGCGTTGAACTACTTTCCGGGTGAAAGTCCTTTTCCCGAAGGACACGCGGGCGGCTACCGCATCGCGCGCTATGCCTGGAACGAGGACTATCATGATTTGATAGAGAAGCGGCTGCGGGAGTTCGATGCGAAACTGCAGACGCTCGGCGGGACCCAGCGTTTCTACGTGGACACCGGGCCGGTGCTGGAGCGTGACTTCGCGAGCGACGCGGGCATCGGCTGGAACGGCAAATCCACCGTGCAGATCCACAAGCGGATGGGCGCGTGGTTTTTCCTCGCTGAGCTGCTGACGACACTCGATCTAACTGCCGATACGCCGTTCGGCGACCATTGCGGGAAATGCACGCGCTGCATCACCGCCTGCCCCACGCAGGCGATCACCGCGCCGCGGCGGGTGGACGCGCGGCGCTGTGTCTCCTATCTGACGATCGAGCACAAGGGCTCCATTCCGGAAGAGTTCCGCATCGCGATGGGCGACCGGATCTACGGCTGCGACGATTGTCTCGACGCCTGTCCGTGGAACCGCTTCGCCGTGGAGTCGCGTGAAATTACGTTTCACGCGCGGGCGACGGTTTTCGAAAAACGCCTGCGTGATTTCCTCGAACTCGACGACGACGGATTCCGCACTCTGTTTGCGAAATCCCCGATCAAGCGGATCAAGCGCAACCGCTTTCTCCGCAATGTCTGCGTGGCGTTAGGAAACACGGGAACTCTCGACGATCTTCCTGCTCTCGAACGCGCGGCGGCGGATGCCGACCCGTTGATCTCGGAGCACGCAGGCTGGGCTGTCAGCCGCCTGCGTCACCGGTTAGGACTCACAGGACGATCTTCTTGAACTTAGGCACCAGCAGGTGCATGAGCACCCAGGCGGTTAGGTAGGCGGAGCCACAGATCACGAACAGGATGCCGTAGCCGACCTCCACTTTGTGCTGTAGCTTGAAGTGGGCGAGTAGCAGTCCAGCGGAAAAGGCAATGAGCATGCCGCCCAGTGCGCCCGCCATGCCGCCGATGCCGGTGACCGAGGCGACGGCTTTTTTCGGGAACATGTCCGAAACAGTCGTGAAAATATTGGCCGACCATGCGGCGTGGGCGGCACAAGCGATGGAGATGGTGCCCACCGCCAGCCAGGTGTTGATCTGGCCAAGGCGCGAGGCCATCAGGACGCTGAGCGGGAACAGCGCGAAGATGAACATCGACAGCTTGCGGGCCCGGTTGGCATCCATGCCGCCATCGATGAACTTTTTGGGCAACCATCCGCCGAAGATCGAACCGAAGGTGGAAACGGTGTAAATGACGGCGATGGCCAGTGGCCACATGATCAGCCCGGGCACGTTGACGGACTTGAGCAGTTCCGACTCGCCGAAAAGGTTGGAAAATTTCTGAGCCTCCTTGAGTACCAATTCGACCGTGATGCCGTTCGGTAATCCGTTCGGGTAAGCTTCTGCGACCTTGCGCTTGTTCTCATCTGCCAGAAATGCGGGAAGCCAGAACATGTAGAACCACCAGATCGGATCGGTGAAGAACTTGCCGAAGACGAATGCCCATGTCTGCCGGAAAGTGAGGAGTTTGAACCAAGTGACTTTTTCTTGGGAGACATCGGCTTTTTCCGCTTCTTGTTCATCCAGGTCGCTGTGGATGTAGTCGTATTCGCCTTGGGAGAGAGCGCCACTTTCCAATTTCGCGGCTGGCGAGGCATACAATTTATACCAGAACACAAGCCAGATCAGGCCGACGAGACCGGTAATGATGAACGCCCATTCCCACCCCCAGGCGGTGGCGATGTAAGGCACGCTGAGGGGCGCGACGATGGCACCAACGTTCGCTCCGGAGTTGTAAAGTCCGGTGGCGAATGCCCGTTCCTTTTTGGGAAACCATTCGGCGATGGTCTTGTTCGCCGCAGGAAAATTTCCCGCTTCGGTTAGGCCCAGGGCCGCCCGCCAGAATCCGAAACTCCATGTATGATGCCCGAACGCATGGCCCATGGCGGCGAAACTCCAGCCAATGAGTGAGTAGGCGTAGCCTTTTTTCGTGCCCACCTTGTCGATGACCCGGCCCGCCAGCAACATCCCCGCCGCGTAGGCGAACTGGAATGCCATGACCACCCGCGAGTAAGCGATTTCCTGGGTTGCCGGATCGTCACCGAAAACCCCGTTGCTTGACAGGGTGTCCTTCAGAAGGCCGAGCACTTGACGGTCCAGATAATTGACGGTGGTGGCGGCGAAAACCAATCCACAGATGGTCCACCGGTGGCGGCCGACGGTTTCATTTACAGAGGAGAAAGACATGGGTAACGGGTTGTTCCTGATGGTGCGGAGGGGTTGGTCCTCACTTGAAATGGAGGGGTGACAGCATGGAAAGGCGTCCTTTCCAAGCCCGGCGTTGAGATTGTTTGGGCAAAACTCCAGTGGCAAGAATCAAAATGGCCCGTGGCCATTCGGCCAACAAAAGGTCCGGATCAAATCACCCCTGCAAAGCCCGCAGAGCCCCGCGCACCAAGGCTTCCGTCGGTGCGGCGGCATCCGCATCGAGCACCTTGCGGACGGCCTTGCGCGCGTCCACCTGCTTGTATCCCAGCGCGATGAGCGCCAGTTCCGCATCGGCGGCCGAGGCACTGACTTGTCCTGCCGCGGCGTCCTGCCAGGTTTCCGTCACGCCCACCTTGTCCTTGAGTTCCAGCACGATACGCTCGGCGGTTTTTTTCCCCACCCCTTTGAGTTTCGAGAGCGCCGCCACGTCGCCCGCCACGACGGCTTGTTTGAAGCGCGTCACATCCATGCCGCTCAGCACGGAGACCGCCATCGTCGGCCCCACACCGCTCACCCGGTCGATGAGCAGCAGGAAAACGTCGCGCTCCTCCTCACTCGCGAAGCCGAACAACTTCTGCCCGAGCTGGCTGAAATGCAGGTGCGTCCGCAAATCCACCTCCAAGCCCTCCGCCGCGTGCAGGCGGTCGAAGGTCGAGAGTGGGATGAAAACCTCATAGCCCACCCCATGCACATCCACCACCAACCGGTTCGGATACGCCTCGATCACCTTGCCACGCAGTCTCGCTATCATGCGGAGAGCTTGGACAACGCCCCTGTCCCGTCAATGCCAGTCTCCCGCGAAGCGCGGATCTTCAGTTCAGAATATTTGAATGCCGGCTACGCTTGTCGGCGTCGATTCGGAAATTGACTCTCAGTCCGCGATAACGAGCATGTTACCTATGAAAATGAGTAACTGGCTGGTTTTGGGATTCGCCCTGATCGCGCAGCATGCGCTTGCCAACGGCGGCGGTTATTTCCGCGGCGGAGTGGAGCATGCGGGCGATGTCACCGGCTTCGAACCGAAGGATACGGAAAAAATCCGCATTCTCGACGAAAAGCTCACGGTCGCTCTCGGAGCCCGTGAAGCGGATGTCGAGGTGCGCTACCTGATGCACAACGAGACGGACAAGAAGGTGAAGGTGCGTTTCGGGTTTCCTGTTGAGGAGTCCTTCGACAATGAAATCGATGTCGGCGGTCCCGGCGGGCCCAAGAAGGCGTCGAATCAGCTACAATACTGTCAGAATTACATCATCGCCGCTGCCGGCAAACCCGTCCCTGCGAAATGGCAAGGAGAGGAGAAAGCTGGCGATGACAAGCGATTCAAAGGTATCGCAGGCTGGCTGATTTCCGAAATCACGTTCGCCGCTGGCGAGGAGATCCCCGTGATGATCCACTTCAAGAGCAGCTATCCCTCGGAGAACTGGTCTGTCAGCGAAGACACTTCGGAAAGTGCGGGACTGTTCCGCTACCGCTTGTCAACCGCTGCGTGCTGGGCGGGAACCATCGGCAGCGGGCGGATCGTTCTCAATCCGGCCGGTATTGACCCACAGGAACTCAGAGTGATCAAACCAGTGAATCGTTTCAAAAAGGACGGTGAAAACTGGGTTTGGAATTTTGAGAACCTGGAACCGACCATGGCGGATGATTTCGAAATCGAGGCGTCTCCCGAAATCCACGGCCACAACGGCCCCGACAAAATCCGTTATATAGAGCGTGGCGGCCAGTGGTTGATCAATCATACAAACTACGACGTGCAGGCCAGTTCGGTGCTCCCTCCAGCCGATGGCCAAACTTACGAGGCCGAAAAAATCAAAAGGTTCTGGAGCGAGGAAACCTGGAGCGAGGGAGCCGAGGGACCGGGCATCGGCGAGTGGTTGGAGTTGAAACCCGTCGTCCCCAAACCCCTGGCAGCTATCGAAATTCAGCCGGGCTACACCAAAAGCGACGGGCTTTTCCGTGCGAACGCCCGGCCGAAAAAAGTTCTGATCAACCTCAATGAAGAGTATCAGTTCAGCGCGGATATTCCGGATTCCAAGCAAGCATGTCGCATTCCCGTCCGCGGCTATATGAAGTCGGTGAAGAAGATCCGGATGACGTTTCAGGAGGTCTGGCCCGGCACGCGATTTGAAGATATGTGCGTCAGCGGAGTGCGGTTAGAAGTCAAGCTCGACAAGAAACCGAAACTTGAACCGGTTCGTTAAACTCTTGGCGGTTGTTTTCGTTTTCTCTCCTTCCGCCCGCGCCGCGCAGGAGCTTCCGGTATTCATCGCGGATAACCACGCCGAGACGGCCGGCTGGATCATGCGGAATTTCGAGCTCGATGAGCCGCACGTGCTTGTTCTGGTTGATGCTCATTCGGACGCGTCCGCCGCGGAACGGTCCGAGGAAATGCGCGAGGAGTTGCGCCGCGTGTCGTCGGAAAAGGAACGGGTGGGACGCGTGGAGAACTGGCGGAAAAACGGCCGCATCCAAGCCTTCAATTGGATCGAGCCCCTTTTGCCCCGGCCTGTGGATCACATCCTGTGGCTTGCGGCTCCGGTGCTCGATGACAACCAGCAGGCGGGAAAGTCCCGGGATGCGTTCGAGTCGCTGGATGGCCGGTTGGAAATCGAGCCAAGGTCCGCCGGATCGTTCGAACGGCGGTGGGAGACTTGCGATCTGAAGGGCTTCCGTGAATGGCAGCCGGGTAATCGCAAGGTCATCCTTGCCATTGATCTCGATTTTTTCGCCGGAATGAAACCTGCGGACCGCAATGCGACCTTTGAAGCGATCTGGGAGCGCGCCATGGATTGGCCAGGTCTAGCAGGAGTGGCCTTCGCGGTATCCCGGCCTTGGCTCACGGACGATGCCGAGGCCGATGCGCTGGTTTCACTGGCCATCAGCGCGGTCCGCCACACCCGCGGGACGAGACTGGAAATGGACGCTTCGATCGATGATCACCCCGACGATTCACTCAAAGCCGCAGAATTGAAAACGCACAAGGCCAGCCCGCTTCGCTGGGATCTCGCCAAGGTTTCGCAGCGCGTCCGCCTGAACCTCAGCGCGCTCGGCGGACGCCTGACCATCACGGATCGCGCCCGGACTTGGGTCTCCTCGGCATTAGCGGAGGAATTCGGATCGACTCGCTTCACGCCGGTTCGGGGCGAGATCGACTGCGATGGCGTCTGGCGGTTTCCACTCGGCAGCGAACCCGTACTCCGCATC
>Ga0209512_1002022_pt1 | contig 22775 bp, 20 predicted proteins | sample frozenSSSSmetaG_FD_184142 | JGI IMG/M metagenome (GOLD analysis project Ga0209512, IMG submission 184142) | Glacier valley bacterial and archeal communities from Borup Fiord, Nunavut, Canada, to study Microbial Dark Matter (Phase II) -... | ecosystem: Environmental > Aquatic > Freshwater > Ice >...
GTCATGTACAGGTGGTGAGGCTCCTTGCCGGTGGGAATGCGCCGGGTCTCGGTCCAGTCCACGGGATTGATCACGCTCACGCTGTCATCGAGTGAATTGAGCACAAACACCGGGTAGGCCGGTGAAGGGATGGCAGGAGCCGGTTGCGCCAGCGCCGAAACACCTTGCACAGAGAGCAAGCTGGCACCAGCTAGCAAACAAGCAGCTAAAAAACGGGCAGAAAAATTCACAAAAAGCAGTCTTTTCAAGGTCAATGCACGAGTTTAACGGACCAAATGAGCGGCCCTAAGGATAAACAACGCCCCATGACCCAAGTCGTTTACAGCGCTTACGATGCGAGGATGAATTTTCTGAAAATAAACGGCATCAGGCTCGAAGTGCGGTCTATTGTCGGAGCCAGCAACAAGAGCCCCTTGGTCTTCTTGCACGAAGGACTGGGTTCGGTCAGCCTGTGGGCCCAGCGCGGCCAGGACTGGCCGCAGACCGTATGCACGGCTACGGGCCGGGCGGGGTTGGTCTATTCAAGGCGGGGCTACGGGCAGTCTGAAGCTGTGTCCGACGTACGGCACAGCGGCCGGCTGCAGCCCGACTACATGCACCGCGAAGCCTGGGACCTGCTGCCCGCCTTGCTGCAACAACTGCAAATTGAAAAACCCGTGCTGCTGGGTCATTCCGACGGCGCCACGATTGCCCTGCTCCATGCCAGCCGGTCTCCCGTGTCGGCCTGCATCGCCATGGCGCCCCATGTACTGGTTGAAGACATCGCACTCCAGTCGATTGCGCAGGCGCGGCTGGCGTTTGAATCCGGCGCACTGCGCGAGCGCCTGTCCCGGCATCACAACGATGTGGACGGTGCTTTCTGGCAATGGAACGATGTCTGGCTGTCGCTTGGCTTTAGCAGCTTTGACATCCGGCCGGATTGTCAGCGCATCGCTGCGCCACTGCTGCTGATTCAGGGGCTGGACGACGCCTACGGCACCCTGCGTCAACTCGATGAAATCGCCCTGGCCGTTCCCCATGCACAGCAACTCAGGCTGGTTAACTGTGGTCACTCGCCCCACCGCGACCAGCCTGAAGCAAGCCTCGCAGTGATCACTGAATTCTTGAAAAACTGCGCCTAATTGCTACGTTTTTCATAGCTTCTTTCGCCCGTAAATAAAGGGTTACAGGCACTTTTTACTTAAAATTTTACAAAGACCCACTTCAGCTAATGGCGCGCGATCCATGTCGCAACCGAATCACGGCTTGGCGGCAATGCTGGCCAGATCCTGCGCCGTCAGCCAGCGCCACTCCCCGGGCTTCAAATCGGTCGGCAGCTGCAGTGCACCAATGCGCGAACGGTGCAAGCACTCCACCCGGTTGCCCACGGCGGCCACCATGCGCTTGACCTGGTGGTACTTGCCTTCTGTCAATGTCAGGCTCAGCTGCAGCTCGCCCGTCTTTTCGCAAGCCGCGGCCCGAACCGGCTTGGGATCATCTTCCAGCACCACACCTGCCAGCAGTTTTTGAATCTGCTTCTCATCCACCGCGTGTTTAACCACCACGTCATACACCTTGGGTACATGGTGCTTGGGCGAACTCATGCGGTGAATAAACTTGCCGTCATCTGACAGCAGGAGCAAGCCCGTCGTGTCCTGGTCCAGCCGCCCGACCGCCTGCACACCCGCAGCAGCACCACCGCCGCGCTGGCGAATGGGTGCTGGCAATAGCGTGTAAATACTGGGGTAGGTGCTAGGCTTTTGCGAGCACTCGTACCCCGCCGGCTTGTGCAGCATCAGATAGGCCTTTTCGTGAAACTCCCACGCCACGCCCTGAACAGAGAAGTGCAAGCCTTCCACTTCAAATTCCATAGCAGGATCCGAACACGGAACGCCGGCTACAGCCACAAAACCCTGCTGAATCAGCCCTGCGCAGACGCGCCGCGTGCCAAACCCCTGGGAGTAAAGAATATTGTCCAAATGCATGCTTACCATGCAGGTATTGTCGCCGACGGAGCTCTAGGAGTCTGGGCGCCAGAAGGATTTAAAGAGGCGCGAGAGGGTTCCTGGACCGCTCATGCGGGTGATTTTTGCAGTATTGGTGCGCTTGGCCACTCAACTCGCCTGCATCGGCCCCATTCTGCGCAGATTGAGCGCCAGGCAGACGAGCTTGAACTCGGCTTTCACCTTTTCCAGGCCCCGCATGCTGAACTGGCGAAACCCCAGAACGTTCTTGATCCAACCATTGGGCGGCTCGGCAATCCACTTGCGTTTGCGGTAATCACGCTTGCCTTGTTCGGTCTCGAATTTTGCGGCCATCGCCACCGTGTGCGGGTAACGCCTGGCATCCCTGGGCTTGGCCAATACCTTGCCCTCGCGCCCCAACGCGATCACCAGTTCGGTATCCGGCTGGGTTGTTGCCAATTTAGCCATCACCGCCTCACTGCGGTAGCCCGCATCGGCCAATACCTGGCCCGCTGCTGAACCGGTGTGCGCCTTGAGGGCCGCCAGCACCATGGGCAGCTGCTGCACGTCGGAGCTGGTGTTCACGACTTCCGCGGCCACAATGATGTGGGCTGTCTCATCGACTGCGGTCTGGGCGTTGTAGGCTTCAGTCAAAGCCGCCACCGGCGCGCTTCATGATGCGGGACTCGGGGTCGGTAAAGCTGTCCTGGGCTTTGGGCGGCGGAACACCAAAGCCGCGCTGATGCGGTTTTCCGCCCTTGGGCTTGCCGTCTTTGTCCTTGGATTGGCGTTCGTCATCGGGGCTGCGCCCACGCTGTGTGTCGCTTTTGCGCTGGCGCTCTCAAGGCGGGCCTTGGCCGCCTCAATCGCAGCCAGGCGCACCACTTGAACAAACAGTTTTGTGAATTCGCTCAAGTGCAGGGCGCGAAACTCCCGTATCGTGCGATGGGTGGCGAAGTTCTCGGCTGCGAGCACGCGAAAGGCCACGTCTTCGTAGAGATTTTGGCGACTTGCGTGAGCTGAATACGCCGGTAGCGTACGCATAGACCAGGACCTTGACCATCATGGCCAGGTGAAACGGCTGGTTGCGTGGGCCAACTGCTGCGTAGCGGGCATGAAAGGCGCTCAGGTTCAGGCTGGCTACGGTGTCGTTGATGAAGTAGGCCAGATGGCCTTGGGGCAGCCAGTCTTGCACGGCGCTGGGCTAGAGTTGCTGCTGCTGTTCAGGGTGGTAGCCGCAAAGATATTGCCACGGTACGGTGTCAAACGGCCTTTCAGCCCTCCCGTGAGGTTGCGCTGCTGCATGGTGGCCGTGGGCAACCAGTAATCCCATACCTACCGCGCCAGCATCAAAATCCGGTCTGCCGTTTCAATTGCGCCGCGTTCCTCTACTTTTTGCAGTGCGTCCAGTAGCTCCATGGGGTAAATTTCCGCCATGGGCCGCGCGCCGATCCACGGGAACAGCTCGCGCTCCAATTGCCGCACCGAGCGTTCGGCTTGGCTTGCGCTCCATTGAGGGACTGTTTGCCGTACCACTTCAAGGCCACGGCTTTGAATGTGTCGTCACCTGTTCGCGCGGCTTTCAGCTTTTCGAGCTTGCGCACTTGCAAAGGATCGAGCCCGTCTGACTCTTTGAGTTTGGCCGCGTCACGGGCTTTGCGTGCTGCCGTCAGAGCCACGTCTGGATAACCGCCCAAGGACAATTGCTTTTCAACTCCGGCAATGCGGTGTTTCAAAAACCATCGTTTTGAACCTGCCGGACTGACTTGCAGGTAAAGCCTGCCCGAATCACTAAGCCGCGCCCGTGTCTTGTCCGGTGGGCAAGTGACGTTTCTACATTGGGCATCGGTCATGCATGGGGGCAACTCTCGAAAATAACCCTAAAATCCAGATTACCCCCAAAATATTTTGCTGCCAGTATATGTCCTTGTACGTCGCTGCACTGTAAGTCGTTGATTTCCCAAAGAAAAAGGCCACTAACTGTATTTCGTTAGTGGCCTTTATCGGGTCGTATGGTGGAGCTGGGGGGATTTGAACCCCCGTCCGCAAGCCTTCTTCGAGCAGATCTACATGTTTAGCGGTCTGATTTAAGTCTCGCCACCTGTATCGCGCAGTCGCACGCTACACAGGACGCCAGCACCCTATTTTCTTGCCCCGGGTTAAGGTACCCAGCCCGGAGCCAGCCGATAAAATTATCTTTACAGCCGGGAGCCTCTAACTTTCGTTAAAGACCCCTTGCCCAGCCCATCGGCCTGCTGTTGTAAAGCTCACTGGCAATTAAGCAGCGAGTGCGAAACGTTCGTCGTTTGCAGTTAGTTTGTTTTAGTCAGTTTTACGAGCACACTAAGCTCGACATGCACCACACCGCGTCCGAACCCACGTCGAAACCAATGCAGCCCCAAGCCAAGTAGTTTAAGGCATTCTCAGCAATTTCAAGAGGGATAGAGGTGCGGTAATGACGAAATCAGCGTTCCAGCCCTGCGTGTCAGCGGTCGAACCCAGATAACCGTAAGCGGCTGCCACGGTTGGCATGCCGGCCGCACGCCCCGCGACGATGTCACGCTCGTCATCCCCCACATACACACAGCGCCCGGCTGCCACACCAAGCTGTCGCGCTGCCTCGAGCAAAGGTGCCGGGTGCGGTTTGGCGTGCGGCATGGTGTCGCCGCTGATGATGGTTTGGGCCGTATTGAAAAGCGACATGGTTTGGGTCAGCGGCACGGTAAAACGGGCCGATTTATTGGTCACCACACCCCATTTCAGACCCGCTTGACTGATATGGCCAATCAGTTCGGTCACCCCCTCAAACACATAGGTACGCTCCATCAAACAGGATTCGTAATTGGCGAAAAATTCTTCTTTAAGCGCATCAAAGTGGGTATTTTCGGGCGTCAAGCCAAAAGCCACGGCGATCATGCCGCGGGCGCCCGCACCTGCCATGGGTCGATATTTCGCCAGGGGAAACGACTGCAGCCCCCGGTCCGTCCGCATCTTGTCAGCCGCCGCCCCCAAGTCGGGTGCGCTGTCAATCAAGGTGCCGTCGAGGTCAAACAGCACGGCATCGATGTTTGTGAACATATCGGGACAATCAGGAGGAGTGCAATGAAGCGCTCAGGTTTTTTGTGTAGCCAGCATGTAGTTCACGCTGGTGTCGGCGCTGAGCCAGTAATGTTTAGTGAATGGGTTGTATTCCAGACCCTTGGTCTTCTGCAGGCATAAGCCCGCAGCACGGCAGTAGCTGGCCAGTTCACTGGGTTTGATCAACTTGGCGTACTCATGTGTGCCTCGGGGCAGCATGTTAAGGACATATTCCGCACCAACAATGGCAAACAAAAAGGATTTGGCATTGCGGTTAATAGTGGAAAAGAACACATATCCACCCGGTTTAACCAACGCCGCACAGGCTTTGACGACCGAAGAAGGATCGGGCACGTGCTCCAACATTTCCATGCAAGTAACGACATCAAAGCTGCCGGGCTGCTCGGCAGCCAGCGCCTCGGCACTGATCTCACGATATTGGACGCCCTCAGTCTGGGCCTCAAGCGCGTGGAGTTGCGCCACTTTCAAGGCTTTGGTCGCCAGATCAATCCCCAACACCGTCGCACCTTTTCGGGCCATGGAATCGGCCAGAATACCGCCGCCACAACCTACGTCCAGCGCTCGCAAGCCTTTCAACGGTACCAGACCGTCTATCCAGTCCAAGCGAAGCGGATTGATCTGGTGCAAGGGTCGGAACTCGCTCTCAAGGTCCCACCAGCGATGGGCAAGATCAGAGAACTTGGCTAGTTCCGCGGGATCAAAGTTGTCAGTTGTAAGCATTCAAGCATTATCGTTGAGACATAAAAAAACCGCGCCTTAGCGCGGTTTTTTTGTAATCCGGTAGGATTATTTATTGACGCGGGTACCAACCACTTCAATTTCCACGCGACGATTTTTTGCGCGGCCTTCGGCTGTCTTGTTGTCAGCAACGGGCTGTTTCTCGCCTTTGCCTTCGGTGTAAACGCGGTTTTTCTCAATGCCTTTTGACACCAAGTAAGCTTTGACAGCTTCCGAACGACGAACCGACAGCTTCTGGTTGTAAGCATCGCTACCGACAGAGTCAGTGTGACCCACGGCAATGATTACTTCCAGGTTGATGTCCTTGATCTTGCCGATCAAATCGTCCAGTTTGGCTTTTCCTTCTGGCTTGAGCACAGACTTGTCAAAGTCAAAGAACGCGTCAGCGGCGTAGGTGACTTTGGTTGCAGCAGGAGGAGCAACAACTACAGGAGCAGGTGCAAACACAGGCGGAGCGACGACTACTGGCGCCGGAGCAGGAGCAACAACAGGAACGATTGCACCGTCGCAACCTGGAGCAGCCGTAGCTGGAGTCCAGAAGTTGTCACGCCAGCACAATTCATTGGTTCCGTTTTTCCAGACCAACTCGTTGTTGCCATTTTTCCAGTTGTCGATAGTTTGCGCACCAGCGGCGGTAACAAGCGCTGCGGAAGCAAACAACATTGCCACTTTGTTGAGTTTCTTCATGGTTCTCCTCTAGAGAAAAGCCGCAGACTGGCTGCGATTAGTAATTTACACGCCGTGAATGACCATCACCCAAAGCGTTACAACAATTGTGCCACACCTCTTTGAGCCTTCAAGCAAGCTATCGGCTTCGTCCGACACAGAGGCAGAATTCGTCAGTATGTGTTGCCGCCAAGCCACAAAACGCCCTATTTTCAGTCCAGCCTTAAAATCCTAAGTTCCGCTCAAGAATCTTGAAAAATCCCAACCAGGCCTCTAATGACCCAGTTCGCAAAAGAAACCCTGCCCATCAGTCTTGAAGAGGAAATGCGGCGAAGCTATCTAGATTACGCAATGAGCGTGATTGTGGGTCGTGCGTTGCCCGATGCCCGGGACGGCCTCAAGCCGGTGCACAGGCGCGTGCTGTTTGCCATGCATGAACTGAACAACGACTGGAACCGGCCCCACAAGAAATCGGCCCGTATCGTCGGCGACGTGATCGGCAAATATCACCCGCATGGCGATAGCGCGGTGTACGAGACCATCGTTCGCATGGCGCAGGACTTCTCTCTGCGCCACATGCTGGTAGACGGACAAGGCAACTTCGGCTCGGTGGACGGCGACAATGCAGCCGCCATGCGGTATACGGAAATTCGCCTGTCCAAAATTGCCCACGAACTGCTGGCTGACCTGGACAAGGAAACCGTTGACTTTGGTCCCAACTACGATGGCAGCGAGCAGGAACCGCTGGTCATGCCGACCCGGCTGCCCAACCTGCTGGTCAACGGTTCCAGTGGTATCGCTGTGGGCATGGCCACCAACATTCCACCGCACAACCTGAATGAGGCGGTCGATGCCTGCATACACCTGCTGAAAAACCCCGACGCCACTATTGATGAGCTGATGGAAATCATTCCTGCGCCGGACTTTCCCACCGGTGGCATTATTTACGGCATCAACGGCGTCAAGGATGGCTACCGCACGGGACGCGGCAAGGTGGTGATGCGTGCCAAATGTCATTTTGAAGACATCGACAAAGGCCAGCGTCAGTCCATCATCGTTGACGAACTGCCCTACCAGGTCAACAAAAAAACGCTCCAGGAGCGGATGGCCGAACTGGTTCATGAGAAAAAAATCGAAGGTATCAGCCACATTCAGGACGAGAGCGACAAGTCCGGCATGCGCTTGGTCATCGATCTCAAGCGCGGCGAAGTGCCTGAAGTGGTGCTGAACAACCTGTACAAACAGACGCAGCTCCAGGATACTTTTGGCATCAACATGGTGGCGCTGATTAACGGCCAACCCAAACTGTGCAATCTCAAGGAGTTGGTCCAGGTTTTTCTGTCGCACCGCCGCGAAGTGGTGACACGCCGCACGGTATTCACACTTCGCAAGGCGCGCGAACGCGGTCATGTCCTGGAAGGCCTGGCTGTCGCACTGGCTAATATTGACGACTTCATTGCCATCATCCGCAATGCGCCGACCCCGCCAGTGGCAAAGATCGAGCTGATGCAGCGCCCTTGGGACAGCAGCTTGGTGCGCGAAATGCTCACCCGTGTCCGCGCCGATGGAGGGATTGTCAACGCCGACAATTACCGCCCTGATGGGCTTGAAAAGGCCTTGGGCATGGGCAACGACGGCCTCTACCGGCTGTCCGAAACGCAGGCCCAGGAAATTCTGCAGATGCGCCTGCAGCGCCTGACCGGCCTGGAGCAGGACAAGATCGTGGCAGAGTACAAAGAGGTCATGTCCGAGATCGACGACTTGCTCGACATTCTGGCCAAGCCGGAGCGGGTCTCCATCATTATTGGGGAAGAGCTGTCGGCGATCAAGCTTGAATTTGGTCAGACCAAGCTGGGCGCGCGGCGCAGCCTGATTGAACACAGCTCGTTTGACCTCAGCACCGAAGACCTGATCACGCCCACCGACATGGTGGTCACACTGTCGCATACCGGCTACATCAAAAGCCAGCCGCTTTCGGAATACCGCGCACAAAAACGCGGTGGCCGTGGCAAGCTGGCAACCGCCACCAAAGAAGACGACTGGGTCGACCAGCTGTTTATTGCAAACACGCACGATTACATACTGTGCTTCTCCAACCGGGGACGGCTTTACTGGCTCAAGGTCTGGGAGGTACCGGCAGGGTCACGCGGCTCACGCGGCCGGCCCATTGTCAATATGTTTCCCTTGCAGGAAGGCGAAAAAATCAATGTCGTGCTCCCGCTGACGGGTGACAAGCGCAGCTTCCCGTCCGACCAGTATGTCTTCATGGCGACCAGCATGGGCACGGTCAAAAAGACGCCACTGCAAGACTTCAGCAATCCGCGCAAGGCCGGCATCATCGCCGTCGACCTGGACGAAGGCGATTACCTGGTTGGAGCCGCCCTCACCGAGGGAAAACACGACGTCATGCTGTTCAGCGATGGTGGCAAGGCGGTACGCTTTGACGAAAACGATGTGCGCCCCATGGGCCGCAACGCACGCGGCGTGCGCGGCATGATGCTGGAAGACGGCCAGGGCGTCATTGCCATGCTGGTCGCCGAAGACGAGCAGCAAAGCGTCCTGACCGCGACGCAAAACGGTTACGGCAAGCGCACCTCCATTACGGAGTACACGCGCCATGGCCGCGGCACCAAGGGCATGATCGCGATTCAGCAGAGCGAGCGCAACGGCAAAGTGGTTGCAGCGACACTGGTTCATGCTGACGATGAAATCATGCTCATCACCGACAAGGGCGTACTGGTTCGCACGCGTGTCAGTGAAATCCGCGAAATGGGTCGAGCTACTCAGGGCGTGACGCTTATCGGCCTTGACGAAGGCTCGCAATTAAGCGGACTTCAGCGCATCGTGGAAAACGATGCCACCTTAAGCGACGACACTTTGATCAACAACGAAACCGACCAAGCGACAGACACAGGCAAAGACGCCTCCAACCCGGACACCAACTCATGAAAAAACTGATCACCACACTGGCGATGGCCTGCATGGCATGCTCCAGCGCCGTTCAGGCGCAAACGCCAGCCTCAAAAACAGAACTGGCAACAAAAGTTGTCACCCTCCAACAAGGCCCGGAACTTGACCGGCTGGTTACCCAGCTGGCAGGCAGCGCAGCGCAGGACCTGATTGCCAAATGGGGGCCCCAACTGGAAGCGAACGTGCCCAAGGCCAAGCAGCAAAAAGCATCAGAAGATCTCAATGCTGAGCTCAACAAGTATGCAGAAGACACCAAGCAGCTGATTGCCAAACGCGTCAGCAAAGTCAGTGCCGACGTGCTTGTTCCCGCCTATGCGGAACGTTTTACCCTGGAAGAACTTCAGCAGATTGCGGCATTTTTCGAGTCCCCCGCCATCAAGAAATACCAGGCCAGTTCCCCTGAACTGGGCAACCTGTTCGTCCAGAAGCTGGTCGAAGCGACCCGCGCCGACGTCGTGGCACGCGCCAAGAAGTTCGATGATGCCGCGCTGAAAATTGTCGGTAGCGCACCAGCGGCACCCGGGGCGGGCAAGCCAGCCAAGAAATGATCCGGCCTTTCAATTTTTCGGCAGGTCCCGCTGCGTTGCCTGAGGAGGTTTTACAGCAGGCCGCCGCCGAAATGCTGAACTGGCACGGCAGCGGCATGAGCGTCATGGAGATGAGCCACCGGGGCAAGGAATTCGTGTCGATTTACGAAAGCGCAGAAGCTGACTTTCGTGAATTGATGGCCGTCCCACCGGAATTCAAAATATTGTTCATGCAAGGCGGCGGTCTTGCAGAAAACGCCATCGTCCCCCTGAATCTTTCACGGGGTGAGTCGGCTGACTTCGTGGTGACCGGCAGCTGGAGCGACAAGTCGCAAAAAGAAGCACGCAAGTACTGCAACGTGCAAATTGCGGCCAGCAACGAAAGCAGCGATCGCACCAGCCTGCCGCCGCCGGCCAGCTGGAACCTGCGGCCCAATGCCCGCTATGTACATGTTTGCACCAACGAAACCATTGATGGCGTGGAGTTCCAGGAACTGCCTGACTTGAAGGCGCTGGGAACTGAGGCCCCGATGATCGTTGATTTTTCATCTCATGTGGCGTCCAGGCCAGTGGAATGGTCCAAAGTCGGCCTGGCGTTTGGCGGCGCACAGAAAAACCTCGGTCCCGCCGGCGTCACGCTGGTGGTCGTGCGGGAAGACTTGCTCGGCCATGCGCTCCCCGCATGCCCCAGCGCTTTTGACTACAAAATAGTGGCCGACCACCACTCGATGTACAACACACCGCCAACCTACGCCATTTATATTGCCGGACTGACCTTTCAATGGCTAAAACGCCAAAAAGAAGGCGAAGCGAACGCCCAGGTTTGGGGCATTGCCGCGATGGAAAAGCGCAATATTGCCAAGTCTCAACTGCTTTACGACGCCATCGACCATTCGCAGCTCTATGTCAATCGCGTCAGCAAGGATTGCCGTTCCCGGATGAATGTGCCGTTTTTTCTGCGTGATGAATCGCGCAACGAGGCCTTCCTGGCCGGTGCAAAAACAAGAAGCCTACTGCAGCTCAAGGGCCACAAGTCCGTGGGTGGCATGCGCGCCAGCATTTACAACGCGATGCCGCTGGCCGGTGTCGAAGCGCTCGTGGACTACCTGCAAGAATTCGAAAAAAAGCACGCCTGACATGACTGCCAAACTCGCTGATTTACGCGTCCAGATTGATGCGCTGGACAAAGAACTGCTGACCCTGCTGAACCGACGCGCACTGGTCGCTGAGCAGGTCGGGGAAGTCAAAAAGCGTGAAGGTACGCCTTTTTTCCGGCCTGACCGGGTTGCACAGGTCATTGAAAAGATCCAGCAAGCCAATAGGGGCCCGCTCAAAAATGAGCATGTTGCCGCGGTATGGCGTGAAATCATGTCGGCCTGCCTGGCGCTTGAATCGCCAGTGCGGGTGGCTTACCTGGGCCCTGCCGGCACGTTCAGCGAAGAAGCCGCTGTGCGGTTTTTCGGCTCCAGCATTGAACATATTCCCTGCGCCAATTTTGATGAAGTGTTTCGTGCCGCCACGGCAGGCACGGCCGACTTTGGCGTGGTGCCGGTTGAAAACTCCACCGAAGGCGTCGTGTCGCGCTCGCTCGACCTGTTGCTGAATTCCCCGCTACACATCGTGGGCGAAATCAGCCTGATGGTGCGGCACAACCTGCTCAGGCTGTCCGAGTCACTGGAAAACATTGAGGCCGTTTATGCCCACCCGCAGGCGCTGGCGCAATGCCAGGGGTGGCTAAGTGCCCATTTGCCGCATGTCGAACGCCGTGCCGCATCGAGCAATGCAGAAGGCGCACGCCTGGCCACGACAAACCCAGCCTGGGCCGGTATCGCCAGCGATCGTGCGGCGACCCAGTTCGCGCTGCACACAGCGGCACACGGGATTCAGGATGATGCCTTCAACCGCACACGTTTTGCCGTAATGTGCCTGCCGCAAACGCTGCCTGCCCCGCCAGCTTCCGGCAGGGATTGCACCAGCCTCGTGGTATCGGTGCCCAACCGCCCGGGTGCGGTGCATGACATCCTGGTGCCGCTGAAAACCCACGGCGTTTCCATGACCCGTTTTGAATCGCGTCCAGCCCGTTCGGGCCATTGGGAATACTATTTTTATATCGACCTGCAAGGCCATCCGTCGCAAGACCATGTGAAAGCGGCTCTTGCCGATTTGCAGCAGCTTTGCGCCTTCTATAAAGTTCTCGGCACTTACCCCATCAGCGGCTGATCGGGAGGCACAGCGCAATGAAGCGAGAACAACAAATTCAGGTGCCCTGTTATGTTTGAACAATTAGGTCTCATCGGCTGCGGCCTGATGGGAGGTTCTTTTGCGTTGGCGCTCAAACGCGCCGGTCTGGTCAAACGCGTCGTGGGTTACAGCAAGTCGCCCTCCACCACGGAGCGCGCCCGCCAAATGGGCGTGATTGACGTGGAAGCACCCTCCGCCTTGCTGGCAGTTTCAGGGGCCGACATCGTGTTGCTGGCGGTGCCGGTGTCGGCGACTGAAGCCACCTTCAAGGCGATCCGGCATCTGGTGGGACCCAACACACTGATCATGGATGTGGGTTCGACCAAGCGCGATGTGGTGGATGCGGCGAGGCGAGTCCTGCGCGACAACCTCGGCGCTTTTGTGCCTTGCCACCCTATCACCGGCAAGGAGGTGTCTGGTGTCGAACACGCCGACGCCGACCTCTACACCGGCAAGCAGGTCATATTGACGCCGATCGAGCGAACCTTCACCGCCCAGCTGAAAAAGGCCAACGATGTCTGGACTGCGCTGGGCTGCCATGTTGTGCAAATGTCGCCGCAGGCGCACGATGCCGCTTATGCGGCGGTCAGCCACCTGCCTCACCTGATTGCTTTCGCACTGATGAACGGTATTTCGGGCCAGGAACATGGCAAAGACTACTTGTCCCTGGCGGGGCCGGGGTTTCGCGACTTCACGCGTATTGCCGCCAGCGACCCCACCATGTGGCGCGACATTCTCATGGCCAATCGCGAAGAACTGCTGGCGCAGTCAAAGATATTCCAGCAAACCCTGCAGTCTCTCGAACACCTGATTTCCAGCGGAAGCAGCGAGGTGCTGGAAGTGCTGATTGAGCAAGCCAGCGAGACACGCGCCAACTGGCGTATTTCATCCCCAAAATCACAAAAATAAGCGGCCTTCCATGTTCGATGTTGAGTACCTGGATATTCCGCCACTGGCCAGGGCGGGTGGCACGGTCCGCCTGCCTGGCTCCAAGAGCATTTCCAACCGTGTCTTACTGCTGGCGGCATTGAGCCACGGACAGACCACGGTGCATGCGCTGCTGGCTTCCGACGACACCGCTGTGATGCTGGCTGCACTCAGGCAGCTCGGCTGCACGGTTCAACAGCAGGGGGATACGGCGGTGATTGGCGGACTGGGAGGCCAGCTCGTCCAGCGCAAGGCAGCGCTTTTCATGGGCAATGCGGGCACGGCTATACGGCCGCTGACCGCAGCCCTCGCCTTGCTGGGCGGGGAGTTTGAACTGTCGGGCGTGCCACGCATGCATGAGCGGCCCATCGGCGACCTGGTCGACGCACTCCGGCAACTGGGTTGTTCGATTGACTACCTCGGCAATGAGGGATTCCCACCCCTGCATCTGCGGCCGCCCCTGGGCCCTTTGCAACTGGACCAGCCTATTCGCGTGCGGGGCGATGTCTCCAGCCAGTTTTTGACGGCTTTGCTGATGGCGCTGCCGCTGGTGGCCAGCCATGACATCCACATTGAGGTCGTCGGTGAGTTGATTTCAAGGCCTTACATTGAAATCACGCTCAAGCTGCTTCAGCGCTTCGGTATTGAGGTGCGGCGCGAAAGTTGGCAGCGCTTCACCATCCCGGCCGGCAGCCAGTACCAGTCGCCAGGTGAAATCAACATAGAGGGTGACGCCTCATCTGCTAGCTATTTCATAGCGATTGGCGCAATAGCTGAAAGCGCTAGAGGCCAAAATGGCATAGAAATTCTGGGCGTGGGCGCCGACTCCATCCAGGGCGATATCCGTTTTGTGGAGGCGGCCCGCATGATGGGTGCGACCATCGACAGCACGCCCAATGCGCTGCGTGTCACGCGCGGTCAACCGGGCAAGGGTTGGCCACTCAAGGCCATTGACCTTGACTGCAACCACATTCCCGACGCTGCCATGACGTTGGCCGTGATGGCGCTTTACGCCGACGGCACCACCGTGCTGCGCAACATCGCGAGCTGGCGGGTCAAGGAAACCGACCGCATCGCGGCGATGGCCTGCGAGTTGCGCAAACTGGGCGCCACGGTTGAAGAAGGACTGGATTACCTCAAGATCACCCCACCCGCGTCATTGCAAGAGTGGAAAACCGCTGCCATTCATACCTACGACGACCACCGCATGGCCATGTGTTTTTCGCTGGCAGCGTTCAACCCGGCGCAGCTCCCGATCCGGATTCGCGACCCCAAGTGCGTCGCCAAGACCTTCCCGGACTATTTTGAAGCCCTGTTCAGCGTCGCTGAAGCAGACGCCGCCCGAATTCCCGTGATCTGCATTGACGGCCCGACCGCCTCCGGCAAAGGAACACTGGCCGCCCTGACTGCCCAGCGGCTTGGCTACCACTACCTCGATTCTGGTGCGCTGTACCGCTTGAGCGCGTTTGCAGCCGAGCGAGCCGGCGTAGCACTTGACGACGTCGAAGGCGTGGCACGGATTGCGCGCGCATTACCAGTCCGTTTTCAGGGCGACCGGATTTTCCTGGACGCGGAGGACGTATCCGACGCGATTCGCACCGAAACAGCCGGCATGGCCGCCTCCAAAGTGTCGGTCCACCCTCAGGTTCGCGCAGCCCTCGTGAACCTGCAGCACAATTTCCGGCAACTGCCTGGCCTGGTGGCCGACGGGCGGGACATGGGCAGCGTGATTTTCCCCGATGCCCCGCTCAAAATTTACCTGACGGCCAGCGCCCTGCACCGCGCCGAACGCCGGCATAAGCAGTTGATTTCAAAGGGGAATCCAGCTACAATACAGACGATTTTGCAGGATTTAGAGTCTCGCGATGCCAGAGACATGTCTCGCCAAGCCGCCCCTCTGAAACCTGCTGATCAGGCTAGGCTACTGGACAATTCTGATCTTTCGATTGAAGAATCGGTCGAACAGGTGATTGACTGGTGGCAAGCCACCCGGCCCTTCTGATCCTCAACGCTGCCCCTCTCACGGGGTAGCTGGATCGCAAGGTTCATTAACGTCACCGGCAGTCTTACACCTCGTTTGACTGCAAACCTCACCAAACCGCCGCAAGCAGCTATAAAAACAATAGCAATCCCGCTATTGAAATCCTGTTTTGCGGATTAGGAAAATCATGTCCGAATCATTTGCCGACCTGTTTAACGAATCACTAGAACGCTCCGAAATGCGCTCCGGTGAAGTCATCACCGCCGAAGTAGTGCGCATTGATCACAACCATGTGGTTGTGAACGCTGGCCTCAAATCCGAGGCTTACATTCCCCTCGAAGAATTCAAGAACGACCAGGGCGAGCTCGAAGTCCAGGTCGGCGATTTTGTCTCCGTGGCCATCGACTCCGTTGAAAACGGCTACGGCGACACCCTGCTGAGCCGCGACAAGGCCAAGCGCCTGGCATCGTGGATGAGCCTGGAAAAAGCGCTGGAATCCGGCGAATTCGTGACTGGCCAGACCAGCGGCAAAGTCAAGGGCGGCCTGACCGTTCTGGTCAACGGCATCCGCGCCTTCCTGCCCGGCTCGCTCATCGACACCCGCCCCATCAAGGACTTGTCTCCGTACGAGAACAAGACCATGGAATTCAAGGTCATCAAGCTCGATCGCAAGCGCAACAACGTCGTGTTGTCACGCCGTGCCGTGGTCGAAGCCAGCATGGGCGAAGAACGCGCCAAGCTGATGGAAACCCTGAAAGAAGGCTCTGCTGTCAAGGGCATCGTCAAGAACATCACCGAATACGGTGCATTCGTTGACTTGGGCGGCATTGACGGCCTGCTCCACATCACCGACATGGCATGGCGCCGCGTGCGTCACCCAAGCGAAGTGGTGACAGCGGGCCAGGAAATCATCGCCAAGATCCTGAAGTTCGACACCGAGAAAAACCGCGTGTCACTGGGTCTGAAGCAAATGGGCGACGACCCATGGATGGGCGTCAACCGCCGCTACCCGCAAAGCACCCGCCTGTTTGGCAAGATCACCAACATTGCCGACTACGGCGCGTTCGTGGAACTCGAGCCAGGCATCGAAGGTCTGGTGCACGTGTCTGAAATGGACTGGACGAACAAAAACGTCGCTCCAAGCAAGCTCGTGACACTCGGCGACGAAGTCGAAGTCATGGTTCTGGAAATTGACGAAGACAAGCGCCGCATCAGCCTGGGCATGAAGCAGTGCAAGGCCAATCCATGGCAAGAGTTTGCACAGGACACCAAGCGCGGCGATCGTGTCAAGGGCCCGATCAAATCCATCACCGACTTCGGCGTATTCGTCGGTCTGGCTGCTGGCATCGACGGCTTGGTGCATTTGTCTGACCTCTCGTGGAACGAACCTGGCGAAGCCGCTGTTCGCAACTACAAAAAGGGCCAGGAAGTTGAAGCCATCGTTCTGGCCGTCGACGTCGACCGCGAACGCATCTCGCTGGGCATCAAGCAGCTTGACTCCGATCCGTTCACGACCTTCGTGACGATCAACGACAAGGGCGCGATCGTGACCGGCAAGGTCAAGACCGTTGACGCAAAGGGCGCCGAGATCGACTTGGGCGAAGACATCATTGGCTACCTGCGCGCCAGCGAAATCAGCCGTGACCGCGTCGAAGACGCACGCAACGTCCTGAAAGAAGGCGATGAAGTGTCCGCCGTCGTAGTGAACGTGGATCGCAAGACCCGCAACATCCAGCTGTCGGTCAAAGCCAAGGACAATGCCGACCAGCAGGAAGCCATGGCCTCCCTGAGCCAGCAATCGTCGCGCGAAAGCGCTGGCCTGACCAGCCTGGGTGCCCTGTTGCGCGCCAAGCTGGACAGCAGCGAGAAGTAAAGTCCTTGTGGGGCAGACCACATGACACGGCGGCAACGCCCATGTGTTCTGTTCCCAACTGGATAATTCTGGATGACCCGAAGCAATCTTGTCGAGGAACTGGCCGCCCGATTCAGCCAACTGACGCACCGCGATGCCGAGTATGCCGTCAAGACTATTCTTGATGCCATGAGCGACGCGCTGGTGCGCGGTCACCGGATTGAAATCAGGGGATTTGGCAGTTTTTCCATCAACCGGCGTCCGCCCCGCATGGGTCGGAATCCCCGGTCGGGCGAGAGTGTCGCCATCCCTGAAAAGCGGGTGCCTCATTTCAAGCCAGGAAAGGCATTGCGGGAAGCCGTCGATGCACGAACTCAGGAATTGCGGACGGTCACGGAGCCCCGATAAGGACCTCCGGTTATTCGTCTGTGGTCTGGCTACAATCGCCAGACCGGCAGGAGGAATTACCCAATGAAATACCTGATGTGGCTGCTCAAAGCAGCCATTTTTTTTACCCTATTCGCTTTTGCACTGAATAACCAGCAAATGGTTGCAGTGCATTTCTTTTTTGGCACCTTCTGGCAAGCACCATTGGTGCTGGTGGTTCTGGCTGCATTCGCTTGCGGGCTGGCACTGGGCATATTGGTGATGATGCCGCGCTGGTGGAAAAAACGTAAAGCGGCACACGCCCTAGCTGCGGGCGCTTCCCCTCTGGAAACCTCGCCCCCTGTGACTGACACCCCCACGATGCCGCACCATGGAATTTGACTTTACCTGGGTTCTGCTCGGGTTTCCGATCGCCTTCACGCTGGGCTGGCTGGCCTCAAGGCTGGACCTCAGACAACTGCGCATCGAGAACCGTCAGGCCCCCAAGGCCTACTTCAAGGGCCTGAACTTCCTGCTCAATGAGCAGCAGGACCAGGCCATTGATGCCTTCATCGAAGCGGTGCAGAACGACCCAGACACATCGGAGCTGCACTTTGCGCTCGGCAACCTGTTTCGCCGCCGCGGCGAATACGACCGTGCGGTCCGGGTGCACGAGCACCTGATGTCGCGTGGCGACCTGACGCAGCCGGAACGGGACCGGGCCCAGCACGCGCTCGCACTTGATTTCCTCAAGGCCGGTTTACTGGACCGGGCCGAGGCCGCCCTGCGCAAGCTAGAAGGTACCCCGTTCGAGGAGGAAGCGCGGCTCGCACTGCTGTCCATTTATGAACGCTCCCGCGACTGGGCCAATGCCACGGAAATTGCCGCCTGGCTGGGTAGCTCCAGCCACGGCAGCTTCAGCACCCGGCAGGCGCATTACCTTTGCGAACAAGCCAGCGCTTTGGCAGCCGCAGGCGATACCAGCCAGGCGCTCAGTACCCTGAAGGACGCGATGGCGATGGCGCCCGCCTCGGCCAGGCCGCTATTGGATCTGGCCAAGCTGCAAGCCCAACTAGGCCAGCCGCAGGACGCTTTTCGAACCTTGCTCACGCTGGAAAAAACGGCGCATCAGGGTTTTCCGCTGGCCGCCGGCTTGCTGGCCAATGTTGCGCTGAACAGTGCGCAGCAGCCAGAGGCCCTGGCGCTGTTAAAAGCCAGCTATGCACAAACGCCGTCCATTGATGTGCTCGAAGCCATCGTCAAGCTGGAAAAAGACCCGGTTCTGGCACGCCACTGGTATGTCGAGCACCTGGAGCGCCAGACGTCCCTCGTGGCCGCCAGCAAATGGATTGGCGGCGAAAAGCTGCAAAACGAGCACCAGCACGCGCTGGTGCAGCGCGCACTCGACCTCGCCACCAAACCCTTGATGCGCTACCGCTGCGCGGCCTGCGGCTTTGAGGCAACCCAGCATTTCTGGCACTGCCCCGGCTGCCAGGCCTGGGACAGTTACCCGGCGCGCCGCATTGAAGAGCTGTAACCATCAATACTGAAAACAAAGTATGCAATTGACGCCCGAAAACATCGCTTTGGCCCGCGTTCTGGTAGTGGGCGACACCATGCTGGACCGTTACTGGTATGGCGCAGTCGAACGCATCTCGCCCGAGGCGCCAGTCCCTGTGGTGCGCGTAACGCGGACCGAAGAGCGCATTGGCGCTGCGGCCAACGTGGCCTACAACATCGTCACACTCGGCGCCCAGGCCTCACTGCTGAGCGTCGTTGGCGACGATGAAGACAGCCGAATTCTGGAATCCCTGGTGGCAAAAACAGGCATCACGCCCTACTTTGGCCGCGACCCGCAACTCAAAACAACCGTCAAACTGCGCGTGATTGGCCGCCAGCAGCAGCTGCTGCGCCTGGATTTTGAGAACACCCCCGAAAACGAAGTGCTGGCCTCCCAGTCCGCCACCTTTGAAAAGCTCGTACCCCAGCATGACGCCGTGCTGTTTTCCGACTACGGTAAAGGCGGCCTTGCGCACATCGTGTTGATGATTGCCCAGGCGCGCGCCGCCGGCAAAGTGGTGCTGGTCGACCCCAAAGGCTCGGATTATGCGCGCTACAAAAACGCCAGCGTGCTGACCCCCAACCGCGCCGAGCTGGAGCAGGTGATTGGCCGCTGGACCGATGAGGCTGACCTGCAGACGAAAGCGCACAACCTGCGTACTTCGCTGAACCTTCAAGCCCTACTGCTGACCCGCAGCGAAGAAGGCATGACGCTGTTTGACGCGCAGGGCGAGCTGCATGTGCCCGCGCTGGCCCGGGAAGTGTTTGACGTGACCGGCGCCGGCGACACCGTGATCGCCACGCTGGCAGCGATGGTGGCAACCGGCATGACGCTGCGCGATGCCGTGCCGATTGCCAACCGCGCCGGCGGCATCGTGGTCGGCAAGTTCGGCACCGCCACTGTCAACTACAGCGAGCTGTTTGCTGCACATTGAAACCCGAGGAGTTACCCATGAAAATTGTAGTGACCGGTGCTGCCGGCTTTATCGGCAGCAACATCGTCAAAGGCCTCAACGCCCGCGGCATTGACAACATCATTGCCGTCGATGACCTGAGCGACGGCGACAAATTCCGCAATCTGGCTGATCTGAAAATTGCCGATTACGTGGATGCCAGTGACTTTTATGACCTGTTTGTCGAAGGCGCTTACGGCCACGTCGAGGCGGTGTTCCACGAAGGCGCCTGCAGCGACACCATGGAGCTTGATGGCAAGTACATGATGAACAACAATTACACGCTGTCCTGCAAGCTGTTCCGGGCCTGCCAGGCGCAGCGCACCCGCCTGCTCTACGCCTCGTCTGCCGCCACCTACGGCGGCTCTGACACCTTCAGCGAGTCTCCGGAATTTGAGCGCCCGCTCAATGTGTACGGCTACTCCAAACTTCTTTTTGACCAGCGCATGCGGCGCGAACTCGGTGCCCAATTTGAACGGGCATCGACGCAGGTCGCCGGCTTCCGGTATTTCAATGTCTACGGCCCGCGCGAGCAGCACAAGGGCCGCATGGCCAGCGTGGCGTTTCACCAGTTCAACCAGTTTCAGTCCGAAGGCAAGGTCAAGCTGTTTGGTGAATACGGCGGTTACGGCGCAGGCGGCCAGATGCGCGACTTTGTCTTCATTGACGATGTCGTCGCCATCAACCTCTGGTTTTTTGACCATCCCGAGAAATCCGGCATTTTCAACCTGGGCACCGGCCGGGCGCAGCCCTTCAACGATGTGGCCATGGCCGTCATCAACACCTTGCGCGTCAACCAGAATGCCGAGCCGCTGAGCCTTGAGGACGCCGCGCGCGGCGGGCTGATCGACTACATCAGTTTTCCGACGGCACTGGTGGGCAAGTACCAAAGTTACACGCAGGCTGACCTGAGCGCCCTGCGTGCTGCAGGCTGCGACCATGAATTTGCCGACGTGCAGACAGGTGTGACTGCTTACATGCAGTGGCTGAGCGGCGCCAAAAGCTAGGGTTTTCCTGAAAAATAGCGTGGCTGGCGGGTCAACCGGGCCTGAAATTGGGCCGTTACTGATAAGAGCATCCTTCTATGCAAGGGTGCTTCACGGCAGTCCAAATCCAATTTTTCAGGAGTTTTTCATGTTCAAAAAATTACTGGCTTTTTTTGCCGCCATGTCACTGGTCGCAGCCTTTGCGGCGGTCGACGTCAACAAGGCCACTGAAGCCGAACTCGACGGCATCAAGGGCATCGGCCCCGTGACCACCAAGCTGATTATTTCCGAGCGCAAAAAAGGCGAGTTCAAGAATTGGGGCGACTTCGTCGCGCGCGTCAAAGGTGTGGGCGACAAAAGTGCCGCCAAGTTTTCTGCTGAAGGCTTGACGGTGGCGGGCGCCAGCTACCAGGGCCCCAGTGCAGCACCCGCCAAAGCGGAAGCCAAGAAAGCCGACAAACCACTGACGGAAAAAGCCAAAGATGCAGCCATAGCCACCAAAGACGCCGTCAAAGGCGCCGCTATCAGTACCAAGGATGCGGTCAAAGACACTGCGAAAGATGTCAAGGCAGCCGTGACACCCAAAACCGATGCAGCCAAACCGGCTGCCAGCGCAGCCAAAAAATAAGACAGCAGGCCAGTCGCAAAAAAACCGCCTTCTGGCGGTTTTTTTTGCGACTGGCCTGCTGCGCACTATCTACGGGCGCTATTAGCTATGTTTTTAATAGCATCCAGCATCCAGCAACCTGCCACTCACTGGCTGTACCTGGCCACAAACTGGCGGTCGATACGGTCCTTCCAGCGCCAGACCCAGCGGCCTTCAACACTGAAACCGCCCCACACCGCAATCGCGTAACGCCCGCCGCAGGACAGCAGGTTCAGCGTGCGCCTGGGCGGTAGATACGCCTGAAGCGCCTGGGCCTGCAGCGCGGCGCGCAGGTTGGCCAGCAGCGGCGGACCTGCGCGCACCGCATACACGCCGCTGCGCGGATGCGGTGAATCGACGCGGCTGGCGACATCGCCCGCAGCAAAAACCTGCGGGTGGCTGGTGCTTTGCTGAAAACGGTTAACCGCCACAAAACCGGCGATGTCCAGGCTCAAGCCACTGCCCGCCAGCCATGCCGGTGCCTGCGCGCCCACGGCCAGCAGCGGGGCATCACAGGCCAGACGCGCGCCACTGCCCAGCATGATCTCGCCCAGGCCCACGCCCACGCAGGTATCGGCCAGCACCGTGATTCTCAGGCGCTGCAGGGCCTGCTGCACCCGGATCTGCGCCCCGTCGGGATAGTTCTGCGCAGGTGCCAGGCCGCCGGTCACCAGCGTCACGCGGCTGCCTGGCGGGTACGAAGGTTCTTGCAGGGCATGGGCCGCCGCCATGGCCAGCTCCAGCCCGGCCGCGCCCGCGCCCACCACCGCCAGGTGAATAGCGCGGCTCTGGCCCATTTCTGCCACCTGGGGCCAGAGCTGGCCAAATGCTTCGATGGGACGCAAAAACAGCGCGTGCTCGCGCGCACCGGGCATCTGTTCTTCAATCTTCTCGCGGTCCATCACCGGACCGGTGTTCAGGCTCAGCCAGTCGTAGGCCACGGTCTCGCCATTAGCCAGCAGCACGGTTTGCTTTTCAGCATCGATTGCGATGCCGCTGCTCTGGATGTAGCGCGCACCGCAACGCGAGAGCAGCCGCTCCAGCGGAATGACGCATTGCTCCAGCGTGTAATGCCCTGCCACGAAGCCCGGCACCATGCCGGAGTAGAGCTGACGCGGGTAAGGGGCGACGACGGTGATGGAGAGATTGGCCGGCCGGCTTTGCGCCAGGCTTTGCAGGACATGCACATGGGCGTGGCCCGCGCCCAGCAGGACCAGGTGCTTCAGGTCAGAACTGACGGCAGGGCTTGAATCAAGGCTCGAATGGTGGGGCTCGTTAACAGTCGAAGTCATGGGGTGAGTGTGACATCCCCTACATAGC
>Ga0209512_1002025_pt1 | contig 22740 bp, 17 predicted proteins | sample frozenSSSSmetaG_FD_184142 | JGI IMG/M metagenome (GOLD analysis project Ga0209512, IMG submission 184142) | Glacier valley bacterial and archeal communities from Borup Fiord, Nunavut, Canada, to study Microbial Dark Matter (Phase II) -... | ecosystem: Environmental > Aquatic > Freshwater > Ice >...
AAGCGATTATTCTCAATCCGAGGTGCAGCATTACCAGTGACAAAAACACCTTCACGTTTGTTATTGATGAAAGTGCTATTACGGATAATAGGTTGTCCAGATTCAATCCAGATGCCAGTTCCGCGAGAATTTGGATTGGTGACAGTCAGACCCACAATTTGAGCGTTTTCTTGTGCCACAATCGTGACATTTTGACGGGCAAATGTCCGACTCATGTGGGAGTCTCCACCAATGATTTCAATTCCCTGCCCTTGCCCACTTTCATTGCCTTTAAGGATGACATCTGATTTGACAATTAGGGGAAATTTCTCACTACTATATTTTCCAGATGCAAGTTGAATAGTTGTACCTGCCGCTGCTTGCTCAAGTGCGTAGGATATAGTGTGATAGGGAGTACTTTCGCTTTTACCAGATGAAGCACTGTCATTCCCTATCTGAGGATTCACATAAATAACTGTCTGCTGCATTGCTAAGAGTATTGACTTTGGTGGAACTGCTACTTTTGTGACTGGAACAGTTTTTGTAGGTGTTATCTGTGGGGTTTGAATTTGTTTTGATTTCTTTTGAGCAAAAGCTGTGGAAAAACTTGTTGAGCTTAGTATAATTGCTGTGGAAATCAAGCTTTGAAATATGAGTTTGGATTTCATTAAACTATTTTTGAAGATTTTTTTCCTGATAATGTCACTTTACTTACTAAAGCATCTAAGTGGAATTAGTATTTACAATGAATTGTTAAGTAATATTCGACACATTACTTTATTGAAAAGAATATTTAAATTTATTAATTAGTGAATTTGACTTCCTGACTTGGGCAGCCATTTATCAGCTACACCTCAAGCAGCGCAAGACATAATCCCGCACCCCATTCTGAAATAAGCGCACTGACGGTATGAATCTTTATCGATAATTTAGTAAATTTTACTCCTTGTAACAATAGCGCTCAAAAACTAACTTAGACATGTTAAATAACCTCATTAAGTGAATTGTTTTTCAGGGAATCACAAATTTCAATCAACTCAGTCGCATTATTGAACTGTGTTTTTAGTTGTTTTACCCCTTCACTCACTTAGTAGATTTGCATTGAGTTATTTATGCACTCCGCTCAAAAAGTTTTTTGCTGATTTCTTTTTGAGAGTGATATCCCGCACGCGAGTGAAGCACTTTGCGCGATATCCCGAACGCGAGTGCATGTCTACAGGACATAGAGATGAAGCTTTTTACACTATTGCTCCTTCGGCTAAGCGCTTCAACAGTCGCAATTCTCAGCTACACCTAAATATGAACTTTTGTAACAATTACTTTTTCATTCTGCTTATCCATAGTCGCTCCGAGTATGATGAACTTTTACGCGACAGCAAGTGAGGTTACTACCAACAACCGCAATTTTTGTCTACCATTATGGTGGAAATCAGAATTTGAGCAAATCCTTTATGCCTTCTCCGTTTCCGGGAATGGACCCATATCTGGAGCAACCAGCATTTTGGTCGTCATTTCACAGTCGGCTAATTGTGGCTATTGCTGATGTTGTTGCGCCATACATTCGCCCCAAATATTACATCGAAGTTGAGACGAGAACATATTTAGATGACGCTGACGATGGAATATTAGTCGGGATTCCTGATGCAGTAGTGCTCTCATCAACACTTAACAGTGAGTTGCTACCATCCGTAGAAACACCTGTCGCTGTAGAGACTCGTCCTCAAAAAGTCAGACTACCAATGGCAACTGAGGTAAGAGAACGATATTTAGAAGTGCGAGAATCGGGAACTGATGCTGTGGTGACAGTGATGGAAATTCTCTCACCTAAGAATAAGCGTCAAGGAAAGGGTAGGGTGATCTACGAACAAAAGCGACGGACAATTCTTCAAAGCGCATCTCATTTAATCGAAATCGATTTACTGCGGGGAGATGAACCGATGCCAATGATTGATGAAGATCCCGTGATGGATTATCGCCTTCTTGTAAGTCGCAGTGAGCAGCGCCCATTTGCCGATCTTTATGGGTTTAGTTTACGTGCCGCAATTCCCACATTTCCCTTACCACTAAAAGCAGAAGATGCGGAACCGAGCATTAATCTGCAACAAATTTTTACAGACTTATATGAACGTGCTGGATATGATTATCGACTTGATTATCGGCAAGCACCACCACCCCCTAATTTATCACCTGACGACCAGCAATGGTTAAACACCTTGTTGGCATCAGTACGGATTGATTCATAAACAATTTCTATGGTACGTAGGTCAATGCGCTCGATTGTACGCGTTGTAAATGGTCGTAAAAAGAACACAGTAAGAAGGACTGTTTTCCCACCCGTCGCAAACAGTATTCTTCTAAAGTGACCAATACTAAGGTATTTCGGAGTTTGAGATCGCTGGTGTGTTCGGCGATTCTTTGCATTCTGGTGTGAATGTAGCGATCGCGTTGAATTAGATCTTGTACAAGTTCTTGCACTACATCTATAACTATACGCTGGCAATCCCGACTTACAGAGACGTCTGCCCGAATCTTCTGGTGTAAAAAAACTTGATGAGACAGATGACAGATGAGGTGACGATAAGCCTGTTCTGGATTAACCCCTAAGTAACGGGTGCGTAAAATCTGATAGCGATACTCCATTAACTGCTGAGCTTGAGTAAGTTCCTCTGGATCGATCTCAATATTTATATCGTCTATCAGCCAGCGAGCGATCGCTTCTCTTGAGAAGTGATTTTGTGGACATTCATTTGCTAGTCGGCGTTGCCAGTCTTGAACTAGATTTATCACGGTTTGATCCCCCTTTTTATAAAAAAGAGGCAGAGTATGAGTTACACTCTGCTCCTGTAATCTGTTTTCTAGGTTCGGCGGTAGAATATCTACTCTTCAGAGATTGGTTCGACAGTTAGTAATACTATTCTCACACACATCTAATATAAATATAATCTGATGATAATAATTTCTAGGAATTTGCTCTGATTGCAGTATTGGCTACTACAACTAGATCTAGCTTTTCCGCTCTGTAGCTTGATATTTCTAGCTGTAGCTCACAAATAAGAAGTTTTTTGAAGCAATACATTTTCTCACATAATTCTCACATAAGTGAGTATAATAACACTACCAATTTTTCAATCGTGTAAACACAAAGAAAAAATAATAGTTATGCAACTCACCCGAATTACCCGTAACCGCTAAAATCTATAGCAGTTGATCATGGTTAAGTTAATGAGTCCATCACTTCAAAAAATTTTAGGCGAGATTGAGCAACTGACTCCAGAAGAGCAATTAACGGTGATGGGGCATTTAGTAGAGCATGTAAAGAAGCACGTCACTCAATCTTCGCCACGACGCAAATGGAGTGATTTGAAGGGGATGGCTCCATATCCGCTATTAGGTGAGGATGCTCAGGAATGGGTTTCGCGGACTCGGAGGGAAGGTGACGAGCACCGAGAAGGATTGTTGCGAGGAGAGTAATGAGAATTAGTGATGCACTGGAAGGGATTTCTCGCTTATTTCTCGATACAGCACCCGTAATTTATTTTGTGGAACGAAACCCCCAGTTTGTGGATTTTGTCGATCCCATTTTTGAGCGGTTGGAAGTTGATATTACCGCAGTAGCATCGCCAATCACCTTATCAGAGTGCTTGGTGGGTCCTATACGTCTGGGATTAGTGGATTTAGAGCAGGCTTTTGTCGATGTCTTGCAGCAGGACGAAGTGATTTTTGTGGAGATTGATGCTGCTATTGGGCGAGAAGCTGCAAGAATTAGAGTGCGTTATAACCTTCAGTTACCTGATGCCTTGCAGGTTGCGGCCGCTAAAAAGGCTGGCTGCGAAGCATTTTTGACTAATGACCAGGCTTTGAAGCGGGTGACAGAATTGAGGATTTTGTTAGTGGGTGAGTTATTAATATAGAAGAGTAAATTCATCGAATGAGCATTTTTGATTAGATATTGCGCTTGACTCATAGAATGGCATCTAAAACGGTTATGGCATGAAGTAAGTCAACAACTGTGTGAGTACATATGCGCTTTTTGGAGCAATTCCTCAAATAAAGGGTCGCCAAAGCTCATTAATCGCAGTGAAGGCATCTCCTCAAATACATCAGGATAAAAAGTAACAGTATAATTTTGTCCTTTGTAGGCTAGTTGCCATACGCGGTGTTGATTTGAAGATTCTGTTTGCGGTATAAAACTTACAGCGATCGCCTGCATAATTTCTGAGCAAGTAAATAATTGCTCGATCATTTGCGGTGTCAAAGGAGTAGGTGTCATGGGTTTTTGAATTTCGGCTAAGTCTGCATCCAAATCCATTGCAACCATCTCCGCAATCGCTGGTCGTAGTGGTGGCGAGTCTAAGAAAGAATCGAATTGGGACATCAAAACGTCCTCTTCTTCTGGGTCTGCGCTCATTACAGCCTGTTCAATAAATGTTGGGACTTGCGCTAAGATTGGTTGAAGATTACCAACAACGGTGGCAAAGGCGTTTATGCGATCGCGTAGTTTTCTGTAAACTTTAGCTTCGACAGTGCCGTCGTAATAAAAATTATGAATCCTGACAGTTGCATGAACTTGTCCGATGCGATCGATTCTACCGATCCGCTGTTCAACCCGCATTGGATTCCACGGCATATCATAATTAATCAACACCCCGCAATTTTGCAAATTCAAACCCTCCGATGCAGACTCGGTGCAAAGCATAATTTTGATTTCACCCAACCGAAACCGCCGCTTAACCTCTTCTTTGGCAACTGTAACCCACTCACCTTGGTATAACTCCCCACCGCGACCGGAGTAACAAGCAACTTGGCTGCCATATGATAACTGAAGAGTATCCCGCAGATAATCCATCGTATCCGTGTACTGGGTAAAGACGATAGCGCTTTCTCTCGCTGTCAATTCTTTGCGTAAAACTTCGATAAAGCGAGAAAGTTTCGTATCTTCGCCGGTATTGTCAAACTGATTTAACAAATCTTCAAGATATTGAATTTCTTGTGGGTCTACAGGTTCAAAATACGCTTCCCACCCAGAAATCACCGCATCATCTGCATCGTCTAAATCAGTTAAATCGTCATTACTAAAGACACTTCCCTGGTGAGTTAACAAATAATCTAAACGGCGTTGCAGAGATGACTTGATGGCGTGAAATGAACTGGTCAGGCGTTTGCGATACAGAGTCATCAAAAAACCTAAACAAGCACGTTTGTCTTTTTGCGCCAAGCGGTAAAAATGACGCACGTAGTTGCTGACGGCGATATAAAGAGGTATTTCCCGTTCCGATTCTAGAGTAATCGCATTATCCTGCACCACCCGCGTCGGAATATCTCTTGCTAAAAGTCCTCGCTGATAGTATTGGCGTAAGGTGTCGCGAGTATGACGGAACATCAAGTCTTTGAGAGGAGTGTTAACTGTGAGGTATTGGCGAGAAGCCGCAATTAATGCCTTATCAGCTAACAACTGTTTATGATTGATTTTTTTCCCTTTTTGCCAAATATCTTGGAGTCGGTAAGCTAACACGCGGTCACTTTTGTGCAAGAACCGTTGTAATCTAGAACAAGGTTGCCCACCACGTCTAAAATAATCACTGCACATAGTTTGCCAAAAGTCAATAACTGCGATGTTAGGAATTTCTGACAGCGAGGTAAAATAATTGCAGAAATTGTCGCCATAACTCCAATGACCTTGCAATCCTAATAGGTGCAACAAATCAAAAATTTCTATCGCATCGATTTGCATTGGAGTTGCGGAAAGCAGAATCAGGGATTTGGTTTTTTCCTTTAGCTGCTGCATTAACTGTAACAAGCGATTAGGCGTTTCTTTGCGGTCTTGGGGACTTTTGCGCCTTGCGTGATGTGCTTCGTCTAAAATTACTAAATCCCAAGGTTCTGCGGCTAATAGCTGGTGCATTCTCTCGGTTCTCCGCACCAAATGAGAAGAAGCAAGGATTAAATTTTGAGTATTCCAGGGATTATTCACCCCATCGACAGAGAGGTTTTGTGCAAACGGGTCTTTAAACTCATTTTGAGCATAACTCCAAAAATGCAGGTTAAATTTTTCGCGCAATTCCTCTTGCCATTGCGGTTGCACGCTAGCAGGTGCGAGGATTAGGACTCGTCTGACTTTTTTCGTTAGCAGCAAATAACGCAGAATCAAACCTGTTTCAATCGTCTTTCCTAAACCAACCTCGTCAGCAATAAGGAAACTTTGCGGGAATTTATCAGCAACGCGACGGAGGATTTTGATTTGGTGTGGCCAAGGTTTAATCGGGATTGATTTGAGGCAAAAGTCTAAGCAACCAGGATGTTGATGGAGATTTGCTAATTGAGTGAATTTATTTATTTCGTCTGTATTATGTAATGGCGTGCTTATACGTATGCCTGCCTTCTCAGACTGGGGTTGTAAACTGTCAATATTATCGCCGTAATCATTCAAGGTTGAGGCTATACTTACATCTGCCGACCCAGGCTGGGAATCGGGTGAACTGTCAATATGCTTAATCGGTCTAGTATCAAATTCAGTTTGTGGGTTCCAGATAGGCTTGGTCGCCGGAGTGTAGCGCAACAGCTTTTTATGTACAGCTTCTGGGACTTCAAATACCCGCACGTTGGGTGAGATGTTGTACCAAAGTTGCTCAAACCTGACAATTTCCTCTTGAACCCTATCTAGTTCCCTACCGCCTTCCCAACCACAATAAACGTGAAAAGATTCGACATTCCCTTCCCAACCGCTAATAGATTCGTTATTAGACCCGCTAAAAGCTAACTGGTCGCCATTGTTATCAGTAAAAATACCAACTTTCTCGTGAAAAATATGTTGTGGGTCTAGTTGCTGAATACTATCTTCAGGTAGTTGATTTGCTTGCAAAGGTATGGCAATTTTAATATCTAGATAGGAATTTTGAATTAACCAGCTAAGAATTTCAAAGTGTTTGAGTTGGACAAAATTCTCTGGCGGTTTTAAGTCAGCGTCGAGGCGAGTTAATAATGCATCTCGCAGGGTATAACCTTGGGCGATCGCTTGAATATCTTGTGGTGTAAATTGACACCCCATAATTAGCCGCATTTTGCCTTGATTATGCAACATTGCACCCAATCCCCGCGCAACTTTGCTGAGAATAGCGCTGCTAAAGAAACCAGCCTTGCGATCGTATTGGATAGCACATTCTAAAGCCGGGATGTAAAAGTCGGCGATGGGATTGTGAGTATTGCTAGAATAGCTGATTTTCCACGGTTGGTCGCGAAGTTTTTTCAAGAAGCGCATCTCCCTAGAGAGTGTTGGGGTCAATACCTTTTTGTTGTAATCTAGTTAAAAGACTTTGTAGCTGTTCTTCCGGTGTTGGGTATCGGTTGCCATTTTGGTCATACCAGTATAGCCATTCTCGCGTAAATCCTTGATAAATTCCTCGTTCACGTCCAATGCCTAAACCAATCTCAGGCATCCAAATTACATCCCCAGATTGTAAGATATATTCTCCATCAACAAGGCGATAAACTTCTAAAGATTTTCGCCGACGACGTTGGCGTGTTGGAGCATAGATTACATAGTATAAAACGCCTAATTGAGCATAATCTAAGTTTTTTTGTTCGTATTCTTTGTTGTATGTTTTAGAGACAACTTCTAAAGCCAAACGAGGGACAATTCCATCTTCTTCCCAAAGCACATAGCTAAGTCTGCCATTTTCACCAACAAAACGCTCTACACCTAGACTGAGGAAAGCGTCAGGAACAATAGCCGATTCATCGACATCATAGTAAATTCCCATATTGATTCCGAAAAACCAATCATCACGGCTTTGCCAAATCGAAGCTAAGATAGCTAACAACAAGTTGGGAATTAAAATTTGTAGTTCGTTATCCACAGGCGTATCATCAGAATCAGGCAATTCTGTAGACGAAGGTAGACAGTGTAAAGGATTGTAATTGAACATAGCAACATATAGCTATTTTATTGCTCGGAGGCGTAAGCCTTCAATAGAATTACATTCTAACGCCGTCAAACATTCATAATCAACCGTAGGGATATTTCATTCTCCCATAGCCCGTGGCATCACCCAACTTTAGTATAAATAGCTGCTTGTAAGTCTTACTCAAGCACTTTTTCCGATTCAATCAATCTTTCCTAGTTCTTGACTTTTACTATCTAAAGTGAAATTACAAACATAGAGCTAGGAATTTACTACTGTGAAAACTTCTCAAATCATCCTGACAGGTACTCTAGTCGGCGCTATGGCTTTTGGTGTTATACGAGTGGGAGCAACCCAATCTCATCGTCCAGTGGCGCTGTATGATAGTAAGCAAGGGACTGAAAGCAGTAAGCAGAACCTAGAAGTCAGCAAGATTACGCAAGCCGCCAATCAAGCTGATAAAGCTGACGGAAAGACCAACGCTCGTCCAGTTCCCGCTTCTTTGTATAATCTGGGTGAGTACGCTGAAAATTTGTACGATCTGGCACAAGCAAATGAGTGGACAAAAACTGGAGCCAAGCTGACCTCACTTCAGAATACAGCCAAACGTCTCACCACTGAATATAAAGATAGTACAGACGCTGATCTAAATAAGAGTATTGCAGCCCTTAATCAAGCTGTAGCAGCCAAAGATCGTCAAGCAACTATGATTTATTCTAATCAAGTAACACTCATTGCCACCAAAATGACTGTACCATTCCAGCCAAAAGTGCCAGTAGAGGTGGCGCTGCTTGACTATTACGGACGCGAGTTACAAATTTGGGCGGGTACAGGAAACACAGCCAAGCTAAAAACCACAACTAACGAGATCCGTAAAACTTGGGATGCAATACGCCCATCCATCGAATCTCACGGAGGATCTGTCTCAGCACAAAAATTTGATAGTCTCGTCACCCGTCTAGAAGCCGCGAAGTCATCCAATGAATACGGTCAAATCGCCACTCCTGTGTTAGATGAAGTTGACAATCTGGAAAAGGTTTTTAACTAGGAAATTCGTCAAGCATCACCCAAATCAAAATCTAAACTCATTTGCCCATAATTCAATGTTAACTCAGGTTGCACATAAGACACCTGCGCCTTAAGCTCATCCATCGCCAACCACAAATCTAACAGCGCTTTTTCTTCAGGAATGCGCTTCTTTTCATCGCCAATTCGGGGAATGACTTTCAACGCCACTTCAAAAGTCCGCATAAACAAATCGTTGCTGACTAACCCGGTATTTTTCATAAACCTGCGAACAGGTTCTACTCCACCTTCTTCTTGATAAAGCGCGATAATAGCGTGGAGTCCGTCAACTAAATAGCGCGGAGAAAATTCGTTGTCATTCACCGAGAAAGCCCGCTTTTTCAAACGTTGTTGTGGCGTGAGTAATTTACAGTAACCGCTAGCTGAATCGAGTAATTTATGCTTCTTGACTAAATCAGATACATCAAAACCACCCACAGCTAAAGCGAGTTGTCTGGCTTCATCAAACGGAAATTCTCGCGCTTCAAAAGTATCCCAGGCAAGGATGTACCATTGAGTTAACGGATCGATACCGTTGAAGTCTTTACCTTCTAACAACCGTTGCAGTCGGTACTCAACTATTGTTTGGCGCACTTCTTCAAAAGCTGCTTTCGGTTCCACAGCATTACCAGCACTGTCGAGGACGGAACTATATTTAGTAAATACACTCAAAGCCGAACCGAAAGCCGTCAAGCACAAGTCAATACCAGGTGGTTTCAGGCGACGGCGCGGGTCTGCGACTCTATCAGCAACCGGACGAGAATCTGCGGTCAAGGATTTCTCGATTTCTGGCGCTTTTTCAAAGACAATATTTCGCACATCGATTCGCACATCATCCCACCAAGCTTGAATCGCATCAGGTTCGCGTTTGCGACAGACTAAAAGGACAGTGCTAGATACTGCGTTTTTCTGTGCTTGGTGCATGTTTTGCGGATTTTCGGTACTGACTGCCCAAGATGCAGTAATCTCGAAACCAGCATCGATGAGAGATTTAGCAAGGACATCCCACGCGCCAGAGTCTTTGTGGTTGAATTGCACCGTCATTACGCCATCGTCGCGTAAGACGCGGTGGTATTCGGCAAATGCCATTGCCATTTTTGCTTCATAATCTTGGTTGGCGAGTTCTTCTGGGGATACTCCCATGTTACGGAAGCGCGAAGGGTTAGCGACGGCTTCGCGGTCTTTGTCGGTGAGTTCGAGGTAGAATAATTCGGGGAAGATGTCGCCGAGGGTGCGTTTGAGCCAAACGTAGAAGAAATCTGACAGTTCGGCGTATTGGATTGTGGAATAATATGGTGGGTCGGTTATAACTGCGTCTACAGAGTTATTGGATATATGGGTTAAATTATCTGCAGAAGCTGCGTCGATTTTGATAGATTTTGGGTCTTGTTGTTCAATTCCTGGGATACCTATTGAGTGATGTTTTGTTCCAAATAAATTACATAGTTTAGAAAAATCTGATGCTGTAAAATCCGCACATGAATACCAGAGTCTTCCAGTTCCGCTTACTTCTGGATAATTCCACATTAAATTAAGAGCATGAGTTGCAGATGCTACTTTAGTACTTACTGTTGCTGAGTCCCAATGTGACAACCTACAATTTCTATCAATACACTGATCTAAAACTAAAGCTAAATAAGTTGGAATCGCTTCTGTTTTATCCCATTCATACTCAGCCTGAATTAACGCTTTTGCTTCATTAATAATTTCTAAATAAGTTACGAGTGTTAAAAGCTGACGGGGATTAAATACTTTATCCCATCTATCTAAACCTTGCTGTAATAAAGAACTTCTTTCAGCAAATTGATGACCGTAAGGAATTTCAACTTCGGGTATAATTCCTAAGTCTTGCCAACGAGATAAATTTTTATTTAAGTTGTCTAACGCTTTATCTAATCCATCAAAATCTCTATCTTGTGGCAACCTAAATTCTAAAATACCTTTTCCTTGTCGATAAGCAACTGCATAAAGCTGATAATTCATGATCCCTAATCTACCTTGTTTGTAAATTAGGTCATTTTCAATTACATTTACACAATTTGGACATCTACCAACACCCCTACTAACAGTAATTGTACTTTCTGGGTCATATTCCCCATCATCAGTTTCAATCGTTGTCCCCTTGCCCTTTTTACCTTTAACCAACTCAAAATCAACCCGCTTATTCTCAAGATTAGGAATTGGCTTAACAGCACACCAATCACTTGTAATCTTCCTAGCTTGTCCTTTACCTCCATAGTTACTAGTTTTACTCAACCACCAATTAGGACTCAAAGGAACAACAGACTCACAACTCGGACAAACAACCGTATGCGCCCATAAATAATTCTGCACAGTTTCCCCAGGTAAAGAAGGAAAAAACTCAGCTAACCTTTTCTCCGCTTCATCCCCAACCCACTTCACCCATTTATCAATATCCTGCTGCAAATCGGGACCAAACTTCAGCGGATATTCCATCGCCGCTTTCATCGTCACCACCGCGACAGGATTCAAATCAGAAGCCAGCACATTAAACCCATACCTCGCCGCTTCAAAAGGAATACTTCCACCACCTGCAAACGCATCTAAAACAGTCGGCGTGCGAGTTCCCCAAACCTTCTCGCAATAATCATGCACCTTCTGAATTCGTACCGAACTAGGAGGCGTTTTGTATAGTTTTACCTCCTTTCCCGGTTCCAACCCCAACAAGTATTCAAACTCCTCCATCGTCACATCTGCGGGTAATAGCGAAGCCAAGACACTAGCGCGACTAAAAGACAATGGCTTGCGCGAATACCAGCGATGTAAACCTTTGAAAGGATTGCCACCATGCTCATAATTAACTTGCTCATTTAACATTTGCACGGGCATTCTTTCTTCGATAAAAACTTTAGGACGTTTGGTCATAATCAACTCAAAGTTAAAAAATTAAATAACTAGATAAAGCAGGATTGCAAATGGTTGGCAAGCCGATAAAGTCAATCTAGAATAGCATCAAAGTTTATTTGTGACAAAAATATCAACTTACAATCCACTGACAACGCAATTGCATTCTTTGCATAATCCGCGCTAGAACAAATTTGGCTTGCTTATAGTATAAGTCTACTTAAGTCTGTTGGTATAAATATACAGAGATTTGTAGTTGCGCTTTAGCGCCTAAAATATAGTACTTTAAAGCAGAGGTTTTTAGTTACGCTATGCCTGACCACAGGCTGCGCGAACAGTGCATAGGGTCTAGTGCGCTGAAGCGCAACTACGAACCATTACATCAAGTTATATGACAATATTTTGGTCTACTCGCTACTTAATCAAATATAGGCGATCGCTCGATCACAAACCATTCATGATACAAAATCGCCAAAAAGAAATCTATTTCCGTGACGAGAACCGACAGGTCGGCGCTTCACCATCGCAAACGGATCGCTATATGAAGTGGATTTTAACGCTCATGGTTGCGCCCCTACAGGACAAAATCGCGCGGTATTTTAGTCAAACTCAACACCATAGCGAATCAAAAAATCAGATGCTGTCAAGATCTTAATCTGCTGGAATTCTCCCAGTACAAGTAAATCCTCATCACCTGAAATAATTGCTTCCACAGGAACAGCTAACGCTGTCTCTAAAATAATTTTATCCTTGGGATCTCTTAACTCAGGAATTGGGGGAAGGGGTAAAGGTTGGCAAAATTGGTTTATTCGCCTAACTTCTGACAGCAGATAATCTACTGTGATCCCTAACTTCTGCAAGCGCAATTGTAGCTTAGGATAATTTAAAGTTTGTTCTAATTCTTCAAACAAGGATAAAGAAGTATAGAGATTAATTGTCTCATTTTCTGCCAACTGGATAATTTTTCTAGGATTACCGCCCCACAGCAAACCAGAGATCCAGATATTAGTATCAAGCAAAATTCTCATTATTTGATATTCTATTTCTGACTTGCTTTACTATTGTAGTAATCTCCTCTGTCGTCAGTTGTTCTGGGTCAGTCCCAAGTTCGTCTAGCTTTTGCCATAAACGCGATAAACCATTGGGCTTTTGAATTTTTTTCAAAACAATCATGTCTTCCTCTTGCCATAAGTAATATTCATCACCAGGTTGAAGACTAGATAGTACTTCTGGTGGAATTTTTAACTGTCCTTCTGCTGTCACCTGAACTACTATTTGCGTCATTTTTAATATATATCCTTTATCCGTATTTCTCACAAGTAAAGCATTAATACTCAGTAGTGTGTGAAACCATAAATCTAGGTTTTATCAAGCTTTGAGAAACAAAAGATCCAAAAGTGGAAAGAACGCTTGTTACATTCACGTACCGATATCATTACCATTTTTATTTTAGCAGTGCAGGTGATCCCTTGTTGGGAAGATAAGGGCGGTAGGGGATTATGTCTGAATTTGGTCTATTCACCTGAAAATTGCTGTCTTAAACTTTCCAACTGGAATTTCAGCTTTTTAACTGGAAAATTATCGTTTCCAACTGGAATTTAGACTTTCCAACTGGAAAATCATCGTTTCCAACTGGAATTTAGACTTTCCAACTGGAATTTAGACTTTCCAACTGGAATTTAGACTTTCCAACTGGAATTTAGACTTTCCAACTGGAAAATCACTGTTTCCAACTGGAATTTAGACTTTTCAACTGGAAAATTATCGTTTCCAATTGGAATTTTAGCTTTTTAACTGGAAAATTATCGTTTCCAACTGGAATTTCAGCTTTCCAACTGGAAAATCGCTGTTTCCAACTGGAATTTAGACTTTCCAATTGGAATTTAGACTTGATACGGGGAGATGGCACTAGATAAAATACCGATAATTTTCTTCACATCTTTGATATAATATTCACTTAAATCAATAGAAATAACTTTACCGTCTAGCTTCAGAAATTTCCAAATAGTTCCAATTGTAACCACACCGTAAATAGTTGCGATCGCATTCCCGGCTTGTTGATTAAATAATTGTGCTGCTACCATTTCCGCGATACATTGCGCCAATCCTGATTTCAGGTTTTCATTCTTTGTTTCTACCAATGTAATTACAGGTGCGCGGACAAAAAGTTGTTCTTGAGAAAGACTGAGAATAAAATCACAATAGCCATTCAAACCCTGAGAAGGATCGACGTTAAAATCAACCCCAGAGAACAAGCTAATTTGACAATTAAATTTTCGGCGTATTTCGATTAAAATTGGACTAATAATCATCTCAGAACGAGCTTTCTCTGTATTGATAGCTATAGCCAAATCAATATTTTCTCGTAAGATTGTAGTTAGTAATTCACTACACTCTTCTTCTTCAATATGGGAAAACATCCCTGATTTTTCATTAACTATTAAGTTAAACTTTTGAATAACCTCACTTAACTTAAAGTCACTGTATACCATATAGTTCTCTTTTTTCTTATAACTTTGAAGCGGTGAGTAAATACGATATTTTATAATTCACGAATTTTCATCGATTGTACTTCTCCTGTATCCGCATCAATTGTAAATATTTTGTATTCCCGTTCATACTGGCTGCTGAAAGAGATAGGTTCGGAAATTAAATTTTCGGTTTTACCTGTAAGGCGACTAAAACCTAATGTTACATACCAAAATCTTCGATCATCTGATATCTCTACCTCTTCTAACAAAATATCATCAATAGTCTTACCTATCAGATCTTGAATATCTTCAAAATACTTCTTAGCAGCCATTACAGCACCACGTACATCAATTCTCATGTATATATACTTGTCTCTTAATTTGATATTAGCTAACTTAATGCGGTTCAGTTAATCATCTTTTACACTTACCCACAGGCTGTGGGCGCAAGCATTGCGCCCCTACGAAATCACAAAAAAACTGCATCTTGTTGCTAATCGAACCGTATTATCAGCTAAACTACTGCAACCTATGAATCTCCCAACAATACCCGAATCGCTTTCAAAGCCTGACTTTTCTTACCATTACTAATCTTGGCAAACCAGTAGTGAGACTCCTCATTACTCATAGCGACAATACCTTGGGCAATATTCGCAATCCGGTCTGGTTTAGAAAGTGGTTGCAAAGTTTGAAATAGCAACGCTAAATTTGTGCCAGATTCTTCATTTAAGACATAGTGAGTTTGGCGATTGTGACTGAGGGTTTTTGGGTCGTAGCTGTTGGATTTCAAACAATCATAAATCGCCTGTCTCGCCTGTACTAAAGCATTACCCTTTAAACGCCCAATTCGTTTGGCGTCAGGGCGCTTTTTTTCTCCAGCTTTTTTATAAGCACACTGATACAACTCTAAGGCGAAATTATTGTTGTCTGTGGGAACCACGCGCAATTGAAATTCTTGCATCTCAGTATGTTACTTTAACCGTCAAGTTCAGCCTGTCTACCGGGTTACGATTGAGGGCTTGTTTGATAGTACCGATTTCTGTGCCATCTGGTGAGACTGGTGACGAAAATTCAAATTCCAGCTTCAGCGACACATCAGCTTTGACATCGGCGCTACCTAACAAAGTGTTGACAGCAGCCTGAAAACTCTGAAATCCTCTCACCGGACCTTGATATTCTAATCTGACAAATTGTTCTCCAGCAGTGATAGTCGCCGTTTGGTCGATTTGCATCGGGAGTTTCATTAACAAAGGTAAAGCCGTCATCAGCCGGCGATAGTCCATGACTTGTGAGACAGAGAGATCTAAATATGTAATCCCCTTGACCTTATAATCGTGGATGCGATCGCTCAATTCATTAAACACAACATTCGGACTCCCATCCAAGTCAAATTCTGGCGGTTTGGTCTGAAATATCCCTCCAACTTCCTCACCTCTAGCTGTAGATGGTGTAAGAGTACCGTAAACCACTATCTTAGCTTGAGTTTCCGCCTCAGCGACTTCACCGTTACCATAATCGGCGATAATTTTGAAAGTGGAGGAGTGAGCTATTTCTGTCTCATACTCATCGCTAGGGCGAAATTCTCCACCAACCAAATTCCCACCTAGATAAAGCTTAACCCCCAACGCCCCTTGCGCCTTCCACCGTACCCGCACAGGTTTGACTGACTCTGTACTAGACATCACCTGGGCGCTAAATTCAATCTCACGCGGTTTCGGCGCTTCCAGAATTCCTCGGCGATAAAGTACCATCCTCTCCGAAAATTCTAAAGAATCAGGTAAACTCAACAAAGAGTCATCAGTCTTAATATATACCCGTTCCCCCACCTGCAAATCCCACTGACCAGCCTGTAACCCTTGACGAATGGTATCTCGCAGCTTGGCTACTTCCGCATCCAGAAATATATTTAAACTGATATCTTTCGCAAAAGCTTCGCGCATGGCTTTGGTTGACCAATGAGTTAACCCAGCCAACCACACTTTCTGCAAGATATAAGCTGGCGCATAAGCTGGTGCATCTTCCGCGCGAATCTTCTGACAATCCTTCAAAGCCTTTAAAATCACATCTTGTTGATTGCTTTTACCCTTCACCTCGCTAGAATCTTGGGCGGGGAGAGGGTAGTGCATCAAGCCTTTGGCGGCTTTGACGGAGTCGCTAGCAGGGTAAAATAGGTGACGGTAGGCATTAGTCAGAGAAATCCGCACTGCTAAATCAAGAGTACCTTTTTTCTGTTTAAGTTGCTGCTGCTGACTTTCAGATAAGTCTTGCAAGCGATTGGGAGAATTGAGGATATTTTGCATTGCCCGATACTCTCTGGCATTATCAATCGCTCTTTCTAATTCTTGCTTATTTGCCACCAAAAACAGCAAGCGATTTCTACAGGTGCGAAACTTCCCTGACTCACCAGTATTGTGAAAAATTTGTTCCACAACTGCGGGAGGACCTTCGGTGGTGGCGGAAATTGTCGCTTCGTTAAAATCTATGACACACAACGCAATGCTATCCGCTACGTCATCCACCTCTGCTGGTGACTCTGGCGCAGAAATCAGCGTAAAGTGTCTATTGGCAAAAATGGTGTCACGACGACTGCGTAAATCGTCTTTGGCTTCAGCGATGCCGATTTGGGCTTTCTCTTCAGCGATAATTTTATTAATTGACGGTTCTTCTTTAAAACGGGCAATCGAAGTAATCGCATCGTTTTCTAAGTACCAAGCTACAGTACTCAGTCTTTCTAACGCTGTATCGACAAAGCCAATATCTAACCCCGGTGTCAGCAACGATAAGTTTAACTCAGGGCGACGAATTCCCGCAGCGATACCTTGGTTAATAGAGTGTAAAAAAATCGTCCGCGCTACCCAAGTTGAAAAAGGCGGTTTACCTGCAGCTAGCCATTCTGCATCTTGCAGTTGGGCGTGTGCTTCTCTCCCATCTTGATTATAAATGTCAGCTTGGATTGGTAAACGCATCAATGGACGTTCTAAACGCGAAGTTAAATCGCTGGTGATTTCTTCTTCTATACCTACCGGAATGTGATGCGGATGAATTAGCGGTATCCAACTAGATGTATCTTGCCACAGGTAACGGATAAGTCTGGCAAATAACCGCAAAGCGCCTCGGGTACGTTGGAAGTTGGGGATAGAGGCGATTTTTTTGGTGAGGAGGGTGAATAATTCCGGATGGAAGGGATAACTATCGGTGATGTTACCCTGGTAGCGTGAATCTTTGCAGCCGTCGGGTAAATTGAGGCGACTGGCTTTGTAGTTTTGTAAATATTCTTTGGCAGCATGATTACAGGCGATCGCATCAATACTACTAAACAACCGCTGCTTAACAATATTATATATTTCGAGGTCTGTACTCGGTTTGAGAACACGTTCTTGTCGTGCTGATGCAGAAATAGCCTCGCGAATCTCTGTCGTTTCTGCGCCAAAACTGTCGCTACTCTCAGCCAAAGTATAAACAAATACCAAGTTATTACTAGCTCCTGCCAAGTCCATCAAGGAGAATAAAAAGGCAACAACTTGTTGGGCTAAATTACTGCTACCGACTAATGTTGCTTTTGCAGCCCGTAGATGTCTGGCGATTTCATCTAAGATAATCACCGTCGGTTGTCCTTGAATAATCCTTTCTAAAACAACAGTACCAGGACTGACGCGCTGTTCATCGGAACCCCTCAACAAACTGTAAGCCGCTACTCCCCCAATTTGATAAGCAATTTCGCCCCACAGCGTATAAGTGGTAATACCTGTATCTGAGTGATAAACACCACTAACTGGATCTAAATCTTGGCAGGCGATCGCCGCTACCTGAATTGGGCAATCAGGGATTAAACTAAGTTCAGTAAACCTTTCTAATCCGCTAATTTGCCTACCATTTTTGGCAATATGCCACAAAGCAATTTCATCGTGAGTTTTACCACCACCAAAACTAGTCTCTAGACGGATAATCGGCGAACCCACCGCGCCACCAACTAAACGCCCAAATACCTCCGCAATCAAGGTTTTCAAGCCCTCTGTGGCATAAGTATTGGCAAAAAACGTTGTCGGCTCCTGGTAAACTAAAGGTGCTTTACCTTCCACCACCAATCGCAGCTTAGCCGCGAATAAATCTAGAGAGAGTTCTCCGGCGATAATTTCTGCTCTAGGAATACATGTTTTAAATACCGACGGTAACATCATAATTTATTTATCGGGGTTTGAGCACCCATAGTCTCTAAAAATACATTGTAATCCGCACTCCTCGCAGTCGCGAAATAGCGAAATTTTGCGACTTGCATCCTTGAGAAAAGTTCAAGCATTGCTATTATGTAAGTACATTACGTGTATACGCGTCGGAGTAACTCCTATAACATTCGTAGCACCAAAATTGGTAACAGCGCATTCCTTTCGGCTACCTGTGGAGTTTTACCGTGAGCATCCCCAATTTGCGTTCTTCAGATGGTTGGATAGAGGTATTGTCACCCAATACTGCGATTGTCAAAATTATTCCTCAATCGAGTGATGATGAAGATGACGAAAACTCTCTAATGATGCGGCTGTTTCTGGATTTTGCCATCACAGAAGCATTGAAAAATCATACACTGCAACCTTATACAACTGAGATATCTGAGGCTGCTCATAAATTGATTGAGGGTGTGGAATTGAATTGATTGCATGATCAGAAACGCCGGATACATCGCAGTAGAACGTTGAGCCTGGTGTCAATATGTCAGTCACATCAGAAATTATGCCCAGGATGGCGCTAGCATATTTTCAAGAGTATTGTCTGAATTATAAAGTTTTATTAAGCCTGTTTGTCATTATATTTCCGAATTTAGAGTCAGATTCTGATTCAGCAATGCCGGAATTTGCATAACCTCTCCTGTAGTTAAACATATACCAATATGAGCATACAAGAAAGGACAGAGGACAAATGGCTGTAAATCTATTTGATGCAAACTTCTATCGTGCGGCTAATCGAGATTTAGCAGCCGCTGGTCTAACCACAGATACACAGGTATTTTCCCACTTCCAAAACTATGGTCTCAACGAAGGGCGTGCTTTTTCACAGTTTGTTGACCTCAAATTCTATCGATCTAGCAATGCTGACTTAAGTGGATTTAACAACAAACAACTCTTTGACCACCTACAAAATTTTGGTGTCCGCGAGGATCGTCACTTCTCACCGTTTGTTGACCTCAAATTCTATCGCCAAGCCAACTCAGACCTATCTCAATTCAGTAGTGAACAAGCCTTTGGGCATCTCCAAACCTACGGAGTCAATGAAGGACGTGCTTTTTCACCGTTTGTTGACCTCAAATTCTACCGTCAAGCCAACTCAGACTTATCTCAATTCAACAACGCCCAAGCACTACAGCATTTAGAAATTTACGGAATAAATGAAGGTCGCCAATTTTCATCGTTAATTGACCTCAACTACTATCGCCAAGCCAACTCAGACCTATCTCAATTCAACAACGCCCAAGCACTACAGCATTTAGAAAATTACGGACTGAATGAAGGTCGGCAGTTTTCTCAATACTTCAGTATTAATTACTACAAATCACATAACGCAGATTTGGTCGCAGCTAAACTGAATAACAGCCAACTGCTAGAACACTATGAACTGTTCGGAATCAATGAAGGGCGACACGGAGGTTCCTACCAGCAAGGACAAATTCTGGCTGGTTTTGACCCTACCCCAGATTACGATTTAGTTAATCATGGTGGTAAAACCATTGCCAACCTTAGCTATGCCAACTTCTACTTTGGTGGTTCTAATTCTTGGAAGAAGAGTGACATTCAAAATATCGATTCTTCTTTGTTAGGAGCGATGTCTGATAAGGATCTGAATAATATTATGTCCCAATATTTTCCGGGGCAGCAAATCACTAGTAATTTCTTAGGGTCTGGAGTAATAGAGGCACCTGTTCCCGGTCAAGTCTCGCAGCAATATCTTGAGACATTAATTAGCGGTGTCGGTAATACAGGGTCTTTTAAAGGCTTTGACCTCGGTTCTACAGTCTTTGATTTTATGTTGCCTGAAGGTACTGTCCTCACCAAAGAGAGTTCTACCTCTCTCCAAGGTCTAGGCGGATATCACGGCTCCGTAAACTTCACAGATGTGGATGGCACACAGAAGACAGCTTATTATGCGATTGGTGTTTATTCTCAAGATTATCCTTATCTGGGATTGACCAACGGTATCTCCGTATTTGACCAGCCGTGGAAGAATGTTGTGGCAACAGCTTACCACGAGTTGAACGAGGCAAGAACTGATGCAGATGTGGGAGAAGTTAACCGCACTGGCAACCGGCAATTATTGGGTTGGTACTCAGACACAGCAAACGCCGAAGTTGGCGATTATCCGATTAGAGAAGCAGAACAGAGTGGTGACCTCAGTGCGGTTTTTTGGCAAGTACCAACTGCCAATGGCCAATATGTGCCGGTTCAATACCAATACTCGAATCGAGTTCATGGACCGGAAGATCCAACTACAATAACTACAAGAGCTTGAATGTCAACTGTTTCTAGCTAATCTAACGCTCAGAGCGATCGCAAATAGCACTCCATACATTTCACGCATTATGCGACACCGCACAGTATCGCATAGTGCGTTGATTCAAACTGGATGTGATTGCAAATTGTCGTGGATTAACTTAAGTACAACTTTGGCTATGTCTAAGTCGGCACTTTTAACAAAATGTCCGTCAGAAATGAAGTTTTTCAAGTTAGACGCGGGAGCAATGTTATGACTGCTAACAGTGGGAATTGCTGCACTGTTGAGGGTTGATTCTAGGGCGCGGAACAAATGGTCATCGTAAGAGCGATCGTTAAGCAGAAGTACAATGGGCAAAATACCATCATTCTTAGCTGTAGCAGCAAAGTCAGTGACGATCGCTTTTAAAACAGAGACAGATGGTGGTTTGAACCCAGTTGCATCATGAATCTGATCTTCAATCGCTTTTTGATGACGCTGCGCCCAAGCTCTGCGAATTAAACGTACAATTGCCGAATTGTCGAACTTGCGTTCAAACACAAACCCATCAAAAAATTGGTCGTGCTGTCGTAATTGGCTGACAAATGAACTCCACTGCTGCGGGTTGGCAAATGCAGTGCGGAATTGAGCCAGCGTTGTGAATAAAGGTGAAATTTCCTTAAGTTTACCGTTTTCGAGGAAGTATTCTGGGTAAGTGTAAGGAGCTGGCCCTTCAAATTGCCATGTCATACCATTCAGCGTACTCAGCCCTTTCACACTAGAAGCCAGAATTCCTAAGATTGCCACATCAGCTTTGTGTCTACCTCGATCTAGTTTATACGCAGCGTATGCATAGTTAGGCGGTCCTGCAGGCGCAGCGATGAGGCGTAACCCGATTTTAGGATCAATTTCCTTCATGGCTTCGCCTACGTGGTTGGAAAATGACATTCCATAAATGGCGACTAGCAAATCTTCATTGCTGGCGCGGCTAGTTGGTAAATTTAACTTTTGCCACAAGTTAGGGTCTAACCAACCTGCTTGGGCAATAGCCGAACTAGACTCATCTGTCGGCGCGACCATCTGGGCGACTTTGCCTTCTATGGAGTGTCCGTAGTTGAAGTATAGCTGGAGTTGACTGGGATTGGTCAAGAGCGATGCTGCTGGATAAGCAAACAGAAAGTTGACGGTAAAATCGATGACCATCAAGAAGAAAACAATCCACAGTCCAGTGAGGATTGACTTGCGAATGTCTTTATGTGACAAATTCTTAGAATTGCGAGTAGATAAATTGAGCTGGCGCATTACTCGTTCCCATTAACAGAATAAAAATAAATGTTGCGTAAAGAGCTGCACGAACAGGTCGGGGAAAGCCAAGTCTAAAGTTCACTTGTGCAGATGTATATTCCATAACTTCGTAACCAATTAGGATCGGAATACCCAAAAGCGCTGCCAGTGGAGGTTTTGGCATACTGAGGGAAAAATTCCCAAAATCTAGAAGTAGGATTTTGGTAAAATCTATCACCTGAGTAAGAGAAGTAGCGCGAAATAATAGCCACCCGTAGCAAGTGAGAGTAAAGAAGAATAGTATTGCTGCCCAGGAGTGCAAAAGCTGTACTCGATTACTTTGTGTTTTGGTATGCTTGGGAATGAAAGCTCGGTAGATGCATAGAAGTATTCCTTGATAAAAACCCCAGAGAATAAAGTTCCATGCCGCACCGTGCCAAAGTCCTCCCAGCACCATTGTTGTCATCAAATTTTGGTAAGTCCGCCTCTCACCTTGACGACTACCACCAAGGGGGATGTAAAGGTAGTCTCGCAGCCAAGATGAAAGACTGATATGCCAGCGTTGCCAGAATTCGCTAGGATCTTTTGAGAAGTAAGGCAGATTAAAGTTAACCATTAACTCGATGCCAAACAGTTTGGATACGCCTCTGCCAATATCGGAGTAGCCGGAAAAATCACAGTAGATTTGGATAGTGAATAGAAATGTTGCCAAAACAACATCA
>Ga0209512_1002028_pt1 | contig 22719 bp, 26 predicted proteins | sample frozenSSSSmetaG_FD_184142 | JGI IMG/M metagenome (GOLD analysis project Ga0209512, IMG submission 184142) | Glacier valley bacterial and archeal communities from Borup Fiord, Nunavut, Canada, to study Microbial Dark Matter (Phase II) -... | ecosystem: Environmental > Aquatic > Freshwater > Ice >...
AATATCGTTGCTTAAATCAGCAGTAAAAAGAAGGTCAGTTTCACCAATAAGATCAGCATGAATTTTACTTACAGGATTACCAGCATTGCTGCCGCTGTTTATAAAAGCGATCTCTGCATAAAGATGATTCAACAATAGCCTGAGCAATTCGCCGCCGGTGTAACCTGCGCCACCAACAATGCCCACTTTTATGTTACTTGCCATCGTTGGCTTCTTTTACTTTGTGATAAATAGAGGTCTGGTTACCAAATATTTTACTGAAGCCCCTAACATCTTCGCCAGTAAAACCTGTGTTCATTTCACCGTATTTGCCAAACTTATCGCTCATCAGGTCATGCTCAGATTCGATACCAATTACCTGGAAACGATATGGATTCAATTGTACAAATACTGATCCTGTAACATTTTGCTGACTGCTTTCAAAGTAAGCTTCCATGTCTCTCATTACAGGGTCCATTATCTGTCCTTCGTGCAGCCAGTTGCCATAAAACAAAGCCAACTGGTCTTTCCAGTTCAACTGCCATTTAGTAAGCACATGTTTTTCCAATGCATGATGTGCTTTTAAAATAATCATTGGTGCGGCAGCTTCAAAACCTACACGACCTTTAATACCAATGATAGTATCGCCTACATGGATATCTCTTCCAATACCAAACCCTCCGGCTATGCTTTGTAAATATTGGACCGCTTCTGTAGGATGATCAAAACTTTTATCATTCACCTTATTTAATTCACCTTTTACAAAACCAAGTATCACTTCTTCAGTAACTGTTTTTGTAACCTGTGTTGGCCATGCTGCTTCCGGTAAAATGCCTTTACTTTTTAATGTTTCCACACCTCCAACACTGGTGCCCCACAAACCTTTATTGATAGAGTACACCGCTTTTGCAAAATTCATTTCCACCCCTTTTTCTTTCAGGTAACTGATCTCCTGCTCACGGCTTAATTTCAGATCTCTTATCGGGGTAATGATCTCAACTCCGGGTATAAGGATGTGGAAGATCATATCAAAACGCACCTGGTCGTTTCCTGCACCGGTGCTGCCATGCGCCACGCCATCTGCATTCAATGCTTTGGCATGAGCGGCTATGTGCAAGGCCTGACTTAATCTTTCGGCACTTACACTTAACGGATAAGTATTATTTTTTAAGCAATTACCAAACACCAGGTATTTGATAATGGTATCGTAATAATCTTTTACTGCATCAACAGTAGTATGAGTAGTAACACCCAATGTGTAAGCATGTACTTCAATTGTCTTCAATTCTTCGGGTGTAAAGCCGCCTGTATTTACTATTACTGAATGTACTTCGTACCCTTTATCAATTGTTAAATACTTAACACAAAAAGAAGTATCCAAACCGCCGCTAAACCCAAGCACAATTTTACGTTTAGAATGTACTTCATTCGCAGCTTCATTTTTTATTTCAACATCAGTATTACTCATCAACTAATAATTTATTTATACTAAATGAAAATATCTTAACAGAGATTTTGGTAAACTTCCGCCACCATCTTTTTTCTTTAATATTTTTAATAAGCGGCTTTGCTTAACATGCATAAAGCGCTCATATAATTTAGAATGCTGTTTAAAATCTTCTTTGGTTTCTTCTGGCTCATAATGATCTGCAGGATCATACAACATCGCTGTACACATACAATTCTTTCTTTCCTTACTCATCAGTATATCATAGTTTACACAACTTTTGCAACCTGCCCAAAACTCTTCATCATCTGTTAACTCAGAATATGTAACGGGTTCGTATCCCAAGTCGCTGTTGATCTTCATCACGGCAAGGCCGGTAGTTAAACCAAATATTTTTGAGTGCGGATACCTTTCTTTTGACAAATCAAATGTGCGGCGTTTGATCTGTTTGGCTACACCGCTTTTTCTAAATGCGGGTGCAACTATCAAACCGCTGTTGGCTACAAACTGATCGTGCCCCCAGGCTTCAATGTAACAAAAGCCTACCCACTCTCCATCATTGGTTACCGCAATAACGGCTTTACCTTCCTCTATTTTTTTTTCGATGTATTCAGGTGAACGTTTGGCTATGCCTGTACCTCTTGCCTGTGCAGAGGAGGCCATTTCGTCTGTAATGGTGGTTGCGTAGTGGCTGTCGCCGGCTGTGGCAACCCTAACTATAATGTTATTAGTTTCCAATTGTATAAAATTGAACTAAAGATGTAAAATAAGAATTTGTAAGAACCTGTTTTTGGAGATTTTTTCACTGACAGGGGCAGGTTTTAATTGCTCGTCCTATCAGCAACCAGGACTACGTCGGGGACATGTAACCAAGACAGTATAAACCGGAACTAACAATTCCGTTGCGTGGTTATAAGTATTATTAAAATATAGTGTTTTACTTTTCACTTTTTGATTTTGTTATTCAGCAAATGTATAACATTTTAAAAATAAAAGATTGTAAAATTTCTAAAAAATTAAAAGGCGTCATAAAGGCACGCTAATTTATCCGACATTCGTAATAATCAAAATAACTTTATATCAGTTTGATATAAAAGTTTTTAGTTCTTCTGCAATCTTCCTGTCGTTACTTAAACGAGGTACTTTATTCTGCCCTCCCAGTTTGCCTACACTTTTCATATAATCGATAAACCCATTCTTTTTTACAGTAGCTATTTTTAATTGCTGTAAGATATTGCCTCCAATAAGATCATCGTAGTACACATTTTTTGTACGCAGGTTATCATCTACTTTTTTTTCGAAGGCTGCAAGATCTAAAGGTGTGTTCTCAAATTCAACAAACCATTCGTGAAAACTTTTGCCTGCATCTGTTGCTATCATAGGTGCTACCGTAAATTCAGTGATGTGCACATTTTCTTCGTTGGCGGCTTTCATTAATGCTGCCTCTACTTCTTCACCGATAACATGTTCGCCAAAGGCACTGATGAAGTGCTTGGTTCTGCCCGTAACTATAATGCGATAGGGATTGGTAGAAATAAATTTAATGGTATCCCCAATATTGTAAGCCCATAAGCCGGCATTGTTACTAATAATGAGTGCATAGTTCTCTCCTATTTTTACATCTTTTAAAGTTAACCTTGTTGGCTTATCACTAAAGATCTCACCAGAAGGTACAAATTCAAAAAATATACCGCTGTTAGTATTCAGCAGTAATCCTTCTGCTTCCTGCGAATCCTGGAAGGCGAAAAACCCTTCACTGGCAGGATACAATTCTATACAATCTACTTTGCGGCCGATACTTTCGCAAAGTTTTGCTTTATAAGGCTCAAAGTTTACGCCTCCCTGCACCATAACACTAAAATTTGGAAACAACTCCCCGATCTTTTTACCGCTTTTCTCTGTCAGCCGGTCAAAATACATCTGCATCCACGGTGGTATACCACTGATGAGTGTCATATTTTGTTCAATAGTTTCGGCTACAATCTTATCCAGTTTTTCTTCCCATTCTTCAATGCAATTGGTTTCGTAAGAAGGCAACTGGTTGGCTCGCAGGTACCTTGGCACATGATGGTTTACAATACCACTTAAACGCCCGGTTGGTATACCGCCGATTCTTTCCAGCTCAGGTGAACCACTTAAGAAAATTAGTTTGCCATCTGCAAATTTTGTGTTGCCTGTTTCGCTCATGTAGCACAACAACGCATTGCGGGCAGTATTGATGTGATTGGGAATGGAATCTTTTGAAATGGGGATGTATTTAATGCCACTGGTAGTACCACTTGTTTTGGCAAAATAAATGGGTTGCCCCTTCCATAAAATATTGTGTTTGCCCTGTTTAATTTTTTCGATGTAAGGTTTAAATTCTTCGTAATCTCTGATGGGAACTAGTTTAGCAAAATCTTCTACGGTCTTTATATCCTCGAATCCATGTTCTTTACCAAACTCTGTTTTTGCTGCTGTTTTTATCAAACTTTGAAAGATAGATTGCTGATCTTCTACAGCAGTTTCCATTCCTTTTTTTATCTGTTTATATATGTATCCGGCAAAAGGTTTTGCCAGTAATGATTTTATTTTCATGGTAAAATATTACTAATCGTTAAGAAGCAAACTTACTGCTTTTTATGTAGTAACAATGTGAAAATCTATTTACAATCGCAGGGCCATTCTGTATCTAAATCAATACAGGTAACCACTTCCACCTTATCATCTCCTTTAGGTGCAAAAACAATACGCACATGTTGTTTATCGTGCGTTTGCCCCTCCAGCGGATAGGTTTTGCCTCTTTCATCTGCCTCGATTTTGTTCGTATTTATCTGCCCTGCTGCTAAAATCTCTTTTACCTCACTTTCATCTATGTGCCTGCAGGCCATGCGGCAACGGGCGTGCTTGCTGTAAATGATGGTATGAACATTCCGGTTAAAATTTTCTTCGGTCTTTACCGACGGTAATATAATTTCGGTGTTGGTATTTTTAGGCTTTGGATAACTGCTTGCCTGGTGCTTTTTAATAAACCAAAGCAAAAACCCGGCTGCTAACAGCACAAAATAGGGAATGTATTTCTTAAACATAGCGTAATTTAATTACCAAAGTTCTCTTTTTTATTCATTAATATTTAAAGTTTATCTCTTTTAAAAAAGGCTACTCTTTAAACACGGAGTGTCAGGGCTTGAAGTGTAGAGGCGGGTGAAAATTATGTACGCTGATCCATTGACGGACTTAAAGCGAAAAGCCCCACCTGTATAGTAGGCAACCTTAAAAATTGTAATTTTATGATTTAACAATAGGCTTACTTAATCAATAAAACATCTAATTGTATCTTTACCACTTATGAGCAAAACTGTTGCGTTACACACACTTGGATGCAAACTTAATTTTTCTGAAACCTCTGCTATTGGCAGGCAATTGGAAAATGATGGATTTGTAAAAAAAGACTTTGCCGATATTGCCGATGTGTATATTATTAATACCTGCTCAGTAACTGATAATGCAGATAAAGAATGCAGGTTGCTGGTAAGACGCATTCAGAAAAAAGCGCCGGAAGCAATAGTGGTTATTACCGGTTGTTATGCCCAGCTAAAACCAGCAGAAATAGCTCAAATTCCCGGCGTGGACCTTGTGTTGGGTGCTGCAGAAAAGTTTAATATTATGCAGCACTTAAAGAATTTCACCAAAGGTGACAGCACTAAAATTTGCAGTTGCGATATTGAAGACGTAAATGAGTTTACTGCATCTCACTCCATTAACGACAGAGCAAGGGTATTTTTAAAAGTACAGGATGGATGTGATTACAATTGTTCTTTTTGCACCATTCCATTAGCAAGAGGAAAAAGCAGAAGCAACACTATCGATAAAGTTGTATCAGAAGTTGAAGCAATCGCCATCAAAGGGGTGAAAGAGATTGTTTTAACAGGCATCAATTTGGGCGACTTTGGCAAAGGATTTACAGGAGGAAAAAGAAATGAAGAAACTTTGTTTGATCTAATAAAAGAATTGGATAATATCCAGGGAATAGAACGTTATCGTATATCATCAATAGAACCCAATTTATTAACCAACGACATTATTGAATTTGTAAGCAACAGCAAAAAATTTATGCCGCATTTTCATATTCCTTTGCAAAGTGGCAGCAACAAAATACTAAGTTTAATGCGGAGGCGTTATAAAAAAGAATTGTATGCCGAAAGAGTTGGATTGATAAAAAAATTGATGCCGCATTGCGCCATTGGCGTGGATGTTATTGTTGGTTTTCCGGGAGAAACAGTAGCTGAATTTAAAGAAACTTTTGATTTTTTACATGGGCTTGAAATAACTTATTTACATGTGTTTACTTATTCGGAAAGAGACAATACTGATGCACTGGAAATAAAACCAGTTGTACCAATACATACACGCAATGAAAGAAATAAACAACTGCGCAACCTGAGTTACCAAAAAATGCAATATTTTACCAATCGGCACATTGGTGAAACAAGAAAAGTGTTATTTGAAAACCCTGATAAAAACGGCATGGTAGAAGGCTACACCGATAACTATATTAAAATAACTGCTCCTCATAAAAAAGAGTGGGCAAATAATATTATTGAATGGAAAATATAAACGACGAAAAATTTAGCAAATACCAGGTTACCATAAGGTTTTACATGGATGAAGAATTTATGACACTGGTGCCTGCACACCGTACTTTTATTAATGAACTGATAGATAAAAGCATCGTTGATTATTATGCAGTAAGTATGGAAACCCAACGTTCCTGGATGATCATTAATGCTACAGATAAAAATGCCGTCGAGGCTTATCTTAAACAATCAACTTTATACAATTACTGGACCATCGAAATCGATGAACTTTTTGTATACGATTCACAGGCATACAGGTTGCCGGCATTACAATTGAATTAGGCTACCCTTATCTACTGTTAATAATACCTTTGCTTCCAAATAAAAAGTCAAGTTAATTAAGGGTGAGGTTAATATTAAAATAGTTTTCAGATAACTGAATTTCTTGTACCTTCTTCCTCCTATTACTGACATGTTTCTGTATTTTCCAATTGGCCCAACAGATAGTTGGTGATAGCATACGTGTAAGTTGTTTGTGTGCTGTATAAATTATTTGTGTAAAGATTTCCGTATTAAATAACGCAGGATAATGCCGCTTGCAAGTATTATATCCGCCATACCTGAGTTGTTTGATTTGTGGCAGACAACTTAAAAAATTATTTTGAGCAGGTTTCACTATCAATTGTATGCTGATTATTTTTTTAAAATTATGCAATTGATACAAGTCTTTTAAATCTGGAAGCCTCAGTTTATTATTGCATCGCCATTGGCTTTCCAATTTTTGAAGACCATGGAGACACTTGCAGGCCTACAATGGCACGTTTAAAAAAGAGCAAGGGGATTGTAAACAGTAAATATCCTTTTGTGTTGATATTGGTTTTATAATATTTTTTATACGAATCCTAAAAAAATTTTGCGGCAAATATTTAACCCTTATCTTTGCAATCCGAAAAAAGGGAGTTTAGCTCAGTTGGTTTAGAGCATCTGCCTTACAAGCAGAGGGTCGGCGGTTCGACCCCGTCAACTCCCACAAAGCCTCACAGAAATGTGAGGTTTTTTTATAAGCATTAGATAAATATTTAACCAATACTAATTTAACTGATTTTCAATTTGTTATGAGACCAATGCTGTGATGAAGCTGGTCAATTTTTTATTTTTTACCATCTTTGTATGATGATTTTGCTTAAAAAATTTACGCTGTATTCATCTTCTTAAATCGGCTTTTTTTGAGATTTGCAAACAATTTGCAAACAAACGCCATGCAATAATTTGCCCAATCGAATTTGAAAACATTTTAAAAGGAAAGTGAAAGAACTAATATGCAGTAAAGGTAAACTATTTTCAAAAAAATACCGGTAATAATACCGGCAAATAAATATTTGAGTTATCACAACCAATCATCTATTCTACGCAATTTCTTGCCTCAATCTTTCAAACCGGGAGCCAAATTTCAACTGCCCTATTTTATTTTCCTTGATATATTGTATCACTTCTGTTTTATCAAAATAAACCCGGCCTCTTTGTTTATGAGAAGGTAACCCCCTTTTTATCCAATCAGTCAAAGTTGGCAGTGATACTCTCAGAAACTTTGCAATCTCTTTTCGGTTAAGCAGATTTTCCTCATTATGCTCAGCCTTCAATTCCTTTTTCGTAAATTCCTGAAGAAAATCTTTCACAGCTTCTTTAATCCATCTTTTAAAGTCGTTTTCATTCGGAATAAATAGTGTATCCATAAAATCATATTTTAAAAGTCATATTTTCATTTTCCCACTTAGGATTTCCATCCATTTACAATGGTCGGAAATCCCTATCCTATTATTTAACTCAAAACCGACTTATTTGGCTTAACAGTCATGGATCTTCCCAAAAGTTTCTTTTTTAGCAGTCCGCTTCCAGATGAGGCGTGCCTGTCTTTTTCTGATTCGTTAATTTCTGTACTATCCGTTTGTTTCCTTTTTGCCTGCATCTGTTTTTCCAACCAGCGATTTTGTAAAAACCGATATGCCTCATCTACTGATATGCCTGTTTGGCCTTCAAAAAAATAAAACCGCTGGCTTACTTCAGACTTGTTTTTTAAAGGGCTGATATTCCCAAACAACTCCTGGTATGAAATCCCACTCCAATATTTTAGTTTAAGCCCCACGGCAACTACTTTACCATCTTCTGATTTTTCTAACTCCGAAAGACCTTCTATCACCGTTTCAACTTTCTGTTCTTTTTCCCAGGTTGTTTTATCTTCCAAATTCAATTGTTTTTTTGTAACAAAATCGAAAGCATTTTTCCAATCAATTTCTATCATTGATTTTTCCAGGTTAGCCGTATTAATACCATTTATGACAGCATCAGTTAAAGGCGTTTCCTTTTGAAGAATAGCATCATAATACGACAAAACATAAATGTCTTGCTTGATATCCTTTTCAAAGTATAGTTGAAAGCTTAACTTGCCTTTGGCCTTCTCTATTTTTTGAGAAAGGATGAATTTTTCAGGCTTAAAACTAATTCGCTTTAACAATGAATAGCCTGCATTTTCAAAATCTAACGATTGCAATTGTCCCATTAAAGCTGAAATATTTTCGATATTCACTTTGCTAATTTTGAAATTAAAAATGGGTTTAGGGGTTTTGTTAAGACACCCCTAAACCTTTCTTGGTACTTTCCCTTTTCTTAGGTAAAAGCGTTTTATCATTTTTCTTTTCTACCTTTTCTTTCTCTTGTTTAAGCTCCTGATTCAACTCTTTTTTTTTATCATTTCCCAGTTCTTCTTTTACCGTCAGGCTGGCTTCTATTTTACCAACTGATTGGTATATCGCTATTGATTCTTTTGCCACCAGCTTCATATTGGAATCATATAGATTTACCTTTTTGAATTGTGGATCAGCTTCAATAAACATTTTATGGCTGCTGCTATCTTTTTCAATGGTAACGGATTGCACATTTCCTTTTTGAAGCGATTGCATCAACGCCTTTTCTTTATCTGCCTCTTTCAAATCCGTTATGGGAAATTTCTCAACTGCTGCTTTCAAATCAAAGCCATACTTTTCATGAAATTGTTTTACTTCAAAATTATTATTCTTGTCTTTGTTTTCAAAGTCAAGCTGCATCCAGGCTTTGTATGGCTGACCTTCTTTTGTTACAAGGTCTTTATGCACTGACCGGCCATCCAATAGATTGAACGCTTCCTTCCCAGTAACGCCTTTACCCTTATTCAGGTAAAAAGTCTGTTCAGCTTTTTCCCCATTACCTTTTTCAAGTGAAGCATGATAGTTATTAAAGAAGTACATGTCTGAAGAATCAGACTTGCGGAAATTCATTGTCACTTCAAAAGGCTTTTTATTAATCTCTGCCTTATAATGCAATTGGAAATCGGCCTTGCCTTCATTAAGATTCTTCTCTAAATCTGTTTTCAGATTTTCACCAAAGCCCATGTATTTGAGACTGTCACTCAAGTACTGAAAATTTTCGTTGTTCATAACGTTTGTTTTTAATTGTGAATTAAATATTGATTGTTGTTGTTCTATATGCTCTATTAATACATCTGTGAAATCATTGCCTTCATGATTATGCAATCCATTTATGTCGTGATTATTAACCATATTTTTTCCTGTATTTTCTGAGTAAGAAAGTTTTGTAAAAATGTCCAAAATGGAATTTAAGTACATGACTTGATATGCATCCCTATCGCTTAAATTATCATTTGCAAACTCCTTAGCTTCGTTTTGCAATTTGAAAAAGTGAACATCTTCTTTATCTATAAAATAGAGCGACTGGTTATAGGCCATCCAATGCTCACCTTTGGATAAAGCTATATTTACAAGTTTTAATACCTCGTCTGATATGGGATGTTCGTAATTCATCTTAAATCAGGCAATGGAATTGCTTTCAAAATATCTTTGTTGTTCAGTTTCATCATCAAATGCCTGCCTCCATTCTTTTCCATTATCTGTATGCCCATAAATTTTTTATCCGGGATGGTAAATTTGTCCAGGGCTACAACAATAATATTTTGATTGAAAGATTTAACCTGTGCTATATTGCCAGAAACATGCAAAGGCTTTAATTCATTTTCCTGCACAGCAGTCCGTTTTCCTTTCTTCTTATCACAGATGTAAAACCGCAGTACTTCAATATCATAATCAATCGTGCTATTGTTTTTAATTCTCAATTGATAATAAATAATGTCATCTTTTATATAGCTACCGATAACTGCTGCATCTATATTCCAGCTATTGTCCCTTACACCCCATAGTGTTCGACGGTTATCAAGGATGCCATTGGCATAAGTTGCCATTGTAGTTTTTTTGCTCTCTGGTAAATTATAAACCCATATGGCAGGTTTTTCTTCGTAGTTAATTACAAAAGTGTAAACACTGCCGTCCTCTGTTACAACGCTAAGGTTTGTTTCAGAAAAGTTTTTTGCAGAAGCCTTTACCAATAAAATATTATCCGCTTCTTTTACCTGCTGCACCAGTATATCTTTTGTTCCTCTATCAACGTGCCGTATTGAAAATGGAAATACCAGGCTGGTTGTTTTATCTGTTGAGATACATAAAGAAGAAGTTTGCGATATTGCCGAAACGAATATCCAGCAACCACAAATCAAACACACTAATCGTTTCATAAAATTTGTTTTAATTGTTTATAATTATTGTTGAATACTTTTATCTCTTAGCAGCACTTTATAGCCTGCTTTCACTAATACTTTTACCTGCTTCACTTTTTTACTGAGTAAAGATTTAGCAGCGTTTATACCAGTTGCTGCAGCTTGTGCCTTGAATGACGGGTCCATTGAAGTAAGTTCCAAAAGCTGTAAGCCATTATCTGTGGATTGCTTGGCAACATCTCTTGAAATGGCACCGGGAATATATATACCGGCGAGGCCATCCATGTCAAATACTTCAAGTTTAACTGGAAATAGAGAATTGTTGTTGCGGACTGAGTTAATGTTTATTTCAAGTCTTTCATCATTTAATTCAGCAATACCAAAAACAAAATTGCCTTTCTTAACTAATGAGCCATTCAAATAAATATCATTCAGCAGGCGCATTTTTACTACAGCACCATTTACTAAAGTTTGTGTTTGATGAACTACCGCCTCAACAGTATTTTGCTCTTCTGAATCTGCATCCTCTTCTAGACCAAAAAATTTATTTTCAGCATTCCTTTTACTTTTGCCAGTATCAAGCAAACTGATATTGTTTTTCACAAATTCCTTGTTAACGATAAAAACTTGTTCCTTGCTCTTCAATGACTTTTTTTTGAGTTTTTCCTTTATTCTGTCAGGATGCTGTATGTCCAATATTTTTTCCAGCGTTCCATTTAATTGCTGCATTTCCGGATCTGCCTCCGGGCTGCCATTCATCTGCTGCATCATATCCTGCAATCTGTCAACTTCATTTGAAAACTGTTCATTGCTATCGTTATTTATAGTAGGCTGATTGGGATTGCTATTGGTTTGAGTACCATTTTCAGGCTGATTAATTTGTTTATTAATCTCATTAATCTTTTGATAAATCCGTTGCTCGTTTGCATCAGCAGTTTTATTGTAAGGGGATTGATTCAACCCACTATACAATGGAGCGGTACTTAGCAAATTTCCAGTGTCAGACATGAGTGTATTTCTTCGGCTGATAATAGAATCTTTATAATAAGGATCATTACGTAAAAGTTCATCCCGTTTTAAAGAATCAGCATCTGCTTCATTGTAAAATGAAAGTTTGTCTGCATTTTTATCATCTTTTAAATTGGCATCGGGCAGTTGCAGATTTAGCCCCTTGTTAGTATCTGCAAGATTGTTTTTCGTCTGGCCTTGTCCTCCACCTAACGCCCAGAATCCCATTGTTACAAATGGAATAATTAACACCGGTAATACCAGCATCATTTTCCTTTGTCGTAAAAACTTGACTGAATGTTTCTCTTTCATAGTTTTATTTTTTTTGTGAATAATATGATTGTTCAATAAGTACAAGGCTGTCAAATAAACCCGGCCTTTCTTTTATAAGGTTGGGATGTGTACGCTTATATTCCTGCACTTTTTGAAATTCGTTTTCTGTAATAAGAAAAGCCTTACCCTCTTTATAAATATTTTTAGGAACAGAAATTGATTTAGGCATAAGTGCCTTCGCATTTTTAGGAACTTTAAAAGAATGCACCATTGCAGCAATACTCAGCCCACCAAAAAGGAAACATACGGTGGATAAAAAAATCCACTGCTGCTTTTGTTTCCACTTGTTGGTTATACTTTCTAAAGTAGTTGCAAACCAGCGTTGTGATTTAAGTATTCCATTTGCAATACCAGTAGCTGCTTTATCAGGTATGCTTGCCTGCCCTTCCTTTCTTTTAATAAGTTTCATCGGTTCTCAGTTTTAATGTCTTTATTTTCCAGCGTTTCCCATCGCTCAATTAAAAAACCATGTGGGTTATGGTCTGAACGGGAAACATTTCTTAAATAACCCTGTGTAATTAAATTGCGGGTAACAATACTATTAGGCCTGATTATTCTTTCTTTACCATAACAATGAAAGAAATAAGGCTCCACCTTAATATCTACTGCAATGCTATCGATAGAAATTTGCTGACTTATATTTCCAGCAATAATGTTAGCGTAATAACCTGTTTCTTTTAAATTATTGTATTGCTTTTTTGCCGAAGCATCTGCCATATATAAAGCCTTTGAAATATTTTTTTCTATCACTTTATCATCCGGGTCAAGTGTGAAGAAGTAGATATGAAATAAACTGATATGGCTCTTAGCTTCCACTAATACGTTGTCTTTTCTTTTAGAGGCGAAAGCTTCCATAGCCTGATCACCAGCCAGTATGTATATTTTATCCTGTACCCTTGCAGACAATTCATAACTTTTATACAACACAAAACCGCATAGTAAAAAGCATCCTGCTACAACAAGAAATGTGAATATTTTAATGTGCCTGAATGACGAATCAATATTTTTGGTTTCTTTAAACATAGCTTATGATTTTCCTGATAATTTATCGTGCATGTATTCATTTGATTTATTACCACCACCTTCATTAAAATAGCTGCCGCTTACACCATTGGAAGCCATACTGCCAGATCTATTTGACTTAGCATTGCCAAATGAATCAGCAATCATACCGGCACCTGACGAAGCTGTATTTATAATATTTCTGGAACTATTTGAGGTTAAGCTCGTCACCTTATAAAGCAACGTATTTCCACCACCAGCATGAACAATATAATTCGCAACACTTGGCACCGTGAAATAGCCAACAATACCAATAATCATAAAGATTAAATACCCCGTATCCGTGGGTGAAAAGAAAGTATCGCCATAATCCTGCACCTGTGCAATATCTACCTTCAGCATATTTTCCTGGATCTTACCAATAATGCTTCCGAAGATATTAGAAACCGGCAGCCAAAGAAAGATATTGATGTACCGGGCTATCCAAACAGTTAGTGTATGTTGGAAACCATCAAAGACTGCAATGCCAAAAACAAGTGGCCCTAATATGGCCAGCACAATTAAATAAAACGTTCGGATTGTATTGATGCAGAGTGAAGCTGCTTCAAACAAAACCCTCAACACTTCACTCATCCATTGTTTAATGGAATTGCGAAAGTTGTAGGAAGCTTTAGCCATAGCAAATTTTATATCATTACCAATACCGTCGAAGATGCCTTCTTTAGATGGATCTTCATTCACGTGGGTGTATTTGTACCATTTGTCCCTATCGCCACTACCGGTTTCACCCACGTACATTTTCCATACATCGGTTTTCTTTATAGCTTCTTCTTTTTTTTGCAGAAGCACTGTAATAGCTTTATTAGAATCAGTAACCATTGCTGCGGTTCCGGTAACTGTTGGATTCATCACACCGTTAATCATTGCGACTACAGAAGGGAAAATAATAACAGCAAAGCCCAAAACAAAAGGTCTGAACAAAGGATAGAAATCTATTGGTTCCGCATTGGCGATATGCCGCCATACACGGCTTGCAATATACCAGGTGGCCGCAAAGCCTGCTATACCACGGCCTACACCAATCAGCTTGCTGCACAACGGCAGCATCTCTGTATATAACTGTTCTAATACCTGGTGCAGGCTTTTAATATCATATGCAAATCCACCACTTTGGGCAAATAATATATTGGGCATTATTACTGCCATTATTATTACGGCAATTATTCTTACACACTTTTTCATACTCACTATTTAATTGCATTTACACTATAATCCATTTAGCTTTTTAGACAGCTTGGTATCCACCATTTCCCTGCCTCTTTGTATTGCAAGCACATTGTTTTCTTTGTTAAAAGTTCTGAGGAAAACGAGTTTATCACCCATGTCAATGTATATCCTGTCAATCGCATTCAATCGTTCATCGTCACTCATCCTCAATTTTCCTGCGGTTATTACCATTGTCAATTCATCCAAATTTTGAAGGCCTTTATTAAACAGGTTTGAGTATACATTACCCATATACTTTATTTCATTTGCATTGAAAAGATTGGATGCGTCAAACCTTCTAAAAGCTGATTTGTATTCCTTAACTAATTGAGTTTGAAAAATAATAATCTCTCCAATTTTTTTATACTTTCTCACCGTAGGACTGACCTGCATCAAGGCATCTAAAAAAGCATCATGCAGGTTAAAATTTCCTTTTGAAATATCCTTGATAGCATTGTAACCATTGCTCACAATCTCATAACCCTTTTTCATGTTACTGAGTATCTTCTTTAATTGAGCCAGTTTTTCCACATTCAGCAATAACTGCTGGATTTCGGTAGACTGAGCCAGAACCTGTCCGGAGAAAGAAAACAGGATAACCCACAGAATCACCATACACTTTTTCATTGTAAACCATTTAATTTTTTAGAAATAATTATATCATTTTCCTCATTACTTCGCTGTATAGACAAGCCTGCTGCATTATTGCTAAATGCCCTGGCAAATTGTTGTTTATCCTGCATATCAATGAATATCTTGTCTATTGCCTTAATACGTTCATCATCTTTCATTTGTAGGTTTCCATTTGTAATGAGGTTCAACAATTCATAAAGGTTTTTGGCACAGTCAGTTAACAGCGTATTGAATACGCCTTGTAAATAGTTAATCTCTGTTGGGGTAAAATGATGGTTGTTCCTAAAGCTTTTGATGAAATTGCCTGACTGCTTTGCAATGCTTATCTGCATGGCGATAATGTCTGCCACCTTTTTATATCGCTTAATTTGAGGATTTACAGTTACCAGTGAGGTGAAGTAATTGGTGTGCTGGAGTAAGTCACCATTCTTAATACTTTTGATTGTATTAAGTCCATCTTTAGCAATGGAGTATCCTTTAGATAAATAGCCTGAATAAACATGCAGCGCTGCTATCTGTTGAAGCAGGTATTTTTTTTGAGTTGCTTTTTGGCGGAACCATTCAGCCCAGGTTTGTGCAGATAAGTTTTCTGCACACAATACCATAATTGATATTATCAATAATTTTTTCATAACCCCACATTTTCGCTTTCACTAAAAATTATTACTCTATTCCGTAGAGTTTCTTCACTACATCAATATCATTCTTTTCTTTCGACCTTTGCAAACTTATAATAATATTCTGCTGGTTGAACTGTCGCAGATCAGTAATATTTTGTTCAATATTATTTCCGGCAACATGAATAATATCCAACCGTTTTGCATCTGTCATTTGCGTGGCAAAGGCATTAATCACTAATTGGATTTGGTCAATATTTTTAATACTTTCATCTAATATACCAGTATATACTTTTTGCATATAGTTAAGTTCATCTGCCGTAAAATTCCTATCCTGTTTAGAAAGATTAAATGCCTTGGAATATTCCTGTACCAACTGAACCTGCTTTTTAATAATATCTCTCACCGCCTGGTAAGAACTGATGGCATTTTTAACCTTCCATAATTCAACAAAATATTTAGCGTACAGTTCCTTTTGCTTTTTGCTCCAGTCGCTAATTTCTGTCAACTTTAGCTTTGACATTTTATTTTCCAATGTCTTCTGCGCATTCTGCAGCCAAATGGTTTTATTTTGTAATCGTTGAATTTTTAAATCTACTGCCTTGATTACTTTTTTTACCGCAGCTTTAATAATTTCTAAAATGGATATTTGTGCATTGGTATGCTGCACGGGGGCAATGCTTATTGACAAGACAATGCCCATGATGATTAATATTTTTTTCATACTCGACATTTTCATTTTCACAATTATATTTCACACTAAGAGTGACACATACTTACAAACCTCTAATCTTCTTGTAGGTTGTTTCTCCAAATTGCAGGGTAAGCCTGTTACTGTCCCAAATGAACGTTTTTCCACCTTTTAATTCTGTAAGGATTTGCTTATCTGTATTGTAATCCAATGTCCAGGTATCGGTAAGTATTTCTTTTGGAAATATTTTACCATCCAATTTTTTGATAACACCTGAATGCCTGGTGATTTGATAAACACCATTTCCGTCATTTGCCTTTTTAAGAATTAAGGTATCGTCCGTTTTTGCAAATTCATGCTCAAACGAAGCAGTGTAAACCCCATTTAAACCAGTGTTATTATTAGAACCAGTGCAGGCAGCTACAAAAAAGAGTAAACAAATAATTAAGTACTTCATAGTATTTATTTTAAGTTGTTAATGATGCAATACCTTTTTCGATGCTCCCGAATTTCAATGCGGCAGCCTGCACTTTTACTTTCTCTTTTTCTTCTGTTGTATAAGCCAAATATTCCTCCGGAGAAACTTCTGTCCGGTACACTTTACTTAACACGCCTCCTAATGAAATAAAGACCTCCTTATACTTTTTTGTGGGATCATTAGCCTTATTAATTGAAAGAACCAAAGCCTTTTCCTTTTCTGTCAATCCCAATAGTTCCTGAATTAAATCAAACTTATTCTGATACTTACTTTGGTCTAATAAAATCTTACAGTCGCTATTATTAATGATTGCTTGCTTTACAACTGGTGATGAAATAATATCTTCCACTTCCTGCGTTACAACTATTGCTTCACCAAAAAACTTTCTTACCGTTTTAAATAGGTACTTGATGTATTCTGCCATTCCTTCCTTTGCAATGGCTTTCCAGGCTTCTTCAATCAAGATCATTTTTCGGATGCCTTTCAGTTTTCTCATTTTGTTGATGAATACTTCCATGATAATGATTGTTACCACCGGAAATAAAATTGGATGGTCTTTTATGTTATCCAATTCGAACACTATAAATCGCTGCTGTAATAAATCAAGGTTTTCTTTTGCGTTTAACAGGTAATCAAATTCACCACCCTTGTAATATGGCCTCAGTACATACAAAAAATTAGACACATCAAAATCTTTGTCCTTTACATTATCCCCTTTCAGTATGCCAACAAATTCGTCTTTCAAAAATTCATAAAAAGTATCGAAGCAGGGGAATAATTCCTTATCCTTCTCAACTTTATCAAAATATAATTGCAGGGCATTTGAAAGAGCAACGTATTCGCTGCGGTTGTAGGTTTCATTATCTTTCTTCCAAAGGGCTAGCAAAAGGGTTTTTATGCTTTCCTTTTTTTCTGTATCTAAAGTGTCTCCTTCGCCAATGTAAAACGGATTGAACTTGATTGGTTTGGTTTCGGAGTAAGTAAAATAGTAGCCACCCACCATATCGCACAAACCTTTGTAAGAATGACCGACATCTACCAATACAATATGTGTGCCTTTTTCGTAGTACGACCTTACCATGTGGTTAGTAAAGAAGGATTTTCCGCTACCGGACGGGCCCAAAATGAATTTATTCCGGTTGGTACAGATGCCTTTCTCCATTGGTTCATCTGAAATATCCACATGAACGGGTTTGCCACTTAGCCTGTCACCCAAACGGATTCCTATAGGACTTACCGAAGAACGGTAGTTGGTTTCCAGATTAAAAAAGCTGCAAGCCTGTGGCGAAAAGGTATCAAAAGTGTCGTTTATCGGAAAATCAGCCGCATTGCCTGGTATGCCTGCCCAAAAGATTTGGGCTGCACCTTCAGTCTCTTGCTTTGGTGTAGCATCCATTTGGGTAAGAGCAGATGAGCAAAGGTTTCTGATTACTTTTAAATTTTCTTTATTGTCTGTCCATGCTAACAAGTTAAAATGCGCTTTTACTGGCAGCCTTTGTTCTCCAATAGCTTCATTCAAAAAATTATCCGTAGCATCTTTTGCTATTGAATTTTCCCGGCTGTAGGCTGATAAGGACTGCAACCTTAATCTTTTACTTTCTAATTTCTGTATGGTTTTCTGCACATCATCAATAAACACATACTGGCTGTAAATGTGATTGCATGAAAGGAGTTGACCAATAGGTGAAGCAAAACCAACGCTGAATTTTGTTTTATCAGTGGAGTATTTATCATAGTTTATCCGGGAACCGCATAAGGGAGGAACAAATTCAGCATCAGCCATGGTGTAAAGCTGACAATAATTTTCTCCTATCTTCCATTCATCTTTAAACTCAATATCCCTCACAATATTTTCTCCTGTTTGCAAATTCATATATTTTACAATTAAATCAATAAGGGCTGAGTTATTTAACCGGGAAAAAGAAATAAAACCACTATCAGATAATATTTTTTCAAACTGGCCAACATTATTAATGAAGTCCTGATAATGTTTTAGCTGTAGTGTTTCTTCAGGTACTATTGATCTTTTTAGCAAGCTTGAAAATACCGAAGACGATGCTTTTCGGTTTGCTGGTTTCTTTGTCAACATGATAAAACATTCATGATTAAGATATGGCCGCTCATTAAAAAACCGTTCGCTGCTTCTGCTTAAAAAACTGTTGTCTTCTTTTAAAAAGTCTGCTTTATATTTTTCTTCTGTAAACCAATCTTGTTTGTATAATACAGCATTAACAGGTAATACTTTTATAGCTCTAACCCAGGAGTGATGAAATGCCTCATAGTCGTCATTGCTCATTGTAAACAATTCGGGTAATTCAACTTTAAAGGCAACAGTTATATCTCCCATCTTTGAAAGAATAGCATCATGTTCCACTCCATAAACGGGTAGTATGTCAAGCAGGTTTTTCATTTAAGTAATTGCTTTTTTAAAAGAACTATTGAATAGCTTTTAATGACCTTGGGTACTGCTTTTCTGGCAACCTTTTTCATTAAGCCAAATTCGCCGTAAGTACGGCTGAGTTTATATACATACATGAATAATGCGGTTGACAGAGAAACAATTATGGCAAGACAAATAAATACATTTACGCCGCAGATATAAAGGATAGCAAAAAATATCAACAAGGCAACAAGCCCTCCCCCCAGGTACCAGATGTACTGTGCCTTCAGCCCCTTAAATTCTATGGGCTTGTTTATGCCTTTGTTGATTTGATATACACTGTTGCTCATACTCCAAAAAATGACTTGATAACTGTTGCCACTATTACAAGGAAAACGCAACTTCCAAACCAGGCCGCTGCCACCTTCCCTGTATCCTGATCACCGCTATTCCATTTTTGATAGACTTTAATTGCACCTATTAATCCCACAATAGCACCAACAGCATACATTAGGTTTGTACCGGATGCGAAATAGCTTCGAACCTGTGTATTCGCCGAATTAATTCCCGCATTTCCATCCTGTGCATAATTCGACAGACTTGCTGTGACGGAAACAACAAAGAATAGCACTTTTTTTACCTGTTTTTTTCTCCCCCAACATTTCACTTTTTTCATAAACATTTTTTTATTTTTTTTAAAAATGCTACACACATCTCATATAATCCAAAGCACACGTTCCTCTTCCACGCTGAGATGTATGGAGCAATAATTTTCGCACTGTGCTTTTATAAAATTGTTGATTTTCTCTTTGCCATTGCTATCAATTAGCGAAACATGTTGCTTTAAATGAAGTCTAATGGCCAGGAATAATTCTTCTTTCGGAAAATTCCTTACTGCACCTTCCTTAATAATGGATTCCAACTGGAATAGTAATGACGAATTAATACTATTTTGGAGTAAGTCAATGGCATATTCTCCAGAAGTTTCAGATTCCTTTTCGATAGTTACTGGTATACTTTTATATAAATATTTTCCCCTTCCCGTTGTTCGTTGTTGCACAAACTGCCATAGATCATAACGATAATACATGACCAATACAAAAGCATAATAAATAAGTACGGAAATACTTAGAGCAAAGACATAGCTTGCCCAGCTGATATTGTTTAACATATACCTCAATTTTCAATTTTCACAAAACAATACAAACCAACTCTTCTTCAATAACACCCTATTTGGCTTTAGGAAGCCATTTGTCGAAACTTTATTTTTGAAAAATTATTGAATAAAAATCCTGCCACCGATAAAGAAAATATACTCAATAGTATAACAGGAATAGTTTGATAAAAAGTACCATAATTGTAATGACTCTTATCATTATAAAAAAACAGAAACAGGGAAAGCAATATCATTATTCCCCCCATAATATTTAATACAGGCTCAATATTAAAAATGAACTGCTGTTGGTATTTATAATTAGTAAAAAACAATAGGCCTATCCCAACTATAGCTAACAACGAGTGGACAGCTCCATGAGGTAGCCCCAATAAGATATACAACAAATAAAAGCCACCTAAATGTTCGCCACTTATTAATATCAATAAAAATGCAATAATGATGACGACTGGATGTGTAAAAAGTTTGATCATTTTCATAATAAATATTTTTAATTACATGGACCAGTGCTACTACCTACAAAACCCTTCAAACCAGGAATAATAATATCTTTTGATTCTCCATTTCCCAAGGCCTTCATTGCAACCAGTTTTTGATAAAGTCCTTGTGGAGTGTTCGTTCCGAAGGGAGCTGCACCTCCGGGAATATCATATTTAGGAATTGTTAGTTGATTACTGCCCCGTGCACTATTGAATACATCCAAAGCAAAATCTGTACAATTGTATTCGTCAATATCGTACCTAATAAAGTTAGATAAATATTCAATATGCGTAAGCATTTGCTGGAATTTTTCAGGTGTTAAATTCATATTTAACGAAGCATTAAATTCATGACTAAAATTATCAACCAATTTACCATCTGATGGTGCGGTAGTGAGCGCATTTTTCCAGCCTGCTACCGGGTAAAATCCTATGTTCTGTTGCACTACCTGATTACCACTTATTTTTTTTATTTGCAAAAATGTATGCCCCGGTGAACCATTTTCCCAATCGAAAAAGGCACCCGGATCTTTATCAACTGGAATATCCGTTAAGATTTTTATGCTGCAAATGGCACCTGCATCAGGTATACTGCTAAAACATTTAAGGAATTTTTTTATATCAATTGCAGGTAAAGTTTTAGCTGGCTCATAATCAATATAAATTGGTTGTGAAACATCTTGCATTGAAGCTCCACCACCTCCTGTCACTGTGGTAGATGTGTTTAAAAGACCACCATAAGAATAATATCCACCAACCCCACCATTACTATTTGTGCCGCTTCCGTCTAACATACTTACCAAATTATACCACGTTGAAATTGAAATACCGCTTCCAGCGGGAGGATAACTTGATATTAAAACTACTTCAGGCAATAAGGGAACTATCACTATATCCAGTTTAGCAAATGGAATATTAACAGACTGACGAATCAACTGTACAAATCCATTCTTTATGGAAGATTGCCTGGTGATATTTCTATTTAGTGAGCTTATGCTGATTTCGCCATTAAATTGTTTTGAAGTAGATATAGGTCCCACATGATACTGGCTTAAATGAATAATCTTACCAGTTGAAAAAAAATTATTTTTTTCGATTTTCAATAAAACAAAATCAGTTGCACAAGTTTTGTTTTTAAATGGTATTCTTAATAAGTTCATTTCGTTTAAAACCAATTTTGAAAATACCGAATTTCTAAAATCCAGTTGTTCAAAATCCTTGCTTGGAATACTGTCTTTTAATTGCCCCTGAATGTTGTTAAATAAAATGGTATTATTGAAATCTTCAGTGACTTCTTTTTTACAGGAAAATAAAATCACCAACAAAACGAAACCGAAAAGTAAGTGCTTCATAATTATAAATTTTTCTGATTATAAAATTACTATCCAAAAAAGGTGTTCCGAATTAATAAATATTAAGAAATTACATGTTGCCTTTAATATTACTGAGGGTTGGTTCTGCAATACCTAAATATGAAGCAAGGAACTTTGAGGGAACCCTCAAAATCAATTCGGGGTGATATTCCAGCAGGTAGCCATACCTGTCTGCAGCTCTTTGCATTCGCATGCTGTACAATCGTTGTTCGCTCAAAATATAATATCCTGTTATTACTACCCTCCCTACGAAATTAAATTCTGGAAAAGTATGGTAAATAAATTGTAGCTCATCATAAGTGATATAATGCAGTGTAGAATCTTCGATAGCCTGTATATATTCATAACTCTCGCATTGAGTAAAGAAGCTTTCAACGCTTACAATAACGTCGCCCTCCTTCATAAACCAGGAACATACTTCCTTGTTATCTACCATGTAAAAGCAGCGCAACAAGCCCTTATTGATAAAACAAATATCACGGCTTACATGCCCCTTTTTCAATAAGTAATCTTTCTTATGCAGTTTTTTTGTTTTTAAGTTATGGGATAAAAATTCAATTAAATTTTCAGAAAGTGGATGTATCCCATTTAAATAATGCAGTAGTTCTTCCATACCAATGTAATTTAGGTTTAGATAAAATAATTTAATACAACTGGCGGGCGGTTATAGGAGTAACCTTGCTGGTGTGGAGGATTATTAGGG
>Ga0209512_1002029_pt1 | contig 22713 bp, 28 predicted proteins | sample frozenSSSSmetaG_FD_184142 | JGI IMG/M metagenome (GOLD analysis project Ga0209512, IMG submission 184142) | Glacier valley bacterial and archeal communities from Borup Fiord, Nunavut, Canada, to study Microbial Dark Matter (Phase II) -... | ecosystem: Environmental > Aquatic > Freshwater > Ice >...
GTATGCGCGTACGTAGGGTGCTAGCATTGACTTTGAATATACGACTAATTGTAGCCACTGATTCAGTTGGATATTCCGTATGGAATTTTAGAGCGTCTTGCATATGCTTTTCAGCGTCGTCGTTAAGTGACGGTGGCGTCGTTCTGTCAATCATTCATTCATTCACAATTGCATTGTCATTGATTGCGACACCATACATTTTACAGTACAAACGGTATCTTCCGGGATGGTTCAAACTTGGTTGTGTCGTTCAGCTTGGTCGGACCAACTGTACCCGAGTACAGTTTGTCGAAACCAACGATTATTCCCTTGCTCGACCTTCGTTATGGAGATTAGCGACGCATATGCTATCGCCGTCGGTGGTGGTTTTGTTCTTCTCTTTCTCGTGAACAGTCTTCCTTACGTTACCGGCCTTGCAGAGTATCTGACCACGCAAACGTCGAAGCATCTGACCTACCCATCTGTTGGATATACTAGGCATCAGTCTGGTGATCTTGGCAGATTGGTAGTTTCGGACAACTGTCTGGAACTATCACTTCTGCCTATTCTGCCTATTCTCTTGGCATTTATGATTCAGCATATATATATGGCCTATTCCAAAGTATAGATAGCTGATCAATTCAATCAATTAATTCACTCTGGTCGATTGGTTCCTTCTACTCTCTATTTTGAGCAGTCGTATATACGCATATTCTACATTAACCGCATCACACGCTGGGCCCTCGACAAATTCATGCACAGTCGAGTTACGTACCACGCACTCCATCAAAGTGGATTCTCCTCGCAATACATCTTACAGGACGTCGCCATCCCGTACTTGAGGGCTGACGAATTTGTTCAGTACCTCGACCATGATTCGGCAATTATCCACTCTGGCTTTGCCCTCTGAGATGCAATGGCAAATCCACCGACACTGCTCGCAACCAAATGTCCACAAAGACATCCCGTCAAACGCCGGAAATGATGCCCAACTTTGGAGTCTGGGGCCTAGGGCCCAAAGGCGGTCGTGCCAAGTTCGTAGAACTGAAACATGACTTGGAGCGTAAAGTTTGGAGCTTTGGGGGGAGGGGGGAGAAGTGCTTGTATGCGCATGTGTATTACACAGAAGAGGAGTTCAAGGATATTTACGACCCCAAGACGTACAATGCGCTACGAGAGAAGTATGCGACGTACCTGCCAGGTACTTACACTTCATAATACGCTCGGTTTGCCCTATTTAATAACGCCTTTCTAACCTTGGCTAGATATATCTGGACTTCTGGATAGGACCACTCTATCCAGTCTCAAACATCAGCTTTAACGTCCTCTATCCGATCTTCGCCTTCGCGGCCCCAGCGCTCGAACGAGACATCACAGCGCGCGCGATCGGGATCTCACTCTCTGCCGTGGGCGTCGTGTCAATCCTCTTCCAGGTCTGCGCCTTTGGTCGACTGACAGTGAAGATGGGGAATAGAGCCACCTATCGCACGGAATTCGGAATGCTCGCCGTAGCTATGTTCGCCCTGCCCTTTGTCGCCTACCGCAACCCCCCCCCCCCTTTTCTCGGATCGTGGTCTGGCGAGATAACAATGTGGATCCAAATCTCCCTCATCCTCATCGTGAAGACCGTCGCGACGGTCGGGGGGCGCACGTCGGCGGGGAGTCTGAGAGCGCTAAATGAGTTGGCACAGACGCTGAGTGCAGCAGGACGGGCGATGGGACCGGTAGCGGCGGGAGGTTTGTTTAGTGTGGCGTCTGGGAAGGGGAGGATGGGGGGTTGATTCCGTTTGGAGTCTTTGGAGGAGTTGCGGTCTTAGGGTTTGTAGCGAGCTGGGGGATTAAGGGGAGGGAGCTGGAGGCTGGGGATTTTGATGAGGGGGAAGGGGAGGAGAGTGAGGAGGATGGGGAGAGGAAGTGTAAGGTTTGGTGGTTATCGGTTTAATGAGGTTTGGGTACACGGGGTATTTCTGGAAGATGTAGTGGCGAAGGGCAGCAGGATGAGTTGCATTATTAGCGTGGCGTATGGTCTGTGAGCGTGCGCGCGTTTGTTTGGCAGACATATATGGGAATGATGCATACACTATAGTTATAGCGTCTTTACGGTTCGGGTTTTAATTTATGGGTATCCTACTTCTCTCGCGACCTCTAGGGTTGTAAGATGAATGTGGCGTGTTTTGCACAAATGCCGAGGTGCACCATACCTCATGGGCAAGCCTGTAACGGGTCTCCATCAACATCCCAGCTTCCCTCGGATCTCCTCAATGCGCAGCAACACACACTATGCCGTCTCCCCTCCTTCAACTCCATCTCCGCATCTATCAACCTCGACTGCACCCACACGCAATACAGGCGATCCTGCTTCACGCTCTCACAGTTCAGCAGCTCGGTGAGTGTAGTCTTGATCTGCTGGTTCACATTGATCAATTTCCTCTCCTCCTCTAACAAATCTCCCAACCCACAACACAACGCTTCTGTATTGGGCGATTGAATGTGCCGCTGGTGCATGTCGATCAGTGGATCTGGGAAGCTTGGTAGTAGGCTGGATCGACGTTCGCGCAGCTCGGGCGGCGGAGACGGCGGGATGGAGGTAATGGAAGTGGTGAGAAAGGTTGATTGGGAGGTCGGGGAGGTCGGGGAGGAGGCGGCGAGGGCGGTGATGTGGGTATGTAATGCATCATGCTGGGAGTGCAGGAGGAGGTATTTCTGTAGGTTGAAGGCGCGCTCGGGGGATTTATGAAGGGGGTTGTGGTGGATGGACATGTTCGCAGTCCTGATGATCTATTTGTGAATGGTCTGGTTGGTGGTGAGATGAAGTGAGGTGGTGTTATGAAGGTTTAATGGGCTATTTGCTGGGTTGGCGTCTTTGTGACTGTTTATATCTGGTCTGGCTGTTCATGCCACGGTGCACTTGTTGACAACGAAACATGTAAAGTCTAAAAGCGGTCCTAAGAAAATCAGCAAAAGAATCCAGGAGGATCGATGCTTGGTACTAAGTTGTCGTTTGAAGTTTGAAGACTAAAGGAGAATGTAAGGAGTACTTGACTTAAGTCTTTATATTTCAGAATGTAACTCGCAAGTGTCATTGGAACGGAACAGAAACAAGGAAATCAATGCGGAGCGGATTTAGGTTTCGCCGGCTATCTTAAGAATAACCTTTGTTTGTACGTCATTGCGCATGATTTACTAGTTTAGTGGGTTGCAGTTAAATGAAGAACAAGAAAGGCGGATTACGATTTCAAATGAAGGGCCATTCTCGCAGCCACATCGTTGTACTTAGTAAGCATACGTCATTCCTTAAAGTTAAATCCTCCACCGTTCCTGAGAAGCTCGGGCCCAACCTGTCACAACTTACCACTCCCCTGTGATGGCTTACCGTCAGATATAACTTACGTCATTCCGCGTTTCAAGACTTACTGGTACATGAATACAGTAGCCATATATCTGTAACCCTGCGGGTGCGATGACGTCGAAAGTCAGCGGCCGCTCGAGGTCGGCCCCCGTCGCGGATGTATATACATCCAGAGGGCGCACACAAGTGAGGCGAGCTCGGCGAGCTCGGCTACGTTATTTCCGGAAATAGAAAGCACCCATCTGTAGTATTTGGGTTGCTAAACCAAAATCTTTCAGTTGGTATAGACTCCCAAAACGGTCCCCTCAAGAAGTCTTCTGGAAGCTGACGGTACGCGCTTCAATTTTTATGCGTGTTGGAGTTCAATTGGATGCGCAGGCGATCCAGTAATGATGACTTGTAGCTGTCCACATATCGCAAAGTCGCAGGCAGACAGTCAAAGGTCAAATCAAGTATTAAATCCATAATAACTGATAACAAAAAATGCTGTCCGTCTTGTGCCCGTGCAAAAAGCCTCCCCCCTTTATACTCACTCAGGAGGACTCTCTTCTCAGGAATCCTGGCGCATCCTGTGCAATGCCGGGCCCAATGCTTCATTAGTTCTTGCAACAACATCTTCCATTCGAGGTGAGCCTATCATTGTGCTTGAGGGACCGAAGCCCGCGTGCTGGCCAGCCTCGTCTAGAATTCTGACAAGCTCGGGCTGATTGTGCTGTACCTGAGCTACTTGAGCTCGGAGAGTCGATTCGGTAATTGAATTATTCTGCCTATGAAGGTCATGAGGTCTCGACGAGGTGGTCGAGTGGGATCGGGGAGGCACTTACACGAGCGTCTAAGTTACGGGCGAGAAGACAGAAAGTGAGATGGGAGACAGAGCGGCAAGTAGATAGAGACCATCGCTTGCCCGCAAAGCTTGCTACTTTTAAGTTTCTCACCTGAACATCCTCGCTTCGCTTCGAGGTACATATCTATGGCAATGCTGGCATCACTTTGCCCGACCTTACGGCCGACCTGACGCTCAATTCGCTCCTTTGCTGCCACTGCCCTGTAAGCATCAATGACTCGTCTTAAATGAATGTATGCAAACCGTAACATCAGACGGCCGATGTTCTTGCTCGTTGACAAGTCCCGCACCTTGTCGAAAGCCGCGATGACGGACTGTTCAATACTGTTGTTGCAAACCAGGGGCGGATGAACGGACAATGGCATGCAGCCCTCGTAAAGAAACTGACTGTTATTAAGAAAATAGAGGATTGACTCTGCGCTGATCATGGTATGGGCCACAACGACGATCTGAGCGGGCGCGAGGTCGTTCTTGTCGCTCACCCGGAGCCGACCATTCTTGTTTGTTGAGCGCTTTGTGCTCCGCGGTGCTGGGGTTACTGGCGGAGGCGTTGCTTCCTCTTTGACCAGGCTTTCATGCCCTCTGCCCTCAGCACCAGTCTGTTGTTCCAGAGCTGTGTCTAGGCTAGGACCTGTGTTTAGCCGCTGTTCCAGTAATTGGGAGGAGGTCGGCGTACACGTGTAGGTGAGGGCCGTTTCAGATATCGGTATTGAGTCACTGTCGAGGGGAAGGGAATCACCGTCTGGCCCGTTGCGTTGTAGAAGTGAGCGCTCTTAGGCGACTATCTCCTCGAAGCTCTGCGGCGGACTACCATGGCGGTGCTGAGAAAGACCCGCAGCCTCATCGATAATATGAGACGGCATAATGAAGTCGTTATAGGTCTCGTCGTCGGCTTCACTCTCGTCAAGGCTTGACATCACCGTGTCTCCGTCCTCGTCATCGCACACGCTTGCCGATCTGTGTTTCTCTGCACTGTTAGCAGCTATTTCCAATGAGTTGTTTGGGACAACATCTGGAACACCATACGCGGCCATTTGCGAGAAGATGGATGAGCGTCTGCACGACGTTGCAGCAAAGAAAATGGAGAGATGGGTAACTCGAGGCTGATGGACAGACAGCTTGGACGGGGTATATCCTGTTAAAACGTACTGGAAGATTCCAGAAGGTGTTAAGCTTGTTCAGCCCTATCCGCGCCAGTCCCCAGTCCTGTCTTGCCTCTCCGGCCAGAGCTTCCTAAACACCGGCTTCATCTGCTCACTGAGAACTCCGCCTAGGAGCTCTCCGACCTGCCTGCTTGGCCGATAATTCTCTCTTACGATCACTTCCTCCCGACAATTGTCCCTCGGATTCCGCACCAGCTTCCATGATCGGCGTCCGAAAGCATGTAGACTATAAGGTTCATTGTTTCGACCGAAGAAACCACCGCCTTTTGCACGTAGCTTTAGGCATTCTAGCGGTAACGTATCACGGCCTTTACCACTCGAGATGCTCTGGAAGATGGCGCGTGCTAGAGTTTCGTCGAGGGCACTGTTGATGAGAGCATTGCGGACGTGACCATTCCGAGGTTGATTTCCCTCCATCTCGTATACGCTAGGAGGGAAAAATTGTTGATGAAACTCGTCGAGGGATCGATGGATATTTCGACGTCATAATCTCCTGTAACTTCACAATCTTCTGTAACTTTTAGGACGGTTCGATCCGAAGAATCGAGTGTTAGGGACAGTTTTTGAAGTCTAGGTATGGCGCCTAGCGTTCTGTAGATAGCCAGCTCTCGTCTGTCGCCTTTCGAGCGCGGTATGGGTAGCTTTAGAACTTCAAGTATTGGACAGTGTCCTCGGATCTCATCGACCAGACCGGCATCGAACACAAGTGGTTCAAGGAATCCGAATATTCCCAGCCAAAGCCCGCGCAGGGATTTTCCATGATGCTCAAGAACAGACGCATCTGATAATGACGAAAATGCATCTAAAATATCTGGCTCTACACCGGCAGGATCGAGATTATCGAGCGTGTTAGGTAGTTCTGCCAGTATACTGGGATACTCTACTAGGAGTCGTTCGAGTCTCAAAGCTCACGGAGCGTCCAACGTACTGCACCCTTTTCCTGAGTCACTTCTCAGGATATTGACAAAACGATATCCTCATGGGAGGATTTTCAACTTTGAAGAAGATGGCTCGATATCTTCGAGTGATGTCGATGACACTCCTGTTAGCGATCCTAATCCTCCTAAACAGTCGTTAGTAGATGCGAAGGCTCGCCAAACAAAAAAGTTGTCCCGTGAGGCTGAGGCTGCAGGTATCCTTGCCGCAATTCCTGGAGCTCGCAGCGTGGCTTGGTTTCCGCTTTGGGACTCTGCGCTTGAAAGGTGGTATGCTGGAGCGCTCGTCTGGTCGACGATTCCCACAGGGGTACTTTCTCCAGAAGAAGAGCTTACATACATGGTGAAATTCGCCCATGACATTGCTTCAGAGATTTAATCTGACTCCGTTCTAGGCTGCCTTTGGGAACAGCATCATGGCAGAAGTTTCGCGACTATCAGCACTTGACGCTTCTCTGATGAAAGTCGATTTTATATCAAGCATCTCGCACGAGTTGCGATCTCCGCTACATGGAATTCTGGCGAGCGTAGAGTTGATTCAAGATGAAGGAAACATGTCGGATATGCAAGCGGACTTGGTCAATACCATTGTGTGTGATCTATCTCATAAGGCTAATAATCTCCTCCTGCTCGTCCGTCTACACCAGCGTATACTGATACTTCGTTAAAGAATTCGTGCGGGAAGACACTGCTCGACACCATCAACCACGTGCTTGATTTTTCAAAGATCAACAAGAAATTCAAAGACAAGAAAAGGTTGAAAAAGAGATCGGGCAAGTATTCAAAAGAAATCTCTCGGGGGCGGGCAGATATGGGCATTGTTGAGGATATGGAAAACCTCTGCGTCTTGACCGAAGAGGTCATTGATTCCGTTTATGCTGGGTCGAACCTAACCAAGGCTCCTGACCCTACGCTTGTTGACCACCTAAAAACAACACCTAGAAGACGGGGCTCTTCTTCCGCTCAATCGTCCACCAAGTCGCCAGTCATTGTGATCATGGATATCGCATGGCATTCAAGCTGGAATTTCGACATCGACATTGGTGCATTCAGAAGGATTTTGATGAATTTGTTGAGCAACGCTATCAAGTACACTGATGTTGGCTTTGTCAGAGTGACCTTGAACCTTGAGCATGAATCGAAATCCCAAGGCGAAAAATCTCATCCAACTCTCTGTCTCACTGTTAGCGATTCCGGCAAAGGCATCTCTGAGGAGTTTCTTAGAAATCATCTCTACACGGCTTTCAAACAAGAAGATGCCCTGGCCGTTGGAACTGGGCTGGGTCTCAGTATCGTCCGGCAAGTTCTTTTCGATCTGGATGGGGACATTAACATCGAAAGCGAGCTGGGATCCGGCACACAAGCCAGCGTCTCCATCCCGCTCAAAGCATCAAGACATTGTCCTTCCGATTATAAGACGGACGTGGTCTCGGAAGTGACGAGCAGGGTAAAGGACCTTAGTGTGTGCCTTGTGAACAACGCCTTTAACATTTATCCCGATATGTTGGATGCGCCAACTGGGATTCTGTCCGCGGAAGCCGAAGCCATGATCCTTTTAAAGTCATCCGTTGGATCCATGATGGCTGAGTGGTTTGGAATGGCTGTCGTCACAGCTGCAGAACTCGACCTCTCTAGCGCTGACGTCCATGTGACAATGGGATCTGATATTGAGGAAAGGATCGGATTTGCAGAGGGCAATCAGTCTAAACAGTCGAGACTCCCAACTATTATAGTCCTTTGTAGTGCACTTACTTGGGGCACAAACTTTACCACACAGAGTGGTCTTAACGTTTTCTATTTGCAGCTGCCGTAAGTGGTAACGTTAATCCCTTCAACGTACAGTATTGACTCGTCTAGTGTCTCTCCACACAAGCTTGCCAATGTTCTGCACCAAGCTTTCTGCATAACAGATCCCGCTACGACGAGTTTCACATCTGTTGCGTGAGCATTCAGTTCTCACAATATGCATGTCTCACATGCATCGAATACTAGAGCAGGATATTCACCTGCATACAGTCCAATAGCCGACTGGTGCCTATTCAGACGAAGGCATACAAATAGTAGATAGATTTCATAGTTTAGCTAGCTTCTATTCTACATGCTTTATCACATTTTGCTTCCGTGCACACAGTCCACCAATACTGTGTTCAACAACATCTCTGCCTCTACGCGTCCCATCCCAGACATCACTGGAATTAAAGAGGGAAGTTCCCGGTCTATCGGCTGCTCAAGGTTCCGTTATTGCAATCGAAAAAACCACTAGACGATCGTTTGCAGCTCGAAGTAAATCCAGTCTATCAAGCCATCCTCGTCTCCTGCCAGAGGAAGACAGCATCGATATCCCTATAACATCTGCCAGTGTATCATCAGAGAATCTTACAGTTCTCTTAGTCGAAGACAACGAGATCAATCTCAAGCTCCTCGTAATATACATGACAAAACTAAACCACAAATATACCACCGCAACCAACGGCCAAGAGGCCCTTAACGCCTATAAAGATGCGAATGGCAATTCGACGTCGTTTTCATGGACATCCAGATGCCAGTCATGGATGGTCTTCAAGCTACGCGCGAGATTCGTCGATATGAGCACGAGAACTTATGCAAGCCGAGTGCTGTGGTTGCGTTAACAGGCGCCGCGAGCATGAATGCACGTCAGGAGGCTTTTAGTAGCGGCATGGACCTTTTCTTAACGAAGCCAGTTGTGATGAAAGTGTTAAAGGAGATCCTCCTAGAGTTGAGGGAGTACGGGAGGGAGGCTCTAAAGGAGTTTAAATAAGTAGAAAGTTGAGTTAGATAAGAGGGCGCGGGCGCTCTACTTAAATCCTTCTTAAATTATATGATAAGTAATTTATCGCTTACTGTGGCATATTACGGTATAAGTTATAGAAACTTCCGAAGTGAACTGATGGAATGTGTCTCGCCGTGCTATGTATAACCGGGGTCATACCACTGCCGATCGACATGGCAAAAATTGGTCAGTGACTTGACATCACGATTACCGTTCGTAGCATAATCGAAGATGTAATTAACAGCCTCCTGGGGAAAGATCAGGCAATCCAGTGGACATCGGGAATTGTCCATTGAGGATAAAGACGTTTATGCGAGTGAGATATGCGGTATTGACCATGTTTCGTAATGAACATATCGCAGAGAAAGCAGGCGGATTTACTGGAACCAATGGCTCGAGGTGGAGGGTCATGGGGGTGGTGCTCATAGTGTAAGCTCAGCTGTATTTCGCCCTGGATATGGCATGGTTTGAGAGAGCCAGCTGGTCGAAGAGGCTGAAGTTCTTCCAAAGTCCGACGCAGGAGGCTTAGGTTATTCTTAGGTACTCCGTAGATCCAACATTGCCAACCGGACATATCCATGTAATAAAGGGTTGCCTTTAGCTACCTACATATACTGGAAGATACTTATCCTGCCCAAGTAACCCAGCTCGGGGCCAGCCAACTTTATGCTGGGTTCGCGATACGACCATTATCCTTTGGGAGCATCAACCAAAGTGCGCAAGAGACGGGGCCTGCAAAGTAGAGTGCATCGGCACGCGGCGGGGTCAAATGTATAAAGCCCCGCCAACCCCGCGACAAAGTGCAGGATCTAGTGCGAAAAGGTGTCGCCAACCGCCAGCAAGAGGGAAGGAGGTCGGAGCGGGGCGGAGAGGAGGCATGCCCGACACTGCAGCCTCGAGACGGCGTCGAGGGGCTGGTGTGGTGACTGTGAATGCGTGTACAGAATGTCGAAAAAAAAGATGACAGCCAATTGCCACCAGGAAGGAAAAACCATAATGAGATGTATAAGGTTAGAAGCCAGTGAAAGTAGGCTTGTGTGTTGCTCTGTACATATAGACACATTCCGGCCTGACTAATCAGCTCCTGGCGGTGCAAGCAGAATACAACAATATTGTTACTGTTGTTCCATCAAGTGTTCCCGCTCCGCACGTGACTGCTTAAAGCAATACAACCTTGATCACGTGCAAAGTAAAGTGACCACTGCTTGATGACAAGTCTTCCACCACTCCTGGCCTATCGACCAGTCAATGATATAGCCCAGATATCCACGAGCGGCTTCGCAGCGCGTGCACAGTCTGCCGGCGACCGGTCGAGTAATGCGTCTTCTGTGGGTGGTAGTAGCTCCAATCAGACCGTTGTCTGATTGGCACATCCAAGAGCACAGGTGGTGCTGTTTACGAAATCAGTCGACTCAAAAATTTGTCTCATAACTGCGGCTTGACAGAAACTGAGGCAGCATGGATGAAACCGTTCCGACACACCGCCTGCGCAAAATGAAGACTCTGATTTTCAACTCTTTTCAAGACCATCCCGAGGAAGACTCTGTGATAAAATCAAGGGTTGGTCTGATGCCGGTAGATGGAACAATTTCTGGCAGGGTCAACCGAATGTTCACGATAAAGCTTGGCAGTCCTTGGGATGAGTACGACTATATTCGGCGACGTGGTCAGGTCATGATAGTAAGGCAGAGAGCATCATACTTCAGACTGGCCAACATTCAAGAATCCACCACAGTCAACGCCCTACAACAGTGTCGGATACTCTGCAGAATCACACATTCGAACGTTGCGCTATCTACGGCGCTTATTGAGGTTTCATTGTGCCAGATGGAAACAACTACAGCAAAGCAACCGCCAAACCAAGATCCGTCATACACTGCTGTAGGGCGACAGCTCCATAGATGGTTGCCTAGATTCTTCGTCTCGGTTGTAGTTCCGCATTAATGAAGATTTAGTAGTATATTCATGCTACTGTCATCAAACTAACAGACATAATACACCCAAACTCCTATCGCTTCTCCGCGTAATGTCCGCAAGTACAATGTATATCTTTACAACTGCCGACCCCTCATATGCATTCGTTATTCGTTTCTCCCACCTTCCTCGCCCCGTCTCGACAGTACGTCTGGAGCGCATGCGCAAGCGGCCGGCGCGTCGCCGCCGTATCGAAGACTTGCGCATGATCCCTATCTTCGAACCAAACGATATCAATCCCAGCCCCCCTCCAAGTTCTGCTCTTCCACTCCTCCTTCATCAACACATCCCTCTCCGCACTCTCGCCCACCAACCTCCCATCAACATCTCTCTCCGCACGCCCCAGCTTCCTGCTAACCTGCCTCTGCACCACCTCCTCTTCGGCCTCCTCCTCGGCCTCCTCCTCGGCCTCCTCCTCGTCCGCCTCTTGCGTCCCCTTCGCCAAATACCTACCCACCGCCTCCGTATTCACAATCAGATCCCGCCCCGCAAGACTGACCGTCACGTTCCTCGTCCCCAGATCCTCCTTCCACAACACATTCTGGCTCCAGAAGAAGTGCCGCCCCAGCGTGTGCGCGACGCCGATGTCCATGCTCCCGAAGTACCACAGCTGGTGCTCCGCGGCACTGCTGGGAACCCGTCGCGTGAAGTTGAACGCCACGTCCGGCAGATGCAGCAGGATCGACACCGGGTCGATGAGAACCAGGTCGGCGATCATGCCCGACGTGCTGGGGTCGGTGAGGAGGTGTGTCGCGACGACGGAGCCGTAGCTGTGCGCCGCGAGGACGACGCGATAGTAGCCGTGGAATTTGAGAATCTGTGCGATCTCGGCGCAGAGCGCGGAGGAGGAGAGCGGGGCGTGGGTTATTCGGAAGCTGATCGGATGGATCTCGAGCGCGATGATGCCAATGCTCTCGTCGGCGAGCAGGTCGGCGTTGATGTCGCGCAGGAAGTTGACGTAGGGGTAGAGCCCGATACCGATGCCGTGGATGAAGAGGATGGGGAGGTGGGAGCGCGAGGTGTGTAGGCGGTGCCAGTAGGTGCTGTATCTTGCGGGCGAGCGGTAGGGCGTGAGGAGCGTCTGTGGGCGGAGGGGGAAGAGGGTTAAGACGCGCGAGAGGGAGGTGCGGTGGAAGCGGAAGCGGGAGAGGAGGAGTCTGGTGTAGGTGAGGAAATCGACGAAGCCTACGCACTGGGAGTGTGTTAGTCGCTGTGACTTCTTGGATTCGAGATTGAGGGTATCAGGGGCTGGGACGTACGAAATACCACACTAGGCTCCGATGCAGCATATCTACTCTGTCAAGCGTTAGGCGCAAACACACCGCCTGTCCTCTTCCTTCATTGAACTTTCTCCCGATCATGTCCTCATACAGGTGCACATACTCCTCCAACTCCTCGTCGTCATCGCCCGGCGGCCCGTCACGGTTGAAGAAGGCCCACAGGATGAACTCCTTTATATTGTCCCGCTTAATCTCTTCCGCTGGCGCACCGAGAAACCACCTCTCGAGGTATGCATCTGGGTCAGTGATACTGGCGTTGCACTTCTCGACGAGGGCGCGACGCTCCGGGCGGGAGAGCGCGGCGGGGTGGTTGGCGGAGCGCTGGAGGTAGGCGCGGTATGGGAGAAAGACGAGGAGGTAGAAGAGGGTCTCGGCGACCGCGATGGTTTCGACAACAAGCGGAATGGGAAACCGCGTAGCCCTCAAGCCGTAGACAGCGACGAGAGACAGGGTGTAGAGGACGCAGAGCGGGGTGAAGTAGTGGAGGCAGATGATGCAGGTGCGGATGAAGATGTACTCGAGGCGGGAGTTGTTAATCATCTCGACTCGGATTCGACGACGTTGTGCGCCTGACGTTGAAGTCGACGAAGTCGACGACCGGGGGGGGGGGAGGCAGCCGGACTTGGAGATGGAGGTGGGAGATGCTCGACCTTAGGTGGCCGTGGTGGTTATAAGATAGCCCATGTAATAGCTTCTCTTTCTCCCAGCAGTCGCGTAGGCTGTCTCAACTCTCAACGAGTTTGGAGAACAGTCTGTGACGCCTGGTCGAGGTCTATTTCTTGCATGGCGAAAGAAAGCCTCCAGGGGGGCAAGATCAGGAGATATTGAGGCTGGTATATGGAAAAACAAAGATATGGCATGTGTAATTGATGTCATTTATTGTTCTTGAATCTGCATTCTGCGAATAGGATGGATGTATGTATCTTGTTGGGTTTCGTACCAGCAACAAGTGTCAAGGGTCTTCCAATCATGACGTCTTATCATCAGGTGATTCGCATGTGAAACCGCGTTGGTCATGAAGAATAGGGAGGGGCTCAACACCCTTTGTGCCCACCAAAGCTTTGCCCCGTAGCCGGATAGCCAGTGTGCTGACTAGTAGCATCGTTCGAGCAAGCTGCTGTAATGAAAGGTTGAGAGAGGACTGTGTTAAGAAGTGCTAATGTTGTCAGTGTTGGTGTCGCCTGTCGACTCTTGTAGGCTCCGTAGTGGCTTTAGCACCGAAGATCTCATCGAAGGACAGCCAAGCTCTAGTCTACTAGTATACTACAGCGGGATACTTGGTTTCTCCTCTGACGGCGCGAACTTTCTTGCAAAGCGATACACTCCATATCTTTCTGGGCTGGTTTATATCCAGCGGCTCTTATTCCTCGAACATGCGTTACCATACCGTGCCTATCCCTTCCTAGGCATCCATCGGCGAACGCGTCTACAGCAACATGAGCAGCTTGATGAGGTACGTCAGAAGTACATGCTCACTGGCTCGCCATCAGCATTGGAAGAGCTTCAGAGCCTCCGACACTTTGGGCGCGTTATGGCTCGTGAGGATCCGCCATCCTTCCTGCTTCGGTGGAGCGATGATGGCCAGACAATCTTCTATGAAGATGCATTCAGTCTTACCATGCAGGACTTCTGCCGCCTGCCGAAGCACTTCCTCAACAAGGCTAGGCAGCTTTGTGACGAGCTCATGTTCGACCTACATCCGGTGATTGATCTAGCAAAGACTAAGGATGACATGGCCAATACAGAAACCGGCTTCTCGTTTGTATCCATGCCCCGAATAGGCTTGCCGATGCCTATCCAGTGTTTCCAGTAGTGAGTCAGTTCTTGGCAATAACTGGCGGTTTGCCAGTGGGTTCTATGAACTCACAGTTCTTGGCAGTTGATAGTGATGCTTAAAACTGCCAAGAACCAACTATTAGTACTACTGGAAACACTGATGCCATTTAACCCATTCTTCTCCGACGGAGCTAAAGAGCTATCAGTTCTGGGCCACTTCTCGGAGAGCTCCAATACTCACGTGAATAATAGTTGGACATGCCTAGTGACTGATCGCAATAGTATGTAGGCTCTTGCGTGTGGATAATTGATGAGTTCCTAAAGCTATCTCCTAGAATGCTACTGTCGTCGTCGAGTTTAATGAGAAGATTCCGTGGGCTGCAGTTTCCATTTATCAACTACCTCCGTACAACCCCGGCTCTACTGCGCATCCTCCAACTGAAGCAAATATTCCTCAGCTTCATTTACACTTTTGATGGTGCGGCGAATCACGACGTTCGTCTAAGCGCTAGACATCTAATACGAGGATTGAGATTCTCTATTGCACACAGAATACACGCTTAATTGGTTCCCAGGACCTTCACTGCACAAGTCTCCCTCCGTTGGCGGCTATTGCTTTTAGTAATCAATCCTCAATCATATGTGTGAGTTTTGCGATGAGAATTCCAGAACATCATCGGTCGGAGAGATTTAACTTACGACGTCACATCACACTTCTCTATGTACTTAACCCCCACGAGGTGCGTCTTATCTTGAGGTTTGCCTGCTTCGACTGCTCCTCTGCCTGCTTCAGTAGTTCCGATTCCGGCTGTGAAGACATTTCGTGGAATATAGATGTTTTGTTGAGCGACCCGTCAGAAGTGTAAACACCTGCATCGTTGCCTGACCATGAGATTGGGCGCCAGGCTACAACCCTTGCCGGACGCCAAGCCTTCGTAAACGTAAACATGTAAATTGCAAGGCACCGTACGTACATGTCACAGGACCTACGTGACTAAGCACATCTCAATCCTGATTGGACAACGTATTAGTGGGTGGAAGTATTCTCGTAGAAAGTTCTGGACGGGGACATCTTGGGTAGAGTATTCTGCTGGCAGAATATTCCGAGTTTTGGGGGTGTGTGGATTCGCATCGTCAGCTTGCCTGAAGGAAGGTTGGCCGGTGTCGTATACACACCACTTGTGACAAGTATACAGCCACTAGCGTGACGTGTGCGCGCCTGAGGGAGAAGTTGGTTGACAAGCGATGGCCACCATACCCATGTCACCTGGCCCGCCACTTTAATCCCTCCACCCCTTCCTGACGTCCCTTAAAACTGCTTCATGTGAAGCTCTGCCACCACCAGTGATTCTTGGAAGGCTGCTTTGGTAGCATTTCAAGGTATCATACGCGCTGTCCCTCTACCTAGCCCAGATGGTCAGGATCTTCACATTAGTTATTTTATACATCTGAAATTTAACTGACGAGTACCCCGCCCCAACTCACTACCAACCGTGATGTCACCTTCTAGGAGAGCAACGATGCTCCGCACGATCGACAAGCCAAGACCAGTCCCACTAGAGAGAGAGAGTTCTCTTGAGCAAAAGGCGTAAAGAGCTTGGAACGAAGAAAGTCGCTCGAAATGCCGTTTCCAGTATCGGTGACTGTCAAAACGACCATAGACCTCGAAATTGTCTCCGAGTTTTCACGCGTCGGAAGATCCTCTATTTCAGTTGCATCCAGTTTAATGTATACATAGCCACGCGAAGTATATTCCAGTGTATTTCCGAGCAAATTCATAATGACCCGTCAGAAGGCCCCAGGCTGTGTCGTGAAAAGATAATTCTGAATACCGACATCGAAAATGACCGCAACCTCTGAATATTGTAAGCGTTCGGCGCCCATCATTTTATTATTAAACTTCCTTGGACTGAGGTGTTTTCCATCCAGCACGATGTCGAAACCTTGAGCTGCAACGCTTTGGAAGACATGACCTGCGAAGACACCTTCGACGACTTCCTCACAGAGTACTGAGATTTCCACATCTGCAACCAGGTTGATCATCGGTAGGTCGGACGGTTGCAGAGCTAGTGCGCCCCTGCTCGTCCTCAGCAATGGCCTAGCCCTACCACGTTTGTTCTTGCGCCAAATCATTTCGAAATGATTGATCTTCGAGAAGTCGAGGACATGGTTCTGTGAACGATGTTAGTTGTTCCTGTTAGGAGTCATGCGTAGACGAAGAGAACTGACGACTAAAACGGAACTACAAAGTCCCAGAGACTGTGACAAGACTTACAATTGTATCAAGCAGTGTTCTGCCACAACTATCAATCGTCTCAACCAAGCCTTTTTCAAACCCTGCCGTGACTTCACCTAAAAACTCTGCACTAGCAAGTATACCATGTAGGGGCGATCGGAGCTCGTGAGATATACTGCCGATGAAGTCCCCTTTCTTCTGGTCGGCAATCTCGGTATCGATCCTGGAACATTCGGCCATAACAGAACTTCCAAATGCGCTTAAGAAAGCCAGCTCGCTCTGCTTTGACAAGATACGAGTCGGGTCTGTGGACCAAGCAAAGCAACCACTGAGCCAGCGGGAGCGTCCTGCATCCCAGAGTGGAACGAAGAGGAGCTGTCGGACATGCCTTGAGAGGAACTTGGCGTCTGACTTGTCCCTTGCGGCTTTGAACTTGCGGCCTTGTATATCTTTGCTGCGCTGGATGGGATCTTCCACCTCCGGTCTTCGAGATTCTTCTTCAGATGAAGATGACATAGCTCCATCTGAGTCAAAGGACCATAACTTTCCCCTCGGGTACCGTCGAAGTAGCGTATGTAGAGCCTTCTCGTCCAAAGCAGAAAATAACTCCGCGCCGGGCAACCTGTCGCCGTGAATGGACGATGCACTTGCAGTCGAGAATCCCAGAACCTCCACTGTCTTTGACTCAGTTGATGTTCGAGAGAAAGTTCCATCCAGTAGGCCTAGCGAGTTACCCAGCGGAGGCATTGTATGATTCGGATCTGCACTCTGAGCTTCTCCTTGCTCAGAAAAGCCTTCTCTAGCAGGCTGCAAATCATCACTGCTAGTATGACTATCAGCTTGACTGCCATCACGTGGGACACTAGACTGTGACTTTCGATGCATATCACTGCTGAAACCTCTTTGTGGATCGTAGAATACAGCTCCACCATCGACCTTGAATGCTTCCCTTATGAGATTGGCGGCGCGTGAAAAGATAATTTTTATGGGCGACGCTTCGGAGATGGCATCCCCGGAAGTGAAGGTGGTTTTGTTCTGATGCTCCTGTAGAGATGACATACTTATACTTATCCCATGGAAGGATGCTGGTTGCGATACAGACGCTAGATTTGGACGCATAGGCTGAGCCTCCAGTTCGACATGAGAGGCAAGTATTCCCTCTTCCGTCTTCGCTACTGCAACGGAATACTGGTTCTCTTCACGTCCAAAGCTTTCGGCAGATCCAAAAACTGACCTCAACGGAACTGGTGTTAAGCCTTTGGATTCTGTTATCCCAACCCCAGTATCTGTCTTCAATTGGCCTGTAATCACGGTTGCCTCGCCATCTTCCGCTTCGACGAGTTCCCCACGACCTTCGACAAGAGATGCCAGCCCTCGATTCATCTTCATACCTCGACGATGCTCTTCCACCTGTCTGACCATGTCTATGTGTTTCATGATTGTGCCGGACATAGTACCCATGAAGTTAATCTCGTCGTCACTCAGGGGAGGTCGAACGCGGTCGTCAACGACGAACAGACTCCCAATCGGTATTCCACGCCTCGTTATCAGCGGCACTCCCGCGTAGAATTTCAGGAGTGGAGGACCAGTCACGAAAGGAAGTTGGTTGAAGTGTTCGTCCTTGCTCAAGTCGCCGACGATGAAGGATGGGTATGTCCCACCAGCCTTCGTTGGAGTCACCTTAATTGTCCTATTAAAATTAGTGATTAGACAAATGTATATGGAAGCCATTTCTACTTTTCGCATAGCCTGCTAGCCTTCGAAATGGACGAGCAACCCACCCATAATTCATCTCCTGGAGCATGCTTGGTATTGCCTACAAGGTCGACCGTTCTTCGTGCTTTCGGCGATGAAATATTGTGTAGCGTCGTCGATGAGACTAGGAGTATCAGCACATCAAATACCTAAAACAAACTGGCACTTAGCACCTTATCATTGCTCTTTGCGCTCCCGTTCGCCATGATACCAACTGGCAAAACGCGGTAAGGGCTGTATCGGGAGAGGATATCTTGGTAGAGGTGACGTCCGACCTGACATTAATATCCGGGCGGGATTGAATATCATCTGGAGGAGTGACGGAGCCCTGGGGTGGCGGGAAGCAGGTGTTAGCATTGATCGTGGCACTGGGCTGATAGTATCTGGAAGTGGCTCAATTAGCATTCCTTATATCATATACTTGCCTGCGACATCGAAGTGCATCCTTACTTGTATAACTCTCTGGCCTCGCACTATCAGAGATACCTTCCACATGCGACAGAGCCACAGTGGCTTCGATTGGTGCCTTCAGCCACGCGATTGGCACCGAGTCACTTTCTTCTAGTAGTACCATCACGGCTTTTCAATGCGAGAACCGAGACAGCGTGCCCCGCCAAGCAAGCGATGGGGAAGACACGACAAGTGTGTGGTGATTAGAGTTGTATGCCATCCATTTGTGCCAGGGCATATCAAATGGAGTTATCCTCGTCTCGCGGAACGAAAATGGCATCGAAATTCACGTGATAACCGTTCGAAGGGTGGGAACAAAACAATCCCGACACTTGTCCCGAGACCGGATGGTGGTCTATTTGTGCAACTGCCCCAACTGCATATTCACGCGCATGTCATCGTAGAAGACATGCAGATCACAGACACTTCGTCGCTACAACATAACATCTAGGATTACCAGCATCTCCACAGTTCTTTCCTGATGTTTAGAAATAGGTCAGTGATATGCGAAGACCTCCTCCTTAGCCCGTTGTTGGATGGTTGGCAACTTGCGGCGGCACCGGATCTCTTCGCACTCATCTTTCGTTGGATCCTTACTAATATTACAGTAGAACATCATCTCATAAACCCAGTAAAGAGCTATACGCCCACTTCAAAGCAAATTTCGGCAATGTACTGGGTGCGTCGACCGCGGGGACGTTGTACGGCGAGTCCAGCCTTGACGCTGTAGTAGTTGACCCTTGCAACGTGGAATCGTAAGTGCTCCGACGATAAAATTGAGCCCAAAGAGGAAAACGCCGAGAAATTTGCTGAACTTGCATGTAGTCAAACACAAGGCCACGAAAAACTCAAAGTTGACTTGGATCCAACGCCAAGAGCACAACAACACGATGCATGGCGATTCACGCCCTCGCTCCTCGACCCGAATTCCTTCAGCTTCACGGCATTTGCAAATCAGCCGCCGGGATATTACACACGCACGCCGGGTGGGGGGGATACATTACATCACAGTCAAGCAGGCGACCTGCATACACCGAGAATGGGAAGGGGCAGGGGGACTCCTTTGTCGATGCCAACAAGCGATGGGGGCGTGCATGGCGGGCCGATGATGGACTTTGCTCCATATCCGCATCTCTTGTCGCCACAACTCTTTCAGAGTTACGGCCCTTTTGCAAATCCCCAACCTACGCAGACACAGCCACAGGAACAGTCATATGCGCCGGCAACCTTCATGCACCAAGATACTAGCTACGAAACTATGGACCATGATGGATCTCCGATACACGACACTAGTCGGATAGCTTCGTTAGACGTTAACACGCAGCACCAGTCACCGACGATGTCTTACCAGCCCAGACAATTCGAGATGAGCGCTGCTCCACTACCGACATATGCCAAGAAATTCCGTTTCCATGCCGTTTTGAATGCACCAACGGCTATGATCGAGCATGTAGATGAGATACCTGTTACGTACCTAAACAAAGGTCATGTCTACTCCGTATCAGTTATTGACACTGCACCAATGCTTCCCGTTCCAATTGGCACCCAATATCGAACCTTTGTGCGGATCTCCTTCGAGGAGGAGCAGCAACGGCAGAGGCCAGCCACGTGTTGGCAGCTGTGGAAGGAAGGACGTGGTGCCAACGAGGCCCATCAACGAGGCGGGAAGCTCAAGGCTGTCGAGTATGTTGAGGCAAGTCGGCCAGCAGATGAAGACGAGAAGCGCGCTCGAGTCGAGCTTGACACAGCTTCATTCGACGGATTTTCGGTCATCTGGACACCTGGAGTTAATGGCCTCATGGAATGCAATATCGCGGTACTCTTCAACTTCCTCTCGACCGACTTCAGCCACTCCAAAGGCGTCAAGGGCATTCCTATACGATTTTGCGCTAAGACGGAAGTCTTGAACATCGGATCGCCTCACCCTGTTCCTGGCTCATCCGAGGTCGCCTACTGTAAAGTCAAACTCTTCCGAGACCATGGCGCCGAGCGCAAACTATCGAACGACGTACAACATGTCAAGAAAACAATTGACAAGTTGAAGCAAGAAATTGCACAGCCTGAGACCGGAATGGAAGACTTCAGCAGGCGCAAGCGAACCGGATCCATTTCGAAGCCGGCAGCGAGTCAACGAGCAGGAAAAGTACAGAAGCACAAACGAACTTGGTCAATTTCTTCGGCCAGTTCGGCAGGAGGTGCACGCATACCACGCGAAGATCTTCATCTCAAATTACAGCAGCAGCAGGACAGGTTCACCAGTACAAGGACTGCTAGCGTACTCTATTTGCGCGGTGCCGAACGAGACGACCCGGATCTTTACCCAGTAGCCTTGCCTGGAGAACCTCGGGACCTGACGAAGGTTGACTCTCGAGAGGGTGGAGCTTGGCAGCAGAGAACAAGTCGCCGCAGTTCAACAGCGGACACTTCGTCGTTAATGTCTCCGTCATCTCGCTCCGTCTCCCCCCAATCGCAAGTAATGATGAGCACGTCGATACCGGCTTCCTCGGCACAATGGACCGAATATCACAATATGCTTGGATCCGACGTGCAGGGGTTAAATCCGCAACAGCTTGCTAGTCCACCTGATCAAGTGACAAAGATATCAAAAACCGACGATGCAGGAAGTTTACGTGGCTGGATTGAGGCGTTGGAAGTCGATACTGGCTACAGAGCTCCATTCGAACGTCCGATAAAACCAGTAGCATGTTTCTACGTGTTATACCGCGACCCAACAAGTCGGGATAAGCAACAGTACTACCGAGCTGTTTACCTCCCACAGAGGACACTGAAGGACCTCGTGACTGGCATTGCGGCGAAGTGGAATATTGAGCCTACCAGAATCCTACGGGCAATTCACGTTCTTCCCGGAGGTCTGGAAGTTGAAATGGACGACGATATTGTTCGTAAGATGTTGGAAGGCCAGGATGTTGACATGGAAGTATCCAAAATCGCAGCTCCAAAATCACCAGTGAAGTGCGAATGGGAGATGGCGGTGGATGGCGAGGAAGATATTATCAACAGCGCGACTCATGATGATGTCCACACTGGAGGCTACGAAATTCGGTTAATTTTCTAATAATTTCGATATTTATCGTATTATACCCCAAGGCCAGACGACGGTCCTGCAACAATTTTGTCGATGGTGTGTGGAAGTTTTTGGCTAGAGAGTTCGAATGGCCAATGTTGGGCGGCCAATGACTTCGGTGCTCTGTTAATGATTCCTCGTCACAAAGCCATCCATTTCCAAATCGTCCTCTCCTCGAAGCTCTTCCATGGAGATTCCCGCTTTGTCGCTACATACTCATAGGGCCTGAACCCAGCTTCGACGGCCATAGGTAGGATCAGGTTGGAGGAGGGAGTGGGATGGATGGATGGGCCGGGTTTTCTGCCTGGACTTGACGCGTCACATCATCTCGCGATACACGACAGTGGTCGAGCAGCATTTGGAATAATGGGAATGGGATGGAATGGGATGAATTGGCCGGGTTTCCTGCCTGGGCTCGACGCGTCATATCATCTACATTCAACGACACTGTTTACAAATGATGAGAGAGCATCATATGAACACAAGAATTTGGATAGGACTAGTGGCATAGCACATCTAGGAGCAAGAACAGCGACCGACGGAACAGTGACCGAAGTAATAGGGACGATAGAACAGCGACCATGGACCTCCTTCATTGAAGGTGACTCCCGCTCAGTGGAGTTGTAGGTAGTGTATCGCCCGTTTATACGGAGGATAAGTAAACGTCAACTTCAGGGAACTTCCCTAGCTCATGCACCTTCTTTATGGCGCTCTTTTTCTTTCTTCCTCTATTCTGGCTCATCTTCCGCCTCTCTTTGTCTCTTGTTAGTTCCGTTCAGTGTTTCCAGTAGTTAGTCAGTTAGTCAGTTTGTTATGCAGTTAAACAGTTGGTTTTCACATTATGCAGTTCTTGGCAGTTGGTTTAAAGATTACGCCGTACAGTTCGTAGTTGGTTCTTGGCAGTTTAAACTGCAGTTCAAACTGCAGTTTAAATTGCTTAATTAGGCAATTTTATCAGCCTAATATATGAGTACATTATGGTGAAAACTCTGCATCTTCGTAATCTATAGCTTCATTCTTTAGCAATAATGGCATCACAACAGTCTAGCCTACTGTTAGATTTTAACAGTACTCAGTTTGAGACATTTGATACTCA
>Ga0209512_1002032_pt1 | contig 22677 bp, 21 predicted proteins | sample frozenSSSSmetaG_FD_184142 | JGI IMG/M metagenome (GOLD analysis project Ga0209512, IMG submission 184142) | Glacier valley bacterial and archeal communities from Borup Fiord, Nunavut, Canada, to study Microbial Dark Matter (Phase II) -... | ecosystem: Environmental > Aquatic > Freshwater > Ice >...
GGCTATTGGACTGCATGCAGGTGAATATCCTGCTCTAGATCCTGCTCTGGCGTTCGGTGCATGATATGAGACATGCATGAGATCTGAATATCTCAACAGAAAGGGGCAAGAGGCTTGAGGCGTGAGCTTTCGTTGATACACGCGACTAGATATGTCGAGGAACTCAAGATGTAACTCTCGAGATTATCTTTGTTCTCGTGGATCTCCTGGAGGAGCAATGCTTGGCTTTTTTGTTCGCGGCAAGGAATACCAGATTCCACGAGAGAGCGCCTGTTGTAACGTCCAGGTTCGCAAACAAAGATTCATCCAACGTTTGATAAAGCTGCTCCAGACTGAGCTCGCCGCACTTGACAGCCTCGAACATACCTATAATGGGCAGGCTTTCGTCATAAGACGCTGCACGATTATATGCAGTTTCATTGAACGCTGCCCACCGAGCTCTGAAATGTGCGAGTGCCGAATTTATCTGCGAGGGCAAATACTTGGACCACAAAAACCTGGACAAACCACCCCTAATAACATGACGGAAGAGCTTCTCTCGGCATGGCATCAAGGCCTTCAGTTCTTTGATCTGTTCCTGAGACAGTTCTACATAGATGATGCGTGCAACAATCCAGAAGGGCAGCAGTTTGATATCTTCCGCAGGATCAAGAAGCCCGTCTTTCAAATTCCCAATATCCTTCAGACTTTGAATATATGAGGCCGTGTGTCTCAATATTGGCAAAACATGTTGAGTAGAAGCTTTGTGGAGGAAAGGTATTTCCACCACAGATCTTACAGAGCGCCAACGCTCCGTGCTGAGCAAACCGACACGTTGCCCTAAAATCCGACTCATTAGGTATCCTGAATTGTTGTTTAGGGCTTTCGAGTGCTTGTCGGAGTCCCCGAAGACGGTTCGCAGATATTCCGGTTGTGTCAAGACGCTATAGATAGGCAGGTTAAAGAGGGCAATTACATGATATATACATGCTGAGATATCAAAAATGGGAGGCTACGAGGTGAATTACTTACACTTCAGAACTCATCCCAGACCAGATTCTGTAAATCTTTCCATATTTGACCTCCCACAATGCTCTATTCTCAACCCCCTGGAGAAACTTGCCAACATCTCCTTGACCATTAGGCCAGCTGTACGAACATGTCGGTAGGGGTTGAAGGCCATCTGTAGACCAGATCGGATATCTCCAACATAAGTACTTCTGCGAAGGGTGTCAACACAGTTGTTCGTTGATCGATCAATCTATGGGGTGATATTACATGTATAGCCGAGGACACTATTTTGTGGCAATGAGATCTCACTAGCTTGTTGGAAGAGAAGAAGACCACAAAAGTCACTATAGTGGCCAGAAGGACTGTGGTAGAATGTGTCGATGGATAATATTCTGACATCGTGCGTGAACAAAGTGACGTCCAATGGCAGACAATAGTTGATCCCATGGAGGAGATGTAATATACTACTTTGATCTCGTTATATTACGCATTAAATTTGAGAGGAGTTTGGCTTACATTGCAGCCTCTCTCAACTCTGCCAAATTCGGTGGCCGAGGTAGACTGCTTTGTCCAACTCCCTGCCTCTCAACACCACGTTGAACTGCAAAGGAAATTCCATCGCCAGTCCGTATTTAATTAAAGTGCTGTATAAGTTGATAATATTAATGTTAGGCGTCCACAAGTGGTGGTCAACCGTGAACAATGACGACATAAATCTTGTGGTGGTAACCGGACTTCACGTTATTGCCCTGGCAGTGCCTGGACTCTTCAAGGATACCGACCGTTACTCACTATAGATACTATAAATGACCTATTTTCTTGAGACCTCTTGAAATACTAACGGACCGGTGAAATAAATCTCTTTTCACAATGTCCGTCAGTACAGGACTCTCGAAGCGTGGCAACAGTAACGTGGACAAGGTCCTTCCAAATATCAGTAGTGCCCTAGCTGATAAAGCTCTTGTGAATGTCTCTCGGATTGATCTGAGTACTTCGGAAAATTGGCTTATCAGACCGGAACTCGTCGCTTTCTGCAAGAAAGCTATCAGCAAAAATCTGTCCCCACTTGTACGTATTTCAGTTCATATCGCACACAGCTATAAGTCACTCTAACTGAATTTAAGCATCTATCGTATCCCGATGGATTCTCAGGTGACAAGGAACTACTGTCAACAGTGGCAAAATTTCTCAACACGTATTTCAAGCCGAGTATAGAAATTTTGCCCAATCATCTGGTAACGGCACCTGGAGCTGCGAGCTGCCTTGACGCGATTCTATACAACATTTGTGATCCAGGAGATGGCATTCTCATCCCTGCACTATTCTGGAGTAAGATACTAAGTACTGGGATTGATGGGCACAATTTGCTAATTGATCACGAATATGGTTTCGATTGGCTCTTTGGTGTGCGAAGTTCTGTGAAAATAGTCATGGTGGAAACCGGCAATCTTCAGTCTACATTCACCATGGACTTAATCTCCGCCATGGAGAGGGCAGTTGACGAGTCGGACTGCCCAATAAAAGGTGTTATTCTGACAAATCCACATAACCCTCTGGGACAGTGTTATCCAGAAGCTCTCCTAGAAGAGTGCATGCGATTCTGTCACAAACATGGAATTCATTTCATCACGGACGAAGTTTACGCCCTGTCGACATTTCCAACATCTGACCTCAAAGAAACCGTCCCTTTTACATCAGCTTTGTCGATAAATGTCGAGAGGCTAGGCTGCGACAGATCGAAAGTTCACACAGTATGGAGTATGAGCAAGGACCTTGGAGTGAGCGGATTTCGCTTGGTGAGCAATACCTGTATCTCTTTCAAAGGCTTCAACCTTATTATAATCTAGGGTGTCTCTATCACGCAGCAAAACCCAGCACTCACAGTGGGGCTCGCTCTCGCCTCCAACTTTCAGATCTCATCTCTGAGCACAATCTTCGCATCGTCTTTACTTTCATCTCCCGAACTTCCGGAATTACTGGCTCTAAACTCGTCCAGACTCTCAAAAGCATACACCACAGTAACCTCTTTTCTCGAGCAACACAACATTGAGTATATTCCCGCCAATGCAGGCATGTTTATCTTTGCCAAACTGGTTCCTCATGCAAAATCGTGGGAAGAGGAGTTTGCAATGATTGCTAAATTGAAAAAAGCTGGTGTTTCAGTTAGCGGAGGGCAAGGATATCATGTTATGAAGGAGGAAAAGGGCTGGGCACGCTTAGCTTTTGCACTCAACACAAGCCAACTGCGCGAGGCACTAAAGAGGATTAACGGCGTCTTATCAGGAAACGTTCAGGTAAAAGGAAATATCAAAAAAGGCAATAAGGGAAACGTGAACAGTCGTGTGCTTAGAAGTCGGATATCAAAGGCTAATGGTCGCTCCGGTTGAGTAACATTACTTATAAATGTTCATGATACATTAAACTATGCTTCAGAAAGCAGTATCAACCAACTTTCATGCATTTGATGGACATAGTATTCACTTGAACGCTGATGGCAGATGCATCAACCATAGTTGGTCCCTGACATAGAAAAGCCATGATCATAGGGCCCCATTTTGGTGGGAATAAGATTAACTAGCATTTCAGTATGCATGGAGTCACAGCTCCGCAAGGGAGTAATAATCTATTGTACACTCTAATGCTATGCGGAATCTTTGGAAATCGGAACGACTAGTCCCCCACATAACCCTACTAGACTACGAGGCACTCTGAGGCCGGCCGTGTCGGCGACATACTATTTTCGGATGCCGTACCCGTGCCGAAGCCAAATGGACATGCGGGATAGGTTTTGTAGCCCTTACGATGTGATACTGAGTGTATTGGCTTGTCATATTTCTGGTCTCTTATCAAGGCCCCGGGACTCGCGAGGTACACTTGACTCACTAAAAGTTAACACCCTTCTTCACACTATCACTAAAAACCACAATTTTGGTCTTATTTGATCCTTCTCACGTCTTCAACTGACGAGGGGCCTCTAAGTTGTTGCCAAAGTCACAATGCAACCTATTTTTCAGCCGGTGTTGTCAGGTGTCGACTCGTCCGCGAAGCCTATGGCTTGGACTGAGAACTTTTTTGCTGGATTGGTCTTGACCGAGATATGTCATGTTCTGAGGATACCATGTAGCCAGATCGACTTGAACTCCAGCTTTGTCCAACTTGGCGGCCACTCTTTATCCGCCGTACAATTATCAAGTGCTTGCAAATGGCATGGTCTTGCATTCACAGTAGAATCAATTCTCCTCAGCAAGTCTATACTCTATCTGACATCATGTGTTTCGAGAAACAGTCAGTCTCATCTGCCCTGGATTGCAGTCGAGGAGCCATCTGTTGTGTCCCTGACAACGAATTTGGAAGACAACAATCAAACCCTCGAAGAATTCAACGAGATTATACCTTCAAACCCAGACTCATCCAATATTACATTCAGTCTCGAGTCCACAACGCCTCCACAAAACACCAGGGATTGTGCTCCAATGACCGAAATGCAACTGGCTCTCGTTCTCGGCAGTCAAAAACGTGCGGGAACAAACGTTATCAGGGTTTCCGAAACGTACCACACACGAGATATCCAAGTTATCAAAACTGCCTGGATGACAGTTCTGATGTCAGAGCCCATTTTCCGTACAACATTTGAGCTCCATGATGGAGATGGGTACATGATCCTACAACCAGCAGCCTCTATTCCGTGTTCAGAAATCATAGTACGAGATCGGAAAGTCTACGACAAGGAAATCGGGCAGGAAGATTATGATTCGGCCGTCAATACGTCACTGAAGATTATCACCTTGGAACAAGAACCAGATGACCTCAACATTAGCACCATAGTCTGGCGTGTTCATCATGCCATCATCGATGGTTTCTCTGCGTCGCTTGTCCGAAGGAAGGTTCAAGAGCAAACAATGGGCATATCTCCTGTACCAGGCACGCCGTTTACAGAAGTTGCCAGAGAACTTAGAGCACTTCAGGACACATCCGAGTCTCGGAGTCAATTATTCTGGGAACGGAAACAGAAAGAATACCCTTCGGCAATTGGCGAACTTGCCCTCCGAAAACCATTGTCACAATCTCACGGCGATGACGACGGGTTCATGAGAATTGAAATCCAAATTCCACTGGATGCGCTCTCTGCGCGCGCACGTCAGGCTGGAGTCTCTTTGGCTTCAATGTACTATAGTGCTTGGGCAGTCATCTTGTCGATGTACACTGACTCGGATTCAGTGGTTTTTGGGATTGTCCTTTCTGGCCGCAATTTACCCCTCGCAGGCGTCGATGATACAATCGGGCCACTAATCAATACGCTGTCATTGCATGTGTCATTGAACACATCATCTTCATGCGATGAGTATCTACGGCATGTTTTCGACCTCATCGTAGAACTCGGCTCTTTTCAATATTCTAGGCAAAAGGACGGCTACAAGAGAAATTTTTCAACCGTCTTAGCAATGGAATGTGAAATGGCCAATATCGACGTTAGAGGCATTCTTCCAGCTGAACCCTTCTCTTTCCGTATCACCAGTGACGTACCACTAAGTGTGTCCATATGCCCTGATGGAACGGTGCGCCTCGACTATCTGTTGAATGTGTCACGAGCGGAAGTGTCGAAGTGATAATGTGAGAATAGCATATAGAATTAAGTCTAGCTAGGAATCTATCATCTACTTATACTATTGATATGAAAGGAAATGCATTCTCTTTGAATGCAGTTTGTATGCTGTTTGCAGTCGGCTATTGGAATAGAAGATGCATGAAGTGAGAACTTCATGCATTCGGTGAATCACGACGTGCATTTCATCCAACACTATCAGACGCGAATGTACATGCGAAAGGATATCGAGCAGCTGTCCCAATTATATCATCGAGCCATCCTAGGGCTCCTGGAGCCGACGTTCAATATCAACAGATCTATCGATAGTTTACTACCCTCGGGTTCTCGGGAAACCATCTTGAACATGGGGAACTGTAATTCTGATGCAACTTCTGCATTATCTATTGACGATCTAGTCACTCTGTTTGAAAGTGCTGCTCTGAAATATCCCGACTCTTCAGCCATTGAAAAAGGAGACCAGCGTTTGACGTATCGAGAATTGGATGAGAGGGCTGACTGCGTATCACAACACATTTCGAACGTTATTGAGCCGGGGGATATTGTATGTGTGCATGCAGACAGATCTATCAATTGGATCATTGCGATCTATGGAATTTTGAAGGCTGGTGGGGTCTATGCTCCGCTTGACTCAGCATTGCCCGCTGCCTTGAGAGACTGCAACTTCCACGCAGCCGGTGCCAAGCTGTTTCTTGTCGCTCACGAGCCAGATAAGATTTTCAGACCGTGCTCTTCATCACTTTGTCTCTCGATCGAGGAGCTGTTATTGGGGCCAAACCATGTAGGAATAACAATGCCAGGCAAAACTCGGCGTCACCTAGCATGTCCTTCAGCGAACGCATACGTTTGCTTCACATCTGGATCGACTGGTAAGTCTAAAGGGGTCATATGCACTCACCAAGGCCTGGTGGCCTTTCAGAGAGATCTCACTGTTCGTCTCTTCGCCGAGAATGGCCGGAAAATATGTCAGATTATGTCTCCAGCTTTTGACGGGAGCATTCATGAGATCTTCTCCGCTTTGAGCTATGGGGCAACTCTTATTCTCGCTCACTCCACAGACCCGTTTGCCCACCTGGGCCTTGCTGATTCTGCTATACTCACTCCATCGATCGGCAAGGTTTTGAATCCTGATGATTACCCCCAACTCCGTACAGTAAGCAAAGACACCATTGCTCAAAATTTATTTTGCTAACTAAGTTTTCTTGAAGGTATATTTTGTTGGAGAGCCCGTCAGTCAGCACCTGAACGATATATGGGCCGCGAAGAAAGAAACGTACAACATGTACGGCCCTACAGAAGGCACGTGTGGTGCAACGATCAAGCGTTTGCTGCCCAGAGAAAATGTGAACATTGGACAACCTAATCCCTCCACCCGTGTCTACGTCTTAGATAGGAACCAGCGTCTGGTCCCTGCTGGCGTCGTAGGGGAGATTTACCTCGGTGGCATACAAGTCGCTCGCGGATACATTGGTCAGCCTAAAGAAAGCGCAAAACGATTCCTGGTCGATTCTGTCACTGGGCGAGATGGAGAAAAAATGTACCGAACCGGCGACCGAGGTTTTTGGAATATAGCAGGTGAAATTGAGTGCTTGGGGAGGAACGACCGAGAGATCAAACTCCGCGGATTTCGTCTGGATCTCAATGATTTGGAAACTCGCATCGCTCAAGCGATTCCGAACTTGAGCGCTGTGGCTGTCACATGCGATGAAGGCAGCCTGCTAGCAATGGTCCAACCTGCATCGCTGGAAATTTCAACGCTCAAGTCAATAATCGCACAAGTCTTGCCTATTCATGCAATTCCGAAGCACATAATTGCCGCTGACAACTTTCCACTGACCAATGCTGGAAAACTGGACTACCTTGCAATACCAGGACTCATAAGGTTGGCCACTGCTGACAACATATCAGTTGCAGCACCTTTGACCAGTACCACAGAGATTGCAATAGCCACAACTTGGAGCGAACTCCTGAATCTCCCTACCAGTATTTTAATCACAGGGTCATCAAACTTTGTGGACTTTGGAGGCCACTCAATTCTTCAATTGTTGTCGGCAAGTCGGCTATCAAATATCTTCGGACGTCAAGTAACAGTTAAAATGGTCATTCAGGCATTATCACTCCGAGATCTCGCTCAGTCAATAGAGTCTCTAGTCTCTAAGTGCAGTGCCAACATCATTTCTACCTTACCAGCCTTAGGGGGAAATAAATTATCGCCTATGGAGAGAACATGGTGGGATCAATATGAACAAAGCCAGCATACTTCTGCATTCAATGTCACATTTGCTTGTGCATTGGAGCCCGTCGGACTCTTGGATCTTTTGAAGTTCAAAACTGCTTGCAATGTTGTCATGGCAAGGCATCGAATACTCCGCTGCAGGTATATTGAAAATGAAGATGGAGAAGTGCAACGAATATATGCGACAGAAGCCCCACAGGTCCGGGTGGTAGACAATTTGTGTCTCCGAGAAGATATCAATGGCCAATTTAACCTCCGAACCATGCCGCCAATTCGAGTCACAATTTCTCAAGATTGCTTGGTCATATGTCTGAGCCATATTGTGTGCGACTTGACAACATTACAAATCTTCCTTCGTGAAATAGCAACTTTCTATCATGGAGATCTCTTACCTCCTGTCCCACGAGATTTCGAGGATACAACGATATGGAGTCACGTTGCTTCACCAAGCGACTTGGACTTCTGGACAAAATGCCTGGATTGTATGCCGCCATCACCAATGAGCAAAGCCAACCTGCCTCAGGGGAACTCATTTGCTGGAACATCCCACATCTACAAGATTCCAGCCGAGATGTATCAAAGGATGCTCAAGTACTCGGAGATTCACAAGTTCACCCTTCATCAGATGGCACTGGCGGCTGTGGCACTTGCTTTGAATGTTGACTCCGGTTCCATAGACGAGGTTTTGGGCTGTCCACACTTCAACCGACATGCAGAAGATTTAGAAACTGTTGGTCTGTTCCTGGAGCCTCTTCCCATCCGGTTGTGCTATCCATGCCAAACCTCAGACTCAACAATTTCATTCTTGCGATATGTTCACGAAGCAAGCCAACAAGCTCTAACACATGCTGTGCCATGGAACCAGCTCCTCCAGCATTTGGGGAGCTCGTGCCACGTTCCGGGAAAATCACTACTTGATTCGATGGTAACATTTCATGACAACAGCCACTCGATAGATCTGCTTCTCCCAGGTACCGAAAAGCTCCTCACTTGGGCAGAGGGATCGAAGTTCAAGTTGCTGTGCGAGTTCTGCTGCATCTCCTCAGAGACTCTTCTTCTATGACTAGAATACGCAACTGATTACTTTTCTCGCGTAGAAGTGCTTAAAACACGAAACCTCATACTTGAGGCGCTTGACTGTCTAATGGCAGATATACCTGTCGTGGATGCGATGGAGCGACTGTATCAAGTGCGACAAGTGGAATGTGTGGATAATGAGGACAGGTCCAGTTTATTTGGAAGAAAGTGGAGTTCACTATGATGTATGCGCTGCGTCTCTCCAAAAGTTGGCACATATATATTCAGTCTATTTATTATTCAGTCAGAGTTATGAAATTAAGTGTTTGTGTCGAAGTCACAAGGTGATAATTTGTGGGCACCGAAGGTAAATGTGAAAATGCATATATGATAAAGTCTAGCTATCTATCTACTATTTATATGCCCTAAATGGGCAGTGCCTATTCGGTCATTAGTCGGCTGTTTTACTGGAAGGCAGGTGAATACTCTGATCTGGTGAACGGTGAATGTATGATGCGAGACATGCAGATGTGAGACCTGAATACCGTCGCAACAGTTTGTCTAGTTGTTTGAGGTTGTTATTTTTGGCCCCAAAGGTCAAGTATTGTGAGCAGTAAAATGCAACCAATGCGACTACCAGTTATATATCAAATCCAACCAACCTCAAGCAGCCGCACAGTGGCGCGGTGGAAGTACCACTGTCTGGACATTAAACAGTGGGTGGCTCTACCATCGGGGTGACTCTCTTTGCTCGTATAGCATGGGACAGTGCACATCCTGGATTTACCTATGGTCAAAGTTTGGCAGATCAGAAGGCTATTTGCAGGGTGTCTGAGATCACATCAAAAAAATGGAGTATGACTCAAGTTGCTCTTGCGTGGCTAAATAAATGGACTACTGCTGCTGTCGTTGGGTTTTCCAAAGTCCCTAGGACTGAAGTGGCGTTAGGTTCTACTGGAAAATGTCTGTCTGACGAGGAGGATGCCGACGTTGAGGAGCCATATGTTGCAAAGGATGTAGAAGGTTATTGCTAAGCCCAGAAGTCAGATGTAAAAACAATTCTAGAACGCAGGAGTGATATACGAAGTTTATATTGAGATGACGAAATCCCCAGAATCCGGGCAAGAAGTCAACCATATCACGTCTGGGACGCTGAGGCTATGACACTATAAAGATAGAGTAGAATGTGCCTAAATACTACCAGTTACTGCCTGCGAGACCACTGTTCTTTATTACATCCTCTATGTCACCAAAATAGCCGTATTGAGGACTGTTGAGGAAGGAGCCACAGAGGCATTGGAACATGTATATATTTCTATTCTATAGCTTCATGAATACATCATTACGATGACATTGTCCCATAATAAGGACGCCGAGGCCATAACACTGCAAAGCTGGAAGAAAGTATGCCTTGACACTGCCAGCTACTGCCTTTACGATAACAATTTCAGTGGATCCGCTATGCGATTTTAATGAATTCGAAAATCAGTGGTTTCGTGGTGAAAAATGGAAAGAGCAGCTGGCTCACTCTTCTACACGGAAATAGTTATATATGCATCTCTCTATTCTCTATACCCCACCATCTATCTTCCCTCGACATCCCGTAACTCAATGGAACACACGTTCTGCGAAGAAATTTCTAGACCAATCTACAGCTATTCAGGCACAATACCACATCAACCGTATTTCTGGATTACTTCACCTATATCGCAAAATTACGTTGAAGTGAGGCAATAATGAATTATTCGTCATATCAAAGTCAGACTCAGGACAGCCATCTGGCCTTCTCCTCAAATACCATGGCATCCAAAAAAGATCTATGAAGATGGAATGATTCATAATATCTTCCCAGTGGTTACTACAGACCGGACCCAACTCGAAGCTCAGGCAAAGCAACTCGAAGCTCAGGCAAAGCAACTCGAAGCTCAGGCAAAGATGTTTCTAGGCTCAGAATAATCCAACTACAGTAAGTGATAACTTTACCCCTTCGATCACAGTATTTGACAAGACACAGTATATGGCGATGCAGGTGAAAGGGTTATGGTGGAAGCCAACCGATTGGTCTTCTGGAATTGGCAAGTTGGTCGTCTTAATTGAACTGAGTTTGCGTGCACAACTGATCCTTAGATCCTACCCTTTTCAGGGTAGCTTACTCCAGCCCCATTATTCAGGCAGCGGTTAGTGAAATCTTGAAAATGGTTGGAACATAATGATAAATATGACAGATTAGAATCTAAATTTTCCATTTAGAGAAAAAACGGGTCTCGCTGAAGTCTGTACCGAACTTGGTGTTCCATCCGTTCTCTCCACCGCAGCGACCAGCTTAATCAAAGAAGTGGCAAATGCTAGCGGACCAGGAATTTGATGGTACCAGCCAGTTGTACTATCGCAAGGATGACAAAATAGCGATCTCTTTATTGAAAAAAGCAAGGAAATTCAACTTCATTCGGCCCTGTAGCCGTGTTTCATGGTCAAAGAAGCCAAACATAAATCTGCATTCGTCATATTATCGAATTCTCTATGATACGAAAACCCCAAACCTTCTATAACAAGAGCTCATGTTACTTGACAGACCGTGAGAGTAAACACAACAGCCCATCCTTTTTCAGGTTGGATATATTGGAGGGTGGGTGCCACTGGGGCACCCGGTTGACCCTGAGAATCCTCCGTTTGGATTCTCAGTTTGGAGATCCCGTGAGAAAATGGTTCACGGGAGGGAAATGGCTCAGGTGCATGAGGGATCAATTCCCTCATGCAAATACACACTCTTTTACAAACGCTCTATTTGAATACAAGTAGAGCTTTATAGACTAGATAGTTTCAATCAATCAATCAATCAATCACTTTTATCACTTTGATTCATTTTTTCAACATTTCATTCATTTTGACTATGAAGGTTTTGTATTCCCATATCCCGTCGTGCGGCCGGTTGCTAAATCTCTGGTATTGGCGGAATCTCATACTGTGTAGTCTATCGGCCTCAAGTCAATTGCACACGGCCAAGCTCTTCTCAAAGGATGAATTCCTTCGATTTTTTAGCCTGTTTTGGCTGCAAGGTTTCTCCATTGCTTCTCCGTCCTCTCTTGCCCTCCCGCAGCGATCATCATATTGATATCGCCATATCTGGATAAACGGCCCATGCGGCCATCGCTCAGGATGGACTCCAAAATTACCAGACGACTTGCTGGTCCTGGGATTATGGCGTCGCGAATGTTCCGTAGAATCTTGATTGAGTCTTCGTCGTTCCAGTCGTGCAAGACCCACTTCATGGTGTAGACTTCGGACTTGTGAATTTCCTTAAAGAAGTCACCTGGAATCAAGTTCTCCTTTTGCACCTGGCTAGCAACATCGGCGAACTTGCCGTCTGGGTGATAGAAAAAGTCGCCAATATGATCGATGACACTCTGCAAATCAAAAATGCCTCCACGCATTGTCTTATACTTGCGCAGCAAAGCTACTATGAGACTCCCACTGCCACCTCCAATATCTATCACTGTTTTCTCAGCCACCTCTTCCCAAGGATATTCTTCAAGTATTCCCGGCGCCTGCGCAATTGCACCACCGCCTAGAGTCCGGTGCAGGCGAGGAAGCCAACCTCGGGCTTGGAAATGCGTGAACATGTCTTCATCGGTGTTGAACTCGATTTGAGCTGGAGAACGGGTTGCGTCCTTCCGTACAGAAGCCGGGATCCCACGTGCCATGTCATAAAATTCGTTGCCATATAGATCAATCCAGTTGTGCCACTGCGTCCAGTGGTCCCTCAGGAGAAGCGTCGATGTCGCATTGTTACTGTAAGTTTCGCTCGTTTCGTCGTATGCAAAGATTCCGTTGTTGTGCAGGACACGCATTACTTGCTCCAGGCGATGCGCATGAGCATTACTTGCGGAGGCCAGTTCAGTCGCACTCAAGCCCTTGCAACCATTGCTTCCGGCTTCTGCCTTTTCAAGTATATCGGGAATCTTAAGCTCAACGGCAGCACAAAGACATTTGGTACTGACATAACCTAAAGCAGAATGGATGTCAGATATATGGATATATAGTGTCCATCCACGGAAAAGCTTTGTATACCTAGGAAGTGATCGGCCAAAACCAAGTGTCCCGGCTCAAGCAATTGCTGTAACCGATATAACAAATCTATTGCTTGATTTGCAAGGCCAGTTGCCTTCTTGTCTGGCAATTTCTGATGGTCATGGAGTGCGGAAATCAATTGTGATTTGATATCATCTTGTTCAAAATGCTTAGTGCTTGCTTGTAGATGTCCAACGAGATCCTCGAGTGATTTCTCCATGTTATACGGCTTTCCAAGCAGTACAAGTTATTCTGCGCTTCTTACCATTCTACAACAATTTAATAACACCAGAAAGAGAATTTCTGCAGATCATGTAATGGCCGAGTAGCTGGTTTCGGCCGCGGAAAATGTAATTGTTAGCACAATCCATCCCCAATTTCGGTGGCCGGCATCTTGTATGCCAATCTCCAATCGATGCCCCACACGAAAGTTTGCCTGTAAGGGCCAGAGTCCCTAAAATTAGCTTTGTATATGGCAGGGCCGTAATCTCTCAAGGCTTCAGCGCAATTCTCCTTATTTTTCTAACTCAAATATTGAAAAGCGTCAATTCCCTGTCATGTCGGAGCCTATTGATGATCACAAAATGTGTCCGAATGGCGAGATTGTTGATGGTGACGTTGAATATGACGGGCGTGTTATTCTCTACATCATCAAAGGTGCCTTTTCCTGAATGGATTTTACATGGCTAGTTCTCAATACTGACATACAAAGCCGATCAAACATCCTACATCAATTACATCAAACCATTGATATTCGCCGAGGAGCTCCAATTTCCGCATTTGTTGTCAGTCATCGACACTAAAGATGAATGGTTTTATTCCATACATCCTGAGCGCATGGTTCCCTCTCTCAGAGACCAGGACCCTGTCACCAAAGAGAAAGTCATCGTCTTCGAGAGTACGGCCACCCTTCAATATCTCGCGGACAGGTTTGATACCGATGGCACGTGGAGTGGAAGAACGGCGTTCGAGAAAGGAGCCATCTTGTCTTGGACTGCATATCAGACCGCAGCTTTAGGGTGAGGATATAAACAAGGACCTATTTCTCATCTAGAGCAACATTCTAATAGACCATTTTCCCCGTAGACCAACTGCGAAATATTGGCTGTATTTTCTACGAGGGTATCCAACTCGTCAAACCCCGGAGCAGTTGCCTCGAACGATTGAAAAGTGAGTCAACTCCCAGCGCTGCAGTGAGGACATCCCATGTAATAGTGCATTGACACAATGATAGACTTCATTCAAACACCCTGAAACAATGGGATATTCTACAGAAGCGTCTTTCTCTCCCAGGACAAGACTATATTGCTCTCAAAGATCGCCCCACACTGGCAGACCTTTCCTACTTCCCATTTGCAATGCCATGGATGTTCAAATTTCTAGGTGTAGATATCAAGGATTGGCCCAGTATTGAGCGGTGGAGTGAGCGTATGCTAGCAAGGCCTGCTGTTCAGAGGGTTCTGCAGCGGGCGCCAACGTTGGGACATTGAGACATTGAGCCCAAGGGCGGTGCAAAAACGTGTTACGACACAATATATAAACACAATTTCCGTCTGATCAAGTACCTGACTTCTTAAATATATTCCAGATCTGTGCAGGGAAAGTAAAGTGGCATATTTATCAATATTATGGAAATAGGATGACTACATTCCGCCCCGATGAATTCAGGAATCAAATGTATGCGCAGCAAAGTTGACCTCAGTTCTCATCTTCCTTGGCCCACAATTCCAACTTCCCCTCTGTCTTCCAACGTCTGATATCCTCAACTGCCGACCTGCATGCTTTTTGCGCAAGCTTGCGATAGTCAACCTCGATACCTTTGGCCTTTTCAGTTCCAGGCAACACATCCCCCAGCCTCAACTCATACATGGCGGTCAAGTACAGATCGGCATCTGTCTTCCCGTCCTGCGCATCGTATGATAGATGAAAGGCACTTTTGGCACCCGTGCAACCGTCACTGCTTCGACCTGCTCATGTTGATCAGCGGCCTTTCAAAAGTTCTCAAACCAAACCCGTAACGTGCATGTCTGGAGGGATATTTTGGGAAGCTGCACTTGCACAAGCCAAGGTGCAAGTTCCAAAAATTGAAACTCTGAGCAAATCAAAACTGAGAAAAATAAATCGGCGTCCATACATGCAGTTTGTCGGCAATGTGAACGTCCTGGTCAAGCATGACTCCGGACGCCGTATGCACCGCGCCGTCCGCAAGCACAAGCCTGCGACGGAAGTTATGGGCATCGCCCGAGAGCACAATGCAGTCCGAGACATACTCGGCAAAGTCGTGCGGGTTTCGGCCGCCGCGTTTGATGCCCGTCCAAAGCTCCGAGGCGCTCAGGTGGGGCGCAGAGGTCGGGCTATTGACGGGCGCCGTAAAGGCGATGTTGTAGGTGAAAGTCACCGGAGTGGGGTCTGTGGTGGTGGTAGACATGGCGACGGAGTCTTGGGCAACCGAAGGTAATTTGGCGCGTGCTTGGGATTTTGAGCTGGGAGACCTTTGTGTTTGATGCCTTGAGATGACAAGAGGCACGTATTTATATTCAAAAAAAAAAGGCTCAAATAGCCCATCCAACATACTTCGGAGTCGGAAAGGACCATCGGCATCATTAGTAGTGGGTCAGAAACTTCAGAATTCCTCGGGCCCTTTCGGTTTGTGTTATTTTTCGCATCTTCTACACCATCACAAATGGCAACGATATGCGGTCCACCAGAGCTTCGTGATCAAAAATTGGCCAAAGTTGTAATCTATCATTTCTCTACACATAAATGCCCCAAAGCATTTCAATTTATGGACATATACTCACTTCGAATCTTTGATGCCTCTTGTATCATAAACCTCCTGATGTCCGTCTCAGGATATTCATTCCGATATTTACATTTGATGCCTTGCCTTGAACAAAACTTCCGCAATTGGATCGGGCAGAATGGCCAATCCAAAATGCTGCTGTGCAGGCTTCTTCTCTCCCTCTTTCAGTTTGATATCGTACGTTCTGATGAAGTGTGCAACAACGACCTTGATCTCTGCGCTCGCAAAGAATCTGCCTGGGCAAGCCCATATACCGTGCCCGAAGTTGATATTATCCACACCGGTCGTGGCGTGCTGGTGTTTTAACTCGTTGCCCGGGATAGAGCGCAGTCTGGAAAAGCGAAATGGGTCAAATTTGTCGGGGTCCGGGTAGAGCTCTTCGGAGGTGTTGATAGAGTGACTGCGAATAGTTATCAAAGTGCCAAAAGGTACGACGTGTCCTGTCGAAAGCTTTAGGCCTCGGGGATTGGTGACAATGTGTGGAATGTTGACTGCGTAATTGTTAAAATCAGTGCTCCAATGGAATTGGCAAGAGGATTCTTACCCAACGAAGGTGGACTCAGCCGTTGAGATTCTTTCACAAAACTGTCAAGTTTTCGCAGTTTAGGAAGACTCTGTTTGTCAATTGCCGCGCCATCTTTGAGTACCTCGTCCAACTCATCTCTCAATTCAGCGACACACTCGGGGTGTGCTGCAAGATCAAACACGACATAAGTCAGAGCATTAGACAAGTTATAGATGGATGCAAAGGTAGCGAGGAGCTGATCACGTCCCAGCTGAGCCACCGTATGCTGTCCTTTGTACTGCTGGCGAAACCAGTCGATCATCTCACCACCTGGAATCTTCTTTTGTTCCTTCTCGGCGGGTGTTGATACCTTGGCTGCCAGTAACGGTGCCAACATCTTTTCGGTCATATCTCTCTGCCGCTTGAGAGACTTCACTTGCGGCAAGAAGGCGCCGACAAAGGGGCGGATGTACCAAGGAATGAGTCGCAGAACCATCCACGCACGAGATACATCGCCGGTATAGTTGACAGTTGCCTCGACCCACTTCTCCTCTCTGCTCAATGGCAAACCTACAAAGGCACGGCCAGACAACAGTGCCGCAACCCGAGACATTGCCCCACGAGGTTTTACGGCGGTCCAGTCCTCACACGGACCAATATTCTGTGTCGTTGCGTAGTCTACTTCGGCCGTGAATGAGGCGAGTAGGGTCGGAGTGTTTCGGGTGAGAGTATATCGCATAGCGGCATCAAACTCGTCAGCTTTGGTACCCATGTAGGAATAATCGCCCAGGAACACATTGTAATGATGTTTTCTAAACAACTATGTCAGCCGAACTGTGTGCCTTCTAATCTGAAAACGTCGAAATGCTTTACTTTACGGACACTTCGCTCTCAGGCAGTCCCTTGATGGTTTCAATCTCGGAAACTGGGAGTACAACCAGTTCCATTCCTGGCAAGGAGAGCGCAAACGGGGTATCTGGGCACTGGAGCCGAAGTTAGTCGATGACAAGATGCAAAGCAGGAAAACTCACCTCCGCATGCGCTTTTTCAATTGTCTGAATAACACCGTCCGTGACTTGGAATGTAGGCAGATCCAGCTTGGAGGGGCCTTTGGAGAAGACGTAGACAAATAGTCCCGGGATGAGTATCAAACACGTCCCAAGCAGGAACATGAGGGTGGTTCCATGGCCGTCAAGCCAGTAACCGGGCCAGATTGATTCAATAATAGACATTGTAATGTCTTAGACCACGAGGCTTTGGTTGAATTTCCTGATTGTGAAAACAACGACAGACTGTGGAACAACGTATCCATGGATCTGGTTCCGAAAGCCTTAATGTACAGTACGGAAGCCAAAAATCATTGTCCTCCATTATTCCGTGCGGTCTCTACGCACACGATCCCACTCCACAATGTCTCTATCGCACAACCGGTCGGGGCGTTGCCTTTCGGAGGCCGAGTCCACACAGTGACATGAGGCTGGGTACTAAACGTAAGCTGTCCCCCAAGGTATCACTGGAGAATATTAGAGTCGGCAAGAGATGGATGCTATTCGCGGCGGGATGGAATGGGCCGCTGAGCGTCATATGTCACGCAGCACATACTGTGTACACCTCGATATTGAATATTCTGATCCATCATCCACCTCGTATCTTTAACGTGCAACTGTAGGAATCGTGGCTAGTCACTGGAGCATTGGGCAGCATGACGGTCAGACCGTCCAGGGCTTGGCAGTAGGGCTTAGAATTTACTGTATACTTTAGGATTCCCCTGTACATAGACAGAATACTAGCTTAAATTACTTGCAAAACTACACTAGTAGCAATTGATTTATTCTAGAATTTAGTTAACACTTATAGTTATCTACTATTAGAATACCTTCTAGTATTAATACTATATTATTATTAGTTCTCATGAGACTCAAACCATCGACGCATCTCTTGCATAAGAGAGCCAAGAAGGTATGAAGACTTCCAACTATGAAGAAGTCCTCCTATGTCGGATTATACAATTTAAATACTATAGTTATTGTACTATATAGCTCTATATATGCTTATATGTTCTTGTAAGTTATTTTACTTTATTTTATCATCTTATCTGTTCATTACCCATTCTGTTGGACAGATAGATATACTTAGGTCAAAATAGGTAGCTTGCATGATTACCACAGCCTCGTGAGGCGCAGACAAGGCATACTCCAGACACCATATAAATTATATGCAATGATCTATTGCTTCATCTAAGTCCATCCTTAACCCAAAATACTCTACACTCTTCATTACAACTTACTTCGCTAGGAAATGGAGCGTCATATTGAGATGTCTGCCACCGCGGCCAACTGCACAGTCTGTGTCTCCTGGCTCAGATCGTTCACCAACAGATACTTCGCAGCCTTGTCAGTCGGGACCAGTTTTGAATGAGTCTGGCAAACCGTCAGCTGTTGAGTCTTATTGCCAACAAGCTATGGACCGCGGATATACAGAGTGCATTTGGCTGTGCATGCAACGTGGCCGCAAATGGATAGCGAAAGACATCCAGCTTGCAAGCGCGCACAGGCGGCTGGGGATTGATGACCTGAGGAGACAGGGTGGATGGTGGAAACGCTATTCGATGTTTTCGGCCGTGGGAGTCAAGGAGATTAAGGTTCGCTATCACATGGAGTCTTCAAATTGGGTTGAGAGAGAGTGCAAAGAATGCTAATTATGGGTGTCCAGATGCGCTTTCTTAACTTCAATAAGGAATCGAATGAAATCGAAGTTGTTACTATGGATTTCGATCATGGTAGCGTAGCACGGAGTATTGACAATTTAATTATGTCCACCACAGAACGACCATCGATAGAAAATGTGGCCATTGATGAATGTGGGGTGGACATAATGGGTCGCACTCACCACGACTCTTCCTGTTACAACGAGCGATATGATGAGCTCCGTGACGAGATGTATTGTATCATAGAAAGATCTAGAGAGGAAACACGAAGAAAGATGGACGAGGAATGGTTGCCACCAATGCTTGGGTTTTACTGGCAGAATGGAATTGAAAACAGAGGGTTAGACTTTCTTAGGAATACTGGTTTCATCGTCTCCTACGAGTAAGTTTGTACCCAATACCTCGTAAACTCTGTCGAATATAACTAAACATTACTATGCTAGATCCCTCCAATATGATCGTTACACTGATGCCCAAAACCCTTATGGCAAAACCATCAACGCCTTTAAGATCATCGAAGGATGGCATCCCCGGTACATGCTTTGCCTCTTCGCTGGCAGCGTATTCTGCAGCATCTGCATCGTTGCCCTTGTCACAACGATCAACCGGAGTTTCGAAGTTGGCTTCACGGCTGGAAGCTATGCTCTCGCACTTGCTACTATGCTTTTAGCTCTGTTGACACTTCTTAGCGCTGTCGTGTGAAACGCATTTACTTGTTGAGGGTGTTCTGGGGCGAGAGAGGGTACGTTGTCTTTTGCTGGCGCACTCCGCCCTTTTTCTAACGCTTGTTTGAGCATCCAATTCCATATACCTGGGCCGTTGTGTGCCCCCGGTTGGAAATATACTGTGCTGTGATGCGCGCCTTGATGCAGAATTCTGAATATATTATCAAAGTGAAATAAAGCTCAGTACGATCGATGCTATCTGTATCCTGTCCTCTCACCTCCCAACTCCCCAGCCTGCTATTAACATGCACCATCACGATGCCCGACTAATTCCTAAACGTCACCGTCTTCGTCCTGACCCACTCCTCCAGCCCGGCGGACCCAAACCTTCCATAGCCACTGCTCTTCGCGCCACCATGCGGCAACGACGTCTCATCGTGCACCGTCATCCCATTGATATGCACGGCGCCACTCTCAATGCCCCTCGCAAGCCTCAGTCCACGGCGCAGATCCTCCGTAAACACCGCCGACGACAGGCCATACTCAGTATCATTCGCGAGCCTCAGGGCCTCCTCCTCGGTCTCAACCTCGATGATCGACACCGTGGGCCCGAACGACTCCGTGCTGTACATATCCATCGAAGCAGTCACGCCCTTGACCACCACAGGCGCCATATGCGTCCCCGGCGCCTGGTGGTCCTGCTCGTGGCTGCCAACCAGCACCTCCGCTCCCTTGGCCAGCGCGTCCTTGACCAGTCTCACATTACGCTCCACACCCGCCTTATTCACCAACACACCCGGCGCCCCAAACATCAGCGTGACCTTCTCAGCGAACTTCTCCTCGAACGCCCTCGCCACGCTCTTGTGCACCAGGATCTTCTCCGTGCTCATGCACACCTGCCCACTATGCACAAACGCGCCCTTGGCGCACTCCGTCGCCGCAAGCTCCAGATCCGCATCCTCCCAGACAATGGCGGGGGCCTTGCCGCCCAGCTCCAACAACACCGGCTTCAGATTCCTCCCGGCAGTCTCGGCAATGATGCGGCCGACCAGAGTTGAGCCGGTGAAATTGATTTTCTTCACGCGCGGATCCTCGATCAGGGCCTTGGTCACGGCGGCCGCGGTGGGCGTCGAGTGCGCGATGGTGTTGAGGACGCCGGCGGGGAGGCCGCCGGCGCGGAAGCAGTCGGCGATGGCCCAGGAGCAGCGGGGGGAGAATTCGGGGGATTTGAGGAGCGCGGTGTTGCCCGCGGCCAGGGCAAAGACGACGGAGCGCACGCCGAGGATGTAGGCTGCGTTCCTGGTTGAGGGTTAGTTAGGTAGCTTGGCTTTTTGGAGTTGCACGGAGGAACTTGGGGTACGGGATTGGATGTGGGGAAGCGGCGGGTAAAGACATAGCCGGATCCCCAGCACGGATTTTGAATTGGGGGGAGAGGATCAAATAGGCAGGGAGAGGAGATGGAGAGATGGAGGGAAGTCTTACCAAGGCGCAATGCCCAGAATAACACCATAAGGCTCCTTATACACAATTGCGCTCGTGCCCGGCTCACCCGTCACTGGCGCCTCGCCGCTCAGACTGCTGATGCGACCGGCGACGTCCTTGAGAATATCCGCGGCGAGGGTGACATTAAACGCCGACCAGAACTCGCCAGCGCCGGTCTCCTCAACCATGTACTTGGTAAGCTCGGCAGCGCGGGACTCGAAGACGGTGGCAGTGTTGAGGAAGATGTCGCGTTTGGCGGCGGGGGGCAGGTCGCGCCAGGCGGGGAAGGCGGCCTGGGCGGATGCGACAGCGGAAAGAGCGTCGGCGGGCGAGGCGGAGGAGCAGCGATGGATGAGACTGCCATCGATGGGGGAGCGGACGTCGAAGGTTGATTCAAGGACGATTTCTTCGCCGTTGATCTGGGCGGGGACGGTGTAGATCTTGTCGCTGGCTGCGACGACTGGGTCGGCGGAGGGAGCCATGGTGCTCTGATTACGTAGAACTGAAGGATTTTGGGTATCGAAAAAAGAAAAGAAAAATAGATGAGTCCAGACGCAAACAGAGAAACAGAGCAGAACAGAGCAGAGCAGAGCAGAAGGCGAAAGGTATGAGAAGGGAGAACGAGGGGTCCTCGCAACTTAAGGAGGGAGCGGACGGGAAAGATCGCGGGGCTCCAGGCTAAGATCTCCTCTCCACAGAGGGCGTTCTGCTGGAGCCCCGCAGTGTCACTGCGGCAGTGCGATCGGCCTTGGCGTCGAGAGAAGAGAGGCACAAAGGATTTCCGATGCAATCGGGAATCGGAAGTCATATTATCCGCAAACTATGTCGCATCCATTCCATGGAATGCGGAGATGGGCCAGTTCGAAGGGTGCATTGGAGATCTGGATGCTGAGTGAGATCCTAAGAGAGATCCTAAGAGGGGCTATGTACTGTATATGGCCATGCTGATTTGTCGCCGTGAGTTCGGGACGGATTTAATTGTGGAGGAGAATGGTGGGGGAGGAGACCGGTAGCTGGTATCGGATCTGTCAATCCGAGGGAGGGATTTTGGACGGCGTGGAAGAGTCAAAAGCTGTAGAAGATCAGGTATTATATTATTATATTATTATATTATTATAGAAGAGGAAAGAGAGAAGAGAGGAGAGAGAATAGAAAATAGAAAATAGATGGAAGATATATATCAAGGTCTTTCTCTCTTAAATCGTGAACTCTGCCTTTATACAAGACGATCTAGCCCCAAAGAGACACGCTTACTGTAAGCCAATCAGACCTCTTCGATTAAGTATCACGTGTAGCCTTGTGTATGATGTGGTAGCCTTGCATGTCACGTTGTCCTGCCACCCACCATCGCGACTCCTCTCATGACCTCATCGCTTCTTCGTCCACAGTCTCACTGCACCACAAAATCCTCATCTCTCATCTCTCATCTCTCATCCCTCATTCCTCATCCCTCATCTTCTCGTCTTCCTCTACTTCAATCACATTTCTCTCCTATACACTCCACCCAACACTCACAAATCCTACCAATCTTCAACCTCCCCTCACCCATCTCATCATGTCCCTCCTCCTCCCCCCCCCCCCCCCCCCCCCCCCCCCAACCC